>Ga0209755_10006773_pt1 | contig 12569 bp, 3 predicted proteins | sample TergutCo191P1_FD_187301 | JGI IMG/M metagenome (GOLD analysis project Ga0209755, IMG submission 187301) | Cornitermes sp. P1 segment gut microbial communities from Petit-Saut dam, French Guiana - Co191P1 (SPAdes) (version 2) | ecosystem: Host-associated > Arthropoda: Insects > Digestive system >... | reverse complement strand
ATTTGCATCATTTCTACAGTAAGCATTTTATTAGGCGGCAGAAATACATCTGTAATATGAATTGTAGAAGGACCAGCGTCCGTAATAATCGCAGCTTCAGACTCGTCTTCTTTTAAGTCCTGCGCTGCGAGGTGACTGTTGCCCATAACCTTAGCGTATTTAGTATATCCCCAGTTAAGCGGATATTTGGGCGGCTGATAGAAAATAAAGAAGGCTTCATCAAGCATATAATCGCTCCAGTCCATCGCCCTCTGCCCCTGATCAAATACGTTTTCAATTTGGAAGTATCCTTCTTCAAGCGCCGAAGTTGAATCTGTGTAAATATTTTTTAATTTAGAAAGCGTTTCAACAGAGAAAGGACTGCTCCAATTCAGCATATATCCAAGATTTGCTTCAGGTATCGTCATTTCTTTTGTTATAGGCATTTGATTATGTTCAAACGGGTAATAATACCAATTAAATGTATAAGGCGGCTTTTTTTCAATTATATCGCTGTCGTTAAGCGAAATTCCGCTGATCTGCCCGGAGAACACAGGCTCAGACATTCGTACATAAGTTTGCGGATGCCCGGCAAGAGTAAGAGAATGCGCTACACGCGGAGGAATTGTATCAAAAGGTTCTATGTTAACATCAACTTCCGGATCTCCGACCGGCGTTCCCGTTAAAGCATCCTGAAGCGATCCGTTATTTTTAACACGCCACAACGGCGTTTTTCCGCTGTCAATATCCGGATCTTCAATAAGATAAATATAGAAAGAATCATCGTCAAATACTCCTGTTCCGGTAAATTCATTTACCAATTGATATCCTCTATTATATTTTGAAGAATCAACTTTATAACCTTCAACTTCAGCGTCAAATTTGCTGAAATCGCCGTTTAACGAAATATTTGTCTGAACTCTTATTCTATCAAGCCTTCCGTTGCCGTTATAGTCTTCCGTAAAGCTGTAAAGAATCTTTCTTAATTCGACCCAGTCAAAGTTAAAGTAACCTTCACGATATACAGGATTTTCCGCCGCTAGATTATCATCTCTCCAATACGGAATAACATCAAGATTCATTCTTATTGCTTCAATTGGGATACGCTGATTATATGCATGACTGAAAAATATTCTTACATAACTAAATCCCGATAATGGCCTGAAATCAGGATTTGGACTTGACACTAAATTGATATTCCAGAATTTTTGCGATTCTGTAAGACCCGCATTTTTTAAATTCATCGGAGGAAAAAATGCCGGCAGCGCGTAAGTACCGTTAACATTAATAGTATTAGGAGGAATTCCCATATAAGACGGATCGTAAGTATACGGATATGGATAATTGTTATCTGTCAATCTTGTTATTGTAACATATTTATTTTCATTTCCTGTTATTCTGAAATTATCAAGTATCGTGTGCTGGTGAGGATGTCTTGAGAATTGAATGAAAGAGCCTGCTTCAAGACATTCGAATTCCTGCCACATCGTGTTACCGATAATTTCAAAAAATACAGGAGCCGCGCTTATATCATCAGGATCTCTTTGGAAAGATATTTTTTGACCGTAATTCTGACGGAAAACAAAATTTTCTATTTTCGGAGTTACCACAAACGGAGGCGGCGCGTCAAGTTCCGCGTCAGTAACTTCCCATCGCGAAAAATAGATTTCATCATCATTGGAATCACCGTGCATATATTCATTTAAGTTTCTGTATCCTTTAAGCCCTGAGTACATTACAACATCAAAATTGCCGGCGTCTAATCCAAAAGGCGGTTTAACAGCAAATATTTTAACTTCACCTCTAAAATAAATTGTATTATACGCTCTTGAACTAAGAACAGTATTAGAAGTAACTTTAACATGAAGACTGCTCAAAACCTGATCTGTAATTAAATTCTGCTGACCGCTTCCATCCATTTCAAGGCGAAGAAGCGGATAGCTGGCAATTCCGCCTTTATCAAGAGTTACGTTAGACGAAATATCAACATTGCCTTTAATATAAATAACCGAATTAAGAGTATTGTTAACCGAAAATGAAATCGGCGATGGAGTTTCTCCAATCAAATTTAGATGATTGACATATAATTCAACTCCCGTCCCGAGAATTAATTCTCCGTTAATGCCCGCAAAATCATTTGATAATGTACCTGACTTGCCGATATGCCATGAACCTTCTCTTAATTCAAGAACTGCCCTGTCTTTAAGAGTAAGCGTTTTGCCGTCTTCCTGTTTAAAACCGGAGAGCGCAAGAACTGCTACTTTATTATCCTGTGCGATTATAACATCAGCGAAGATCGGAATAATTGAGGAAACTACACTCAATTCATGCGGCGAAGCGGAATGATCAAAGATGATACGGTTATTGTTATGGGTATGAGTTCCGAGAATTACACTTTTTCTGAACTGAATGCCGGGATTCGACGAAGAATTTCCGGTTAATTCGCCGTTTGCAGAAGCGGTATAATTTCCTTGGAAATCCACAGCAATCTGCAAAGAATCGACAGGACCTGCGGCTATTGTTCCGTTATTAACAGTATTTCCGGTAATGGTAATTGTTCCGTTTTCTCCGTTAGGTGCAATTTTGCCGGGAACCGCTCCAACCGTAAATAAACCGTTGTTGTTTATTAAAACTCTTCCGTCGTCATTAGTAATATCGGTATCTGTATTTAGAGTATTATTTACAGTTAAATGAACTCCTTTAAAGTTAAAACCCGCCGAATAATTCTGCGCTCCGTTAAAGAGCGTAGTTTCGCTGCCTTCTTCCTGCGTAAAACTTTCCGCGTTTACAGCGTTTGAGAAAGAAACATTTGCGGCGCTTACAATTTTAATTTTACCGATAGAATCTTCGTTTCCAATTGTTCCTGTTACGTTAATATTGCCTCTGCCTGCGGTAAAAGTTATATTCTTTACGGGAGAAACATTATTTTCAATACCCGCTAAAGAAATATTTCCGTCTGCCGCCGCCACAGTGCTGAAAGCAATATCACTGTTCATGGTTATTTGTTTAACAAATATGATATTTGTTCCTTTAGTAATTACATTTCCGCTCAACACACTAATTCCGGCGCTGCTTAAATGTTGTGTAAATCCGTTATCGGAAATAATATCTGAAGAAGCTGTAAAAATATTGGAATTTGTAATAACAGTTGAGCCTGCCGTATTAATACTTACTAAACTGATTGCGTCGCCATTAATTGTTATATTATTATTTGAAAACATATTTTGTAAAGTGATGTCTGCGCCATTAATAATTATATCGCTAAGTCTTTCGTTTAATGTTCCAATATCGCCTGTAACAGTTATGTCCGCTGTCCCGCTATTAATAGTAAATGTATGCAAAGATGTTGTTTCAACTTCATCAAGATAAATATTTCCGTTATTCGCTAAGAGAGATACATTCTTCGTCAATATAAATTTATTGTTAAATTCAATTGATGTACCCGGCATCGGCGGAGCATTACCTGTTGTACTGATATTCGCTCCAATCCTGCTGTTTCCTGCCGCGGATTTTACAACCGAACCTGCGGAAATAAGAGGCGCTTCAAGGGTAAATAAACCTGAACTATTTATGTTAGTTATTCCGCCGACATTCATATTACCAAGAACGGTCAGCACATCGCCGGTAAAACTGAAATTACCGGTGTAATTCTGCTGCGCGGCAAATTCCGTGCTGCCGGTTCCCGTTTGAGTAAAACCAGCCGCGTAAACAGAGCCGTCAAAAGCGGTGTTTCCGCTGTTACTCGCAACATTAATACTGCCTACCCTAGTTGACGCTGTTCCTATATGACCGTCTACTTCAATTCCCGCCGAGTTTATAAATGTTAAATTTCCTGTTGACTCAATATTTCCGGTAATTAAAATATTTCCGGCGGCTTCTGTTGTAAATACCAGGTTATTGGCTGCCTGACCAGTTATATTATTTACTGTTATATTCGCTGCTTTAATACTCGAATTTCCAATGGTTAGCGTTATATTATTATTTGTGTTAGCAACAGCAAACGGCTTGCCTGTCAAAGTAATATCAGCATTATTCAGCCGTATACAGCTTGTTCCAGGATATAGAGTTATTGATCCGCTTGACTCATAAGTGTCACGGAATTCAATAAAACCATTATCATTTTGATCATCATTATAGAAAACAGGATTGACTGTGCTGTTATGTACATCCATTATGTATATTTTTTTATTTCCCGGAATATGGAATACAGGATTTGCGCCAATGGAAAGCCTGTCTGCTTCTATCCATAAATAATTTGTAATACCGTCAATGTTACCGGGATTATTGTCGCTGTAAACAAGATACTCTCTGACATGACGCATATGGAAATGAATTTTATCATGAATAATGCCTGTAAACGTAAACTCATCAATATAAACACACACTTCGCCGTTCCCGGTAAGATTAATTACAGCGTTACCTGCAAATTCAAAAGCATCTATATAGATTGCGGCAGTTCCTTTTCCTTCCGCGCCTGAGCCTGAAATGTTTATTATGCCGTTTAACGTAACAACACCGTCATTGCCTTCGGCAATTGCGTCAAATCTAGGACCTGAAATACCGCCATTAATATTAATATGCTCATTTGTACAAGCAGGCGAATCAGCGCAGAAAAGACCTCTGCTGGTAAATGAAACACTTTGAAGCAATGTTACCGCGCCTGTATATAACTGACTTCGTGATGTAGTTATATCCACACTAATAGTACTGCTTCCGTTAATACTTACGGATTCCGCGTTAAAGTCCGCTGTCTTAAATTCCGCGTTAACTGTGACATTTAACGCTCCTACTCCGTTTGCGCCGTTAAAAACTCCGCTTCCCGTTATCGTCAACGGATGGTTTGCCCCTGTTATCGCGCCCAATGTAACAGTTGTGCATGTCAGTGTACGCAAATCACCGGCAGCGTTTCCGCCTAGAGTTACGGCGCCCGTATATGTTTGCGCTGCTGTTGTCGCTATGTCAACATTTATCCTGCTTGTTCCCGCTACGTAAACCGATGCCGCGCTTAGGTTCGCGTTTTGGAATGTGGCGTTTTCGCTTACATTTAACACTCCTATTCCTAAGCCGCCGTTTAACACTCCGATTCCTGTTATTGTTAAAGAACGCCCTGCTCCGGTTATTTCTCCAAGCATAACCGTTGAGCCTGTTAAGATACGCGGCACTGCTGTACTGCCGCCTAATGTAACATACCCTGCATAGTTTTGAGTTCCGCCTGTTGCCGTTATACTGACTTCAATTACGCTATTTCCTGTTACATTGACTGAAGACGCGCTAATATCGCTTGTAAGGAATACAGCATCCCCGTTTACACGTAACGCTTCGATTTCCGAGCCGCCGTGGAATGTACCGTTTCCTGTTATCGTCAGCGGATGATTATTGCCTGTTATCAATCCCAATGAAACAGCCGCGCCGGTCAGCGTACGAAGAGGAATCGTTGTACCGCCAAGAGTTACCGCTCCTGTATAAGTTTGATTTCCTCCTATTGTCGTTATGTCAACATTTACCGCGCTTGTTCCTGTTACGCTGACAGATGCAGCGCTTAAGCTGCCTGTCTGGAATACCGCGTGTCTTTGGTTATTTACAGCCAAATCTCTTATTCCGTTTCCGCCGTTAAATGTTACGCTTTGCGAAGCATTCGCGGAACTGTTAACAGTCAGACTGCGATCGTTTCCTGTGATTGCGCCTAACGTTACAGGCGTTGCCGCATCTGCGGTTAGCGTTACGGTTCCGCCTGCGGCTCCGGCGAGAACTACAAATCCGCCGTAAGTCTGCCCGCCCGTCAGCGCGGCATTTCCGGCTGTTGTCGTCATAAATATACTGCCCGTCCCGGCATTTCCGATTGTCGCAGTTCCGCTGTTTACTATTATGCTTCCTATGTTCGATGCAGAGGTTGTTCCGCCTGAAAATGTTACATTCGCGTTTGCTACAGTCAGCCGGTTGTTGTCATTATATCCTGCTACTGTTCCCGCAAACATCACCATCTGTCCCGTTGCGGCTGTAAACGCTACATTCGCTTCTCCGCTGTCAGGTCCTATCGTTACGTTTCCGTGATATGTTTGGCTTCCCGACGTTGTTACCCCGGCTTCTACTCTTGCGTCCCCGATTGTCTCTATGGTACTTAAAGCTACAGCGCCTGCTAAACCGCTGAATCTCGCCTGCGTGTTTCCGACGCTGCCTGCCGCGTTTCCTACTGCCAGCGAATGAGCTCCGGCGCTGCTGTCTACCGTGCTGTTAAACCATATCACGCTGTTTGCTCCGGCGCCTGCGAAGGTTACATTCCTCTCAAGTCTCACAGGCCCCATATAACGCTGCGCGTTACTTGCATTGCTTGTCGTTGTTATCACAGCGGCATTACTTTTTATTGTTGTTGTTACGTTTTCACTTGATGTGCCTATTTCAATCTGCCCGACTGTTACGTTTTCATTAAACTCAGCATTTGCGTTTGTTACGTTTAACGTTCTTGCTGACGCGTCTTGTTCTACTCCCTTAAACGACACAAGCCTGCTTCCGGCCGCGCCGGATGATGTAAAGAGGGCGTCTGTATTCAATGTTAATAGTCCGTTATATGTTTGATTTCCTATAGACGATATTGTTCTCGGCGCGGCTCCGCCTGTTCCTAGAACTATGCTTCCGTTATATTCCTGACTGCCGCCTGTTGTTATATTTTGATTTATGCTGATTGCTGACGCTGTTGCTTTCAAATCATGCACAACACCCGCGTTTACCGCGTTATTAAATGTTACGCCTGACGCCGTTAGTTCCAAATTATTTTCGCCTGCGCCTGATACAGGGGTTACAGTTCCCAAACTAATACTTGACGCTGTAACAATATTCGTATTGCCTGTTCCGGCAAGGTATATGTTATAATTATATATGTTACCGCCCAGATTTAAATTAGTTCCGTTTAACCTTATGACAGGCGATGCAGGCGCTAATGTTAACGCTCCTGTCAATGTATTCGTTCCGCTGAAAACATAGTGGCTTCCTGTCGTAAAATTAAGAGCGCCTGTTAAACTATTGATTCCTCTGAATGATATATATCCTGTTCCGCTTGTTACAAGCGTTATCGGGCCGGATATTGTATTGGTGTCGCGTATATCTATATATCCATCCGCTCCCGCTGTAAATTTCGTGCTGCGGGTATTTGCTTCTCCTGAGCCTGCTGCTATATTCACTATGTAGATGCTTGCTGCCGTATCAAATTCCAGCGATGCGCCTCTTATGCTGTCCGCGTTTATTCTAACATAATTCGATATATCCGCGTGCGGCGTAAGGCTTGTGCCGCTTGTCGTATACAGTATATTTCTGCCGCCGAGTATGTGATAATGTATTCCCTGTCCGCCTGTCACGTTCCCTGTGTATGTTAACGCAGCCGCGGCATTCGCGCAGACCCAGCCTGCGGTGCCGCTTAACGTTATTCCTCCGGCTCCGGTCAGCGTTCCCGCGCTGATATACACCGCCGCGCTCTGGTTGTGGGCGGCGTTATTTCCTGAGGCTGTTATGCTTCCGCTTGCATTTATTGTTACCGTTCCGCTGGGGGCTGCCGCATTTCCTGTTATCAGCGTAAGCACATCGCTGTTTATGCTGTTGTTTATCGTTATATTCTGGCCGCCTGCCGATGTCAGCGTTACGTTTCCTGCTGTATTTATACCGCCGCTTACCGTTATTCCTCCGGCTGACGTCGTTATTTCTACGCTGTTCGCGCTTACTCCGCTTACTCCGGCTATTTGGACTGCTCCGTTATTTACATACTGAACGGCTCCGCCTGCGCCTGTTATTGTCAGTGTTCCCGCGTTATTTCCGCTGCTGCCGAGCGTTATTAAACCGCCTGCTTTTATCGTCAGATTTCCTGTTGCTGCCGCTCCAGTCTGCGTTACATTTCCGGCCGCGTCTATTGCGATACTGCCCGTCGGCGATGCCGCTGTTGATGTTCTCAGCTCCGTTATCTGCAATGCGCCCGTCTGATTTACCGATATTGAGCCTGACGCGCTGTTATTTACCGCTCTCAATACAAGAGCGGCTGACGTATTTGCAAACGCTATATTTCCGGTTTGCGCCGTTCCCTGCGTGTTGTTTAATGTTACAGCGCCGCCAAGCGCGTTGCCGCTGTTGTTCAGCGTTATTCCCTGAGACGCGTTCACTGTTAAATCAGGCGTCCCTGTTACGGCTCCAGCTTCTATCCTGCCGCCGCTTGACGTCAATGTCTTGTTTGCGCCGCCAAGCGTTACAGCCCCTGAGTAAATTTGGTTTCCGCTTGTCGTTATATCAACATTTATCGTGCTTGATCCCGTAACACTTGCCGATGCCGCGCTTAAATTCGCTCCGCTAAAAGCCGCGTTTCCGCTGACAATTAACGCTCCTATATCGCTGCCGCCTGCGCTTCCGCCGCTAAATACTCCGTCTCCGGTTATCGTTAACGGATGAGCGTTTCCCGAAATTATTCCGAGTGTTACAACAGCGCCTGTTAATGTACGTGTTCCCGCAGCTCCTCCGAGCGTTACAGCTCCCGTATAGGTTTGATTTCCTCCAGTTGTCGTTATGTCAACATTTATCGTACTCGTTCCGGTTACAGTGACAGAAGCCGCGCTTAACGCCGCAGTCTGGAATACCGCATTTCCGTTTATCGTTAACACTCCAATCGCGGAACTGGTGCCAATCAGCGTTGCATTCCCGTTTATCGTCAACGGTATACTGTTGCCTGCTATAGTTCCAAACGATAGAGACGACCCTGTTAATGTATGGGTTCCTGTTCCTCCAAGCGTTACGGCTCCCGTATAGGTTTGTGTTCCGCCTGTTGTCGTTATATCAACATTTATCGTACTCGTTCCGGTTACGATGACAGACGCAGCGCTTAACGCCGCAGTCTGGAATGCCGCGTTTCCGTTTATCGTAAACACTCCAATCGCGTAACTGGTGCCAATCAGCGTAGCGTTCCCGTATATCGTCAACGGTATACTGTTGCCTGCTATAGCTCCAAACGATAGAGACGACCCTGTTAATACTCGGGTTCCTGACCCCCCCAGCGTTACAGCTCCCGTATAGGTTTGCGTTGTCGTTGTCGTTATGTCAACATTTATCGCGCTTGTTCCGGTTACAGAGACAGAAGCAGCGTTTAACACCGCAGTCTGGAATGTCGCGTTTCCGTTTATCGTTAATACTCCAATTGAGGAACTGGTGCCAATCAGCGTAGCGTTCCCGTATATCGTCAACGGTATACTGTTGCCTGCTATAGCTCCAAACGATAGAGACGACCCTGTTAATGCACGGGTTCCTGCCCCCCCCAGCGTTACAGCGCCGCTGTAGTTCTGATTGCCTGTTGTATTGATATCCGCGTTTACCGCGCTTGTTCCTGTTACGCTGACCGATGCCGCGCTTAGGCTATTTGTCTGGAAGGTTGTGTTTACGTTTACAGATAACGCTCCAATCCCCGAACCGCCGTTTAACGTAACAGCGCCGGTTCCGCCGATTGTCAAATTACCGTTACCGGTAATACTGCCAAAAGTAACACCGTTAGCTGAAATAGCGATATTAGCAGTGCCAAAATGCACCGGGCTGTTTATGGTAAGAGAGCCTGTTGATGAATAACCTCTGCGAATTTCAACATATTGATTTGCTTCAAACAACATATTTATATTATGAGGAGCCGCAACGCCGACAATATAAACTCTGCCTGCACCAGCGCGGAAAATCATTCTTTTCGATATATCAATATCAAAATTATCAGGATTAAAAAATATTCCGGCAAGACCGTCATTATCGGCGCCGTAAATTAAATCATCGCTGTTTGCTGTTAATATTACATCGCCCGCCGTAACCTCAACATTCGCATCTTTCATTAAAACGGTGCCTTGTAATCCGCCGGCCGCTCCTACAGTTAAACCCGCAATATATGTCTGATTAGCGCCGCCCTCAGTATCAATTACATCTCTGATAATCAATCTGCCTGAACCGACAAGAATCAATCTGCCGTTTAAAATTAATTCATTAACTTTTAAATCATAGCCGTTTGTATTGATAGTCAGAGTTACGCCGCTTTCAATTACAAGCTTTAATATGCCGTGATCATAAAGTTGTGTTTTTGAAGAATCATCGGGATCATCAGTAAGATATACAGCCGCGTTGATTGGAAATACCGCGTTATCTTTTGGGTAGTCAGCATAATGATCATAGCCGGGGTAATTATTTTCATCCCAGTTGCCTACACCAGAATTATTATCCTCAGAAGTAGTCCAATTGTTGTCCCCGGCCGCCCCGGTCCAAATATAATCAGTCCCCCAGGCTGTAGTGCTTAGAAAAATAAAAAACAACAGAAATAGCGCAAATTTCTTCATTAAAACCCTGAGAATCCCAAAAATATATATATAAATATCGGCAATATCTTCTCCTTTTCTGTAATATACCATACTATAAAGGTAAATAAAATGGTGCCGATGCCATTTTTAAAGGAGGCTGCAATGAAAGCGCTGTTTATTGGCGGGACAGGGACGATTTCGAGTGCAATTTCAAGGCTGGCGCCCGAATTGGGCTGGGAAATTTATCACTTAAACCGCGGCAGCAGAAAGAGCGAATTTACCAATGCGGCTCAAATTCCATGTGATATAAGGGCGGAAGGGACAGCCGAAATTCGGGAAAAAATTGAAAAAGCGATTGGCAGCGGAGAACGATTCGATGTTGTTGCCGATTTTATCGGATTCGTTCCGGATCATATTCAAAAAGATATTGATATTTTTAACGGCTTGTGTAAACAGTTTATCTTTATTTCATCAGCCTCGGCATACCAGAAACCGCTTTCATCTTATTTGATAACAGAAAGCACTCCGCTTTCAAACCCTTATTGGCGCTATTCCCGCGACAAAATCGCCTGCGAAGAGCTGCTAACCGCTAAGTACAGGGAGAACGGCTTTCCGATAACAATCGTACGCCCCAGCCACACCTACGATGAGCGCAGCGTCCCCCTCGGAGTGCACGGCTCAAAAGGAAGCTGGCAGGTATTAAAAAGGATGACCTGCGGCAAACCGGTAATCATTCACGGAGACGGCACAAGCCTTTGGACGCTGACACATTCTAGCGATTTCGCGTTTGCCTTCACCCGCCTCATGGGAAACATCCACGCCATCGGCGAAGCCGTCCACATCACATCCGACGAAAGCGTCACATGGAATCAAATTTATCAGATAATAGCAGATACTCTGAATGTTAAGTTAAAGGCAGTACACATCGCCAGCGAATATCTCGTAAAGCGCTCAGAAGACAAATATGAGTTCCGCGGCGGCCTGCTTGGCGACAAAGCTCATTCCGTCGTATTTGACAACACCAAACTAAAACGCCTCGTTCCCGAATTCTGCGCAAAAGTCCGGCCTGACGAAGGAATCCCGATGACAATTGCAAATATTCTTGCAAATAAGGAATTACAAATTGATGACCCTGAGTTTGATCAATGGTGCGATCAAGTTATTCGTATTATTTGAGCCAAAAGATTTAACGTGGAGGAAATTGTTATTATCATTTGTTTTTTTTCCTGGAATTTTGATGACAAGCTTTCGCGTTTTTAATTTAATTAGAGTTTAAAAACTTCAGCCAAATAAGCGCTGCCTTCAAGGTAGTAGCCGGTTTCAATATCTTCTATCTCCTGGATTATTTCCTTATCCAAAAGATACTTTACCGCCTCGCACATTCCAATATTATTCTTTTTTCTGACATCGGCGATTAAGTTTCCTATTTTTACGTATATTAAAAATCTTTGTTTTTCGGTCATACAATTTCGCTCTTTAGGAATGTTAAACGATATAAAATCATTTAATCGTTCCTATATTTGCCATATCAATCAGTTCATCAACAACATCCTCATTGGATTGTGTATGAAGGGCTTCGTAGCAGTCTTCCAGATAACTCAAACCGCCGTCTGATAGCAGCTTTTGAGAAGCCTCGGATATGGCCATCCCAAGCTTTTTAGCATAACTGCTGAGAATCATTGCAAGCCAGATTTCCTGCTTGTTTGTCATATTTATAGTGTAGTTGAAAGATAAGGGGTTTTCAAGTTGTGGTGTTTGGGATACTTGCTTTGAAGGGTCATAATGGTTTCTGTATCAAGACCGGTTATAGTGCATATAATATCAGGTGAAAGATGGGGTAAGGATGTAAGATATAGAAGCAAGGGTTTGTGTGGTTCGTGGTTAGATTTTGGAGTGGTTTTACCACGAACCACACAGACGAAGAACGATTGCAGTCCACCGAAAGCAAACAAGATTAAAATTGCTCCGCTTCGCTCCGCAATTTTTCCTGTTAGTCTCTCTCATTATTCCATTATTGTTATTACCGTAGTAAAGCCTCACATCATACGCAATCAAAATCGTTATTCCATAACGGCGGCATATCTGGTTCAATGTTCTATCGTATCTATCATTACAATTCTTATTACAGTTATTTAATTAAAACAAAAATAAATAACATATCATTATCTTATACACCTATATCATCTTACCACTTATATTTTTTTAAGAAGGAAAAAGCCTTTTCCTACGCTCCAAAGCCTACGGCTTTTCCGCTACCTTTTCTCCGATGGCTATTGAAATCGTTATCTGCTCGATCAT
>Ga0209755_10006772_pt1 | contig 12572 bp, 9 predicted proteins | sample TergutCo191P1_FD_187301 | JGI IMG/M metagenome (GOLD analysis project Ga0209755, IMG submission 187301) | Cornitermes sp. P1 segment gut microbial communities from Petit-Saut dam, French Guiana - Co191P1 (SPAdes) (version 2) | ecosystem: Host-associated > Arthropoda: Insects > Digestive system >... | reverse complement strand
CGAACACTTCTGCTCGGCTATGTCCTTTTTTGTCGTCTTGATTCTGATTTCTCTCGGTAATTTCCACTCATTTTCCAAGCTAAATTCAACTTCTACATAACTGTGGAACTTAATATGGGAATTTACGAAATATTTCCCAATGTAAGCGCAAAGTAAACGCAAAAATTATTAACAAGGACTTCGGGACCAAATGTCCACGTCAATCATAATTTTCATTGAGTCTATGCCATTAGTATGATAGACTATGCTCGTTATTTTTATTTTCTGTATTGGTGATACCATGCAGACGTATCATAACGAATTTATATTTCCTACACAAGAGGTTTACAGATGATTTTTGAGAATTTAGAACAAAGAGTGGCGCGAAGCTATATAGACATGTTCCCATCATACATTCCCGACGAAAACGCGCCTGTAAGCTTAGGCGAGCAACAGTGTTTTTACAATTTAATGAGTAATTTGTATAAGTTGGTTTTCAACGAGCCGTTACTCTTTGTTTCCATACTGCATGAAGATGATGCGTACCCAAGCCGATATAAGAAGCCATATGGTAAACCTAACCTCATATTTGACATGAAGAAACTCACCAAAGCGGTTGATTCTCTATTACAGAATATGTTCCTTCTTGGTAAGGGCGAAGATGTTAAGCTGAATAAACGGCAACTTACTATTTTATCCAAGCTTGGCATTGATGATATTAACAATCTGCCATCGGCATGGCTGTGGATGTCAAAAAGGGAGTTGGCAAGTTTAGTATCTTTTTCATATTGCTTATTCGACAAGGATTATCCGTACACTTCCGACATTTATGCTCGGTTGCTAGGTAAAACTGCTTTTAGAAAACTCGAAAACTGGATGCTTGAGAATGGATATAAGCGATTTATCATTACTGATATTACGGCATCTGATTGTAAGTTATCTTTTACTGTAGCAAATCCGAAATGGAACGCTAATCCACCAAGCGGTGGATTTGAGTACAAAATAAGGCATACCGGCATATCAGCACAGTATGACTTCTATACCGCGAATCCACCGGCTTTTGGTCTGTGTATACCAAACGGCATGAAAGTCTACTTAAATGCATTTGGTTCTATGGATAGCAAGCTCCAAAGATTTGTCGTAGAACGTACAAAAAAATGCGATATGTGCAAATATTGCATCCAAACAGATAAATCCGGCTCTCGACCGCTGGCAAATATCTTAGTTAAATATGAAAATGACCAATATCATCTGTGTTCTTATTTTCCCGGTTATAGTTACTGTTGGAACAGCATTGACGATGACCTTGCGGAAAATTTGATAAGTATGCTGTCATTTATGGATCAGTTTGCGCCTGAAAAATAATTAGTACCTAATAAGCAATCGACAGCAAATGCCGTATTCTACGGTAACGCAGGTCATTTATATTAAGTAAGACAGGGAGCAGTTTTGAATAAATCAATAGAGTTTTTTAGCACAGCCGGTAGATTTACATGTTTATCAAAATACAAAGAACAGCTTGGCACGATAGCAAATAATCCTGAATGTATTTGTCAGATAGTTCAGGGGCTTCTTGTTCACGATGCATGGACAGAGGCATATGGGTTTCAGTTGAAACCAGAAGAATTTCATTTAGGCGCTAACACCTATATGTCTGATTTACTTGGCAAAGTCATTGCCCTAGACCCTCGCCCACTTACGATAGCGCGAATGCCGGAAAATCGTGCTGTCGCCTGTTGTAGAGAGTTTGCGAATTTAGCTTGTGCTATGCTTATTGCTAAAGGGATACCTGCAAGGAGCAGATGCGGGCTTGCTCGTTATTTCGCCACTGACTTTCTATGCGATCACTGGATAGTGGAATATTGGAATGGTACTCGTTGGGTAATGAATGATCCTCAAATAGACCCAATGCAGCTAAGCACATTGCCAAAATGGGGAATTGACGTAGGAGTAAACTCGAAACTGAATGTTCATGACTTAACAGATGATAATTTCTATGTAGGTGGTAAAGCGTGGAAACTATGCCGAAAAGGTGAAGTTGACCCTATGCAGTGTGGTATAATGGATGTTCGTGGACTATGGTTTGTGCGCGGTCAATTACTGAGAGATTTTGCGGCATTGAATAAAATTCCGCCTGTCGTACATTTAGCTAGAGTATTGCATGGACTCGACTGGAAGACGTGGAAACTAATGAGTATGGACGATAATGATATGACGGATAATGAACTTTCATTACTAGATTATATTGCCGAATTAACTCTTGATGTAGATAGCAACATTGAGGAAATACAAAAACTGTATTTAGAAAACGAATTGCTTCAAGTACCGGAAGAATTATTCCTCGCAGTGTAAGCATTTCTAAAATAAATCATGAAAAATGTCCAACCGCTTGATTATTCAGGCTTTCAAACGTATAGTGTTGGTGTATTACCGTTAGCTGAGTAATACTTGTCAGAGTTGCATGGGCGATAAATTTATATTAGCGGAGGTTGAAAAATGTTAATCAGATGGGCGACAAAGGAAGAAAAAGAGAAATTCGGATATTCACAAAGTGGATTTGACGATTATGATGTTTTGTCTGCGATTGACAGAATGACAGATAATGTTTTAGGTGTTGTAAATTTTTCCCGTAATACAAAAATAATAGGAGAACCGCAAATATTTACTCCCGAAAGAGAAATTGAAATTAAAGAGAAATTGCTTTTATGCGTTGACAGACAATGCAACATTAAGGGGAAAAGTTTTCATTATCGTTACCCAAAGTTTATTAAAGAGGCACAAGAAGAATATTGCCCCGTTTGTAACAACGAACCGGCACCTGACGGACAAAACGACATCGAAGCAAGTGATACAGTATGGATTTGTGGTGAATACCCCGGTCAAGGGCGTTTATTTGGCAAGATGTATGTTATGCCGCGAAAACACGCTTTCCACTTTGAAGATATGTCAGAATTTGAAATGATAGATTTTATGCGAGAGGTACAGCGTGTCGGCAGGGCACTTAGAAAAGTTACCGGAGCGGTAAAAATCAATTATGAAATGCATTCAAACACCGGAGCACACTTGCATATACATTTATGTCCTCGTTATTTAGATGATGATTTTCCGGGAAAAGCGATTGATTTATCCTGTCCGTCTGACCCGATTCCATACGAGAGCTACGAGGAATACTTGTGGTTTCTTAAACAAATGGAAAAAGAATTGGCAAGTTGAATACTATAAGTATTTTGCCATTTACTCGCTAAAAAAGTCTTGCAACGTAATAACCACACTTATCCAACCAACGAGCAAACGATGGACGAAAGACGAGAGATATATGCCTGTCCACCTTATGAAAACGAGCCGTGATTTTCTCGCTGTTCGCTCGAAAATCCCGACTCGTTTTCCTGTCGCTCAAATATGTGCCGCCCAAAAGGCGGCGGCACATATTTTCCCGCCAGTCGGTGAACAGGCATAACACACTAGACTTTGCTAAAGCAAAATCGTGTGCCAAAGTGGCTTGCCGCCCCTTTGGAAACCCCGCAAAACCGCAAAAATGCACATCCAGCGTCCATGCTGAATGTGCATTTTTGCGGTTCTCGTCAGCGCAGCGCCCGATTATAAAACATCACTGTTTTATAATCTACCACCGCACTGACAAGTGTGATATTTTCGCCATTTATGCTGATAAAATGTTGAAAAATTCACACTACTATACCCAAACACAGCGTTGACAACTCTGTTGCATATGGGTATAATAGAAAGCACGAAAGGTTGTGATATTTTATGAATATAATTGGCAAGAGAATACGAACTCTGCGTGAGGGCATTGGAATGTCGCAGAGTAAAATTGCAAAACTAAACGGCTCATATCAATCAAGCATAGGACGCTATGAAAACTTTGAGAGCACACCGCCTTTACAGCTATTACTTTGGTATGCTGATTACTTCGATGTTTCTATGGATTATATTTTTGGAAGGACGGATAAACCACAAGGCATGTTATATAATTTCCAGCCAAAAATTGAGGACAATGACGATATGAAGTTATTTATTGAAATGTGCTTTGACCCAAAATCACCGATGAGTGAAAAACTGAAAGATACCTTATTGCAGATGATGAAAGGCGGTGACGTAAATGAGTGAAGATAAAAAAATGCAAGTATTTGAAGATAAGAAAATCCGCAAAGAATGGAACGAAGAAGAACAGGATTGGTATGTGTCGGTTATTGATGTAATTGGCATTTTGACCGACCAACCTACACATGACAGGGCACGGAAGTATTGGAGTGTAATAAAAACTCGCATGAATAAAGAGGGAAATGAGTTGACTACAATTTGTAGTCAACTGAAAATGAAATCTGCTGACGGTAAATTCTATAAAACAGATGTTGCAAATACAAAAGGAATTTTGCGAATTATTCAATCTGTACCGTCATCGAAAGCCGAACCATTCAAGATGTGGCTTGCACAGTTGGGTAAAGAGCGGATTGATGAAGTTGCCGACCCCGAAATCGCTATTGATAGGGCTTTTGAAACTTATCTCAGAAAAGGCTATAGTGAAAAATGGATAAATCAGCGTATTAAAACTATGGAAGTACGCAAGGAGTTGACCGATGAATGGCAACGCTCAGGTGTTCAGGAATCGCAAGATTTTGCGACACTTACTGATATTATGACAAAAGAGTGGAGCGGAAAAACAACCCGTGATTATAAAAATTATAAGGGACTGAAAAAAGAAAATCTGCGTGACCATATGACCAATATGGAACTTGTTCTCAATATGCTTGCAGAGGTTTCTGCAACAGATTTGTCTAGAGAAACAGACCCATTTGGAATGGATGAGTCCGCAATAGTTGCAAAGCATGGTGGCTCTGTTGCAAAAGCCGCCAGAGAACAACATGAACTGCGGTCAGGTAAAAAGATTGTTTCGCCGCTTAATGCGAAAAATCTTAAAGCACTTAAAGATAAATCAGGGGGTGATGAATCTTGAAAGCTGTAATAAAAAAGCGCCTGCAAGAAAAAAAGCGGAAGATGATTATTTATTAACAGCAAAACTATTTTGCGCTAAAGATAGCGTATTCATGGTGGGCGAAAGTGGAACAAGTCATACGATGAAAGTTCACAGATATTACCGATGTGTCAATACAAAGAAAAAACGGTTATGCAGTAGAAAGCCTGTCAAAAAAGACTTGATAGAAAATCGGGTTGTTAATACCGTTATGGAAATGCTCAATGATGATAGAGTTATTGGGTATATCGTTGATACCGTGATGGACTTACAGTCAAAAGAAAGCTCAAATCTACCATTGTCAAATCAGCAATTAGAAGAAACAAAAAAGGCAATCAACAATATGCTAAATGCAATACAACAGGGAGTGTTGACCACATCAACAAAGCAAAGGCTTGATGAGCTAGAGGAAACAAAAAGCACTCTTGAAGTCAACATACTTCAAGAGCAAATGCACAAACCACTATTGACAAAAGAGCAACTTACATTCTGGCTTCATAGATTTAGAAAAACCGATGTAACAATTAAAGAACAAAAACAACGGCTCATTGATATTTTCGTAAATTCCGTGTATGTTTACGATGAACACGCAGTTGTTACGTTCAACTACAAAGACGGAACGAAAACAATTACGTTAGGTGAAATTGAAAGTGTCGGGCTGGGTTCGAGTTTATCATTGTTCGGCGCACCATCAGGATGTCAAGCCCACGCTAAGGGAAAAATGAAAGTTTTCTTAGCGTGGGCTTGCTTTCATTTTGTAGATAAAGCACGCCCTATCAGTCATCCAACATTTTTTTTGCAAGATTTCTGCTGTTTCCAATCTGTTTTTCAAACATAATGTCCCACAAATCAAGACACTTTTGAGCAACATCTTTTCTTGCTTCTAATGAGGATGCTGCTGTTTCGTCGTATAGCCTGATTAGCAAGGTGGGTATCTCTTTTTCTAATGACCATGTATGCCTGCCTATATCCAAATTTTCAAGCATATGATGCGATACTGCAAGTATAATGTCAGAATAGTTAAATAGCGTTGCAGCATCAGATATCATGTACTCAGCAAAAAGGTGTAACATCCTTTTTCCGAACTTGGATTTCATGAGGGAAATTATGAAATCTTTATCTCGATCAAGATTAAGACGCTTATCATAAAACAATCTTGAAAAAGAATGTTCTAAATCCAAACTTGAGTTGAAGAATTTTGTATACATCACCTTTGATGTACTGACGTACTCATCCTTTCCAAAATATGCTGATGCCATACGAATTACTGATTCAGCCTGAGCTACACTCATATTGTCTACATCTTCTAGAAGGTTTGGAAATTCACTCATAACGATATAGCTTTCTGCTTTCCAGCACGCCCCTTGCCTAATTAGAGATTCATCGCCTGAGTTATAGCAGCTTTCTACAATAGAAAATATGCGAGCTTTATACTTAGGATATGAATAGTATATGCGAAATAAAATCCAAAGGGCTCCTTTATAGCCCACTAGCCTGAAATCGCTCTCAAACAATTCAAAACACTTCGTAAGAATCCAATTGGGATCATAGTTATAGCCTGCATATAGCGCACTCAAGCTCGCAAGTCTTATTGCAGGGTTTTCATATTTGGTAAGTTTGTTTATGGCGTCTTTGAACTGTGGAACTAACTCTTCATGATCCCATATTAAGCGAGATATGGCTAAAGCGGCTTCTCCCTTTATTACATTCCACGAAGCGTTTTCTAGTGATTGGAACGAGTCGGACGGTTTAACATCGGTCAGTATTTTATCTGACTCCACATAATCTGAAACTATTTCGTCGAGTATTTCAAGAATAGCTTGTGACCAATCCTCTGTACTTCTTTTTCCTATTATCGTACATATGTCACTTGCGGTATCGGATGTATGTGATTTCCAAAATCTCAAAATCATTTCTTCCAATAGTTCAGAAGAAACATCTTTCAGTTTTTCGCTAAATGCTACACCACCTGAAAGGGATGCTACATAGATATCCGGAAATTTTCTGGCTTGTGACAGAAAGAGCTTTACCATTCTTTCAGGGTCGTCGGCAACTGCGACACGGAACGTGGATGCAAATTGCTCAAGATTGCTCTCTACAAATCCACCCGGAACCTCTATCCAATTTACCTCAGTTCTTCTTGATTCGTCTCTTGAAAGAATTTTTTTACTAAAGATAATTCTCAGCCATTGATTATTGCTTAACGTTTTGCCAGAAACCGGTGAAGATATAACGCCGCCGCCATGACCAGTATAATAATTATGCTCAGTTGATTGCTCGTGGTATTTTCGCTTCAGTACGCGTTGCAGCTCGTAAGTATGCCGGTTAATTCGTTCACAAGGAAGCACACTTAACAACTCGTGTTGAAGACCACCCCAAAAGCTCCAATAAACAACAGCACGATTATTGGCCAAATCCCTGTTATACTCTATTCTATCTCGCAACCGATCTTTTGATTTAGGGGAGATATAAGCGCAAATGGTCTTTTCCAATTGAGCAAATATATCATCAGAGCAATATACGGAATGAATCTTTACAACTTCTTTAGCTAAAAGCAGTTCGTTTTTGTTGTTACTTGTCTTTTCAAACAGCGTTTTGTTGAAATCGCTACACAAATAAGTAATTATTTGGTCGCTATTCTGTTTAGGTAAATGCGGCAATATTGACAAGATAATTTCATTGTATAGATGTACGCCCTTAGCTGCATAGGGATTAAAAACATCCCAAAAACCATCGTAGTTACTTCCAAATGCGTCAATGGCTGCGCATATGATAATCTCAACACAGGCTCTTTCAGGACTCTCAGGAAGGCTTCTAATATTGCGCCAATCATAGTCGTCGTCTAAATTTAGCGGTACACATGGCAAAAGTATATTCAACACATGATGCCCTATTCCTTTGAGTGCCGTACTACAGATAGGGGATGTCCATTCAATCTCCGAAAACCGTAAACGGGTACGTTTATTTTTGACCTTCAGCGTTAATGCCAGAATCTTTGCACATCTTATCGCACAAACACTAAAAGATTTATTGAAGTCGATATACTTATTTTCTAGCATCTGCGGGAATTTTTCAAAATATTCTAACCCTAATTCGAAAAAAGCATCGCTTCCCTCGGCTATATCATGTGTAAAGATATACGAGAACCGCTGGGCATCATCAAGTGAACTTAAAGCATGTTTTCTAATGAATCCTATCTCATCAGGTGCGTAATTAGGCTGCATGACAGTAATCAACCTAATTGCTATATCCCACTTGCTATTATCAGACTTCCATTTATCTATAATGCCGGTTTGTAGCAAAATTCTGATGAAATCATGTCTTGAAAATACGACGTTGTTTATGAATTGGCCACTATATTCGCCATTTTCGCAATAATCTACAATGAAACATTTTACATCGTCTGTAACTAGGTCAGGCGATATTTGACTAAATACATCAAAAAATACAGATTTAATCATAAACCTTATATCTGAACATGTTAGTTCTTGCCCGAACTTCAAAAAAGAGCCCGGATCCGTATCTAACAAATCCTGTAGCAGTATCTGCACTTGATATCTCTTGAAAGGTGTCTGGAATTCCGTCGACCCTATCAGCTCCATTACTGCTTTATTGTCTAAAACATATGAATTCATCATCTTCTCGGCTACGAAGCAATCTAAAGCTGATTGATGAAAAAACTCAATGCTTTTGGTGGTGGCAGATAAAAGCCCACCTGAAGATAAAAAATCAACAACGGTATCATAGCCGCTCATGAGTTTGCGTGGAAAAGAATACTTTCCCTGAATTTCTGCGAGTGAGGCAAACTTCTCCTTAACAGATTGCATATCTCTTTCTGAGATTCCGGCAGATGAAGCTTTGTACAATAGTTGCCGCCACCACTCATAAATCAGATTGGATGTCGTTGAGCAATCTGAATACATCTCTCCTTGGTCTAAATGCTGCCAGATATATAGGTTGCTTGGCGAGGATAATAATTTTTTTAGCCTGCTCGTAAAGCTCTTGTATACCTCACCCACAATTTGTTGAACAGTCTCATCATCGAATGCACCAACTTCTATTTTTTCCCAGTCCTCATGGCTTGTTTCGTCATGCTTCTTTTCATAGAGACTGCGCAAAGCGGGGTCAGTCTCCATGTCAATTGTTCGGCACACTAAAATAAGAGAGATTTTATTCACTCTGTCAAGATTCAAAGCCTCAACTTGTTTTATAATTTGGCTGCACACTTGAAGTGCGTCACTTGAATGCGCAGAAGTCCATCTTAGAGCGTCCAGTTGGTCGAAAATGATGACGGCTTTTTGATCTCCAGATATGCTGTTTATGCTATGAGGTATAGACGCTGGGAGTCCTAGCTTTTTGCCCCACAGTTCAGGATTTTCGCTAGGCTCTTTATGGTCTAATCTTACCGCGACGTAGTGAATATTGTTTTCTTCGCAAAAGCTGACGAGTCTTTGTGCGCACCCGCTTTTTCCGTTGCCAGCTTTCCCATGCACTATAGCAGACGCTCCACGCAAAATGATATTTTCGCAATCCGCAAATTCTTTACGATAAACCAGACCTCCTTCAAGTAATTTATTATGCTCTTTGTAAAGTCTATTTAACTCATCTATTGCCGGTTTCACCCGTCTGTCATTAGACAGATTTCTGCAAACGATTTGGTTTTTTGCTAAAAATATATGCAAAAATTGTAAGTTGATTGTTTTAGACCACATCTCGCCTTCAGCAATTGCCTCCATAAATGTATTGTAAACATCTTTGGGTGAGCCAAGAAACAAACAGTCAATCCAACTGATTAGCTGATCTTTCATATCGCCATCAGAATTCTGTTTTATGTGCGTTCGCTGCAGAAAATTTACTATTTTCACTCTATCCATCGCATTGTTTCTGTCTAGTTTCCATATGCCACATAAATTATTGACAAGAACATTGTAATTATTAGTTAATTGAAAATTCCAAAAACCATCGGGATTATCGCTTGTCTTCCTGGCTCTGCTACACAAATCTTCAAGCATGGTAAACGGCAATGGTGATACTAGAGCGACCTCGTTCCGTTGGTCAAATTCCAAGTGATTGCCCCATCTTTCAAACAAATTGTAGGAATTTACTGAACTAAATGACCAGTATTCGCGGATTTGATTTCTACTTTTGCATTGTTGCAATTCTTTGGAGCCGTTTTTATGACCTATAACGCTATCTACGGCATCTTCATCGTTGCCAAGAGGTTCATGTGTTACATAATCAACGTTTTCCCGTAAAACTTCAATAATTTGACGTAGCACATGTTTTCTTTCGTAGGTATCGCCGCTCTTACCGCCTCTACCGCCCGGTTCATTACTCATTGTATTTTCACCAACTCTATTCAACATAATATGCAGGCGTACGTTTAGTTCGCGATATTTTGACATCTGCCATCATTTCATAGCCTGTCAGAACCGCACACATAGCAATGCGACACGACTATTTTAGCGTTTATACCTACCCAAGTTGCACAGTTGTATACTTCTGATTCCGGCTTGTGGGCTTATCCGGAGTCGTCATCAACAACAATCCGGAATCAAGCAAGGGTTTTAGATAAAGCCTTGTAAAGCTCTTACTTGCCGAATATCCAAAATGTTGGACAATATCTGCTTTTGAGCGCGGGGTTGTGCAATAGGCAAGGATTTTTTCCTGCATTGTAAGGCTGCTATCTTGGGTTTCGACTTGGGTTCTATCTTGGGGCTTAACTTGTGTCTTATCTTGGGTGGCCGTCTCAGTTCTCGGTCCAACTCGCCCAACTGCAATCGCTGTGAGCGGAACAATCGTGCGGAAAACATCAAGTATATTGCCATCGTCAGTTACGCCTAACAGTATGTGCCCTCCCTCTCGATTGGAAAATGAGCAAACCGTATCGTAAACATCTTTTGTTATGTCTGACGTTGATTTTTTAAACTCTATTGTTAAACCTTCGCCACGTCGGATTAGCGAGAGTATTTCAGTTGTCGTCATTTTATTTATCCTCCATATTTGTAGCGTGAGAATATCGCGGAACGTCTGCTGAAGACAATACGCTCATGATTCTACTATAGACGAAATTTCTATGCCTCGATTGCTTGTCGTCCTTGGCTAAGATATTCATTTCTAAAAAACCATTAACTATTTTAGCAACGGTATTATATGAAATACCCAATGTTTCAGAAATAGGTTTTATTTCTGAGATCAAATGCTTTTTGAAATAATCATAAACAAGCCAAGTGCTTTTTAAAGGTTTACTCGCGTCGATTTTTGCCTCGTCTTCATTGACTATCTGTACAAATTCTTCAATCTGTGAGGATATGCGTTTTATCGAAATATATATGCACCTAACGAAAAATTTTATCAATGCGATATATCCGCCACTGTACTGAGTGGTACTTAAAATTTCAAAATATTCGTTTCTATTGAGATATAAAAACTCAGACAACCCAATAAAGGACGCGGATTTTACGCCGTGTGCATATAAAAGCATGGGAAACAACATGCGACCGACAATGCCGTTATAACGCTCAAAAGGATGAATCATTTCGAACTGATAATGAATCAGCGCAGCCTTAACCAGCACATCAGTTATTTTGTCGTTTTCTAAATAAGCCGCGACATCAGCAAGAGCAGGGAGAATTTTATTCGGGGATGTGGGATTATACTCTATCAAATTTGAGAATGATCCTCTTAATGATACCACATCTTCACGCACTCTTATTTTATGGTTGGACTCAAGTCCAAATATGGCGATAGTACAGATTTCCGACAATACAATGCTGCTGATGTTTTGCCCCATCGAGAATTTGTATGCAGACGCAATATTAGAGATTATCTGCGATTCTTTCCTGTTAGCGTTAATAGATTTTAGCGCCACGGAAAAGCAATCCCCATCATAGTCAATCAATCTGGAATAATGACATTCCTTCAGTATCATCAGGTCACGTATAATCTCTATTTCGGAAATATACTTTGTCATTCCTTCCAACACACCTAGTTGACCGTGAGCCATAACAAGCAACGATGACAATTCTTCATCCGGCGTAAAGAAACTCCCGTCCATCAGAGGGCGTGGGGTGAATGCGTAGAAGTAGAAATCTTCAAGTGGTCTTAATTGATTCTTGTTACTTCTATAGAGTTTTTCATAGTCTCCCGTATATTGATACATAAACGACCTCACGCATGAAGAATGTTTATGTTAGTATATCACATGCATTTGATATAATCTACAGCATTTAATGGGCATATTTCAAAAATTCGAAAAAATATTAAACAAGGGTTTTAGCGGTTCACCACTATCAGACCAAATCACAATAACTCGAACCCTGTACGGATTGGTGACGGGTTCGGGTTTTTCGTTTCATTGCAGCAAAAAACAACAAAAAGGGAGCGAAATTGTGCCATGATTGGGAAATTTACCATTAGGCGTTGGTGTTATCTACTATTAAAAACTCCCCATTGACATACAGCCAAAAGTGTGGCAAAATTGTATGGATTGTTGAACAAGGGCGTTCATCAGATGATGTGTGAGTCGGCGAGAAGGGTTTCCCAACCGCAAGCCGCTCTTTTGAAACATCATGTGGTGAGCGCTTTTTCGATGCAAAGATCG
>Ga0209755_10006771_pt1 | contig 12574 bp, 11 predicted proteins | sample TergutCo191P1_FD_187301 | JGI IMG/M metagenome (GOLD analysis project Ga0209755, IMG submission 187301) | Cornitermes sp. P1 segment gut microbial communities from Petit-Saut dam, French Guiana - Co191P1 (SPAdes) (version 2) | ecosystem: Host-associated > Arthropoda: Insects > Digestive system... | reverse complement strand
CAGACTGGAACAATATTTCGCTTTCCTTTGTTTCCGGGCGTCCTTCATCTTTTATTCAGGAGCTTTTCCCGCCTTATTATGTTTCGCGCCCTGTAATTCCGCTTTCGTTAGCGGGAACCGCCGCAGCACAGACGCATGAACGAAGCGTCCAAGCGGATAAGGCCGTTCCTTCTGCTTCTTTGATGAGATCTCCCAGCCCGGCAAGAAGCGAATTGGTTGTTGAAGAAACTTACTATCTCAAATCCGAACCATATACAGGCATTTCAGGCGGCAATATTCAAACAGCGGCAGGAAGCGATGCCGGGGGTCAGTTTGAATTTACAATAAAAAATCCTGTAAGCCTTAACCGCCGCATGAGCGCGATGTTTCCGTTAGTTGAAGCGAATATCGAAGCTAAAAAGATTTTAATTTATTCAGGCGCCGCGAAATATCCTCGTCTTGGAGCGGAAATAATTAATACAAGCAAGATGAAGCTGCCCGCAGGTCCTATCACTGTTTATGACGGAGGAGTTTACGCAGGCGACGCGTTAATTGAATTTTGGAATGATGGTGAAAAAAGACTTATCTCATTCGGCGAGGATTTATCTGTAAGCGCTTCTTCGGCTGCCGGCGATGCGCGGACTGTAAGCTCCGTTAAAGTGTCTTCGGGCGTTATGACAATTAACCGAAGCCAGACTTTTTCCAGGAAGTACACGTTTAATAATTCGGGAGAAGCAAAACAGCTTATAATCGAGCACCAAAAATTACCGCAGACGGAGCTTATCTCTCCAAAAGCAGATGAAACGTCAGGCGAGCTTTACCGCTTTAATGTAAATCTCGCCGCGAATAAAGATACCGAGCTCACTGTAAATGAAACGCGCCCGCTCTCGGAAAGAATAACGCTGCTTCCGCTCAGTTTAAACAGTTTAATTAGTTACACTAGTAATCAGGAAATTCCTGCCAATGTGAGAGCGGCTCTGCAAAGAGCGGTTGAGCTGCGCCAAAATGTTGATAAAGCAGACACCGCGGTAAAGGAAATAGAAGCGCAAAAAAATAGATTAATCGCGGATCAGGACAGAATACGCAAGAACCTCGAAGCTGCCGGGAACCAGACGCCGCAAGGTCAGGAATATTTAAGACGCCTTACCGCTCTGGACAATGAGATTGACGCATGCAGCGCAAATCTGGAAAAAGCCAACGCAGACGCTAAAGCCGCGAGAACAGCATTCGATGCTTATATTAACAGTATTAATTTATAATTTTTGATCATCTTTTTTTATCACAATCCGCAGTTCGTCTAATTGCTTTTGATCCACTTCTGAGGGGCAGTCGTCCATCGGGCTTACCGCGAATGAATTTTTCGGGAAGGCAATTACATCTTTAAGCGAAGTGCTGCCTGCCATGATCATTACAAGGCGGTCTAAACCTGGCGCGATACCGCCGTGAGGAGGCGCTCCGTATTTAAAGGCTTCTGTTAAAAAGCCGAACTTTTTTTCCGCTTCCGCAATGTCAATGCCGGCAATTTTAAACACACGCTTTTGCATTTCCGAATCATGAATACGAATGGAACCTGAGGCAAGCTCATAGCCGTTTAAAACAAGGTCGTAAAGGTCGCCCTTTACAGAACCAGGGTCGCTTTCCATTGTAGAATGATACTTGTCCTGAGGCCATGTAAAAAGGTGATGTGCCGCTTCCCATTTTTTTTCGTCTTCATTGTATTCAAACATCGGGAAGTCCACTATCCACACAAATTCAAATTTGCCGCTTTCTGCAAGACCCAAATCTTTTCCAAGTTTTGAACGCACTGCGCCCAAAGCTGTATTCGCTATACCGCGCTTTGCGTCTGCAATCATTAAAATTAAATCGCCGTCTTTCGCGCCAAGCCCTTCTATTACAGATTTTGCGTTATCTGCGAAAAACTTGGAAGCGCCTCCTTCAAGCGCGCCGCCTTGCGCAATTTTCATCCATGCCATGCCTTTTGCTTTGTAAATCTTCGCGTGCGCTTCCAATTCTTCTATTTGCTTGCGCGAATAGTCTGCCTTGCCTTTTACTAAAATCGCCTTGACGGTTCCGCCTTGCGTGATCGCATCCTTGAATGCCTGAAATGTGCTTGCATCAACATATTGTTCAAAATTAATTAATTTCATATCAAAGCGCAAGTCAGGTTTATCGCTGCCGTAACTTTCCATCGCTTCTTCCCACGACAGGCGTTTAAATGTTTTGGGAAGCTCTATATTCATTACCTTTTTAAAGACATGGTTCATCATGCCTTCAGTCATGGTTAAAACATCGTCCCTTGAAACAAAGGACATCTCAACGTCAATTTGCGTAAACTCAGGCTGTCTGTCGCCGCGTGAATCTTCGTCGCGGTAACAGCGCGCAATTTGGAAATATTTATCAAAGCCGGACACCATTAAAATCTGCTTGTACAACTGCGGTGATTGGGGAAGCGCGTAAAATTTTCCTGGATACAAACGAGAAGGAACAAGATAATCGCGCGCACCCTCAGGGGTTGATTTAATAAAGGTGGGCGTTTCTATTTCGTAAAAACCCTCAGAAGTCATCCATTCGCGCACCGCAAAGGTAACCCGGCTCCTGAGTTTAATTCTTTCCTGCATTGCCTCAGAGCGAAGATCAAGATAACGATATTTTAAACGAAGCTCTTCGCTTGCCTTGCTTTCTTCTTCGATTTGGAAAGGCAAAACTTCGCTCCGATTTAAAATGGATAATTTACCAGCCAAAACTTCAATTTCGCCTGTTTCCATTGACGGGTTAATCATATCGGCAGGGCGCGCGCTTACGTTTCCTTCAACTGCGATACAATATTCATTTCTAAGCTCGTCGCAGACAGAAGCCAAACTCGAATTTTTTTCTGTGTCAATCGTAACCTGAGTAATACCGTAGCGGTCTCTGATATTTATAAAGAAAATACCGCCGTGATTTCGTTTGCGGTGAACCCATCCGTTTAATATTACAGTTTTACCCGCGTCGTTTTTTCTAAGCTCTCCGCAGGTGTTTGTCCTTTTCATTGTTTCCATACTGTAATATTATATTTTTTCTGTAATTTATGCTATAATGTTTCATGCGTTTTGAACTTGATGATATCCTTTTGGACCAGATACTCTTTTCCATGGAAAATCAAGACGGTGATTTTATTCTCGATACCCGTGAAAGCGTGGTAATCGATGTATATTCAGAAACGCATGAAATTGAAGAAGATGCAGATCGATATATTACACTGCCTGAGTGGACACCCGGCGACGGTTACCGCCTTATGGAAAAATTTTCCGCAAATGTTAAAAATCCCGTTATCCGCCATGAACTTGCAGGAGCTCTTAACAGAAACAAGGGTGTTTTCCGCGCTTTTAGAAATATTCTTGAACAATATCCGGAAACCGAAAAATTGTGGTTTAATTATAAAGACAGCGAAATGAAAAAAGCGGTTACCCTGTGGTATAACGCTTTAAGGGAAGAATGGGGTCTTGCTCCCATCGGAACAGAGCCTGAAGATACTTCATCTTTGGTTCTGGAAGATTTTTACATAAAGGAAACAGAAGAAAGCGGCATTAATTCCTGCCTTGCCTTTATCGCGGAAAATGTTAACGGAGAAATCGCAGGTACAATAACAGGAAAGATTGATAATTCAATTTTACATATAAACGCAATAGAAGTAAAAGCGGAGTTTCAGGGGTTAGGCATAGGCAAAACATTGCTGTCAAAAATAATCGAAGAAGCCGATAAAAAAGAGCTTGGCGTAAAAATTGATCTTCCTTCTGAATTTGAATATTTCTCGCGCTCGCTTTTTCTTGAAAATTTTAAACCTGTCTCTCAGAGTTTTTTAAGATGCGCAAAAAAAACACCTGATTAAAATAAGTTAGTTAATTTCAGATAATATTTTAAGGAATTCCTGTTCATTCTCGAGGAAGACATCAACAACAACAGGATCAAAATGGGTTCCCCTTCCGTCCTTAATAATTTCTATCGCCTTCTCGTGTTTAAACGCTTCTTTGTAAGGTCTTGCCGACACAAGCGCGTCGTAAACATCAACTACCGCCATTACGCGTCCCTGCAAAGGTATGCTTGTTCCTTTAAGTCCGTGAGGATAACCTGTGCCGTCCCATCGCTCATGATGATAACCTGCGAATAATTTTGCGTGCTGCAGAAAATAACCGTCGCCCGATTCAAAAATAATATTCTCGATAATGTTTTCGCCTTCAGAAGCATGAGTTTTCATTTTTTCAAATTCATCGCTTGTTAGCTTTCCGTGTTTATTTAAAAGAATATCGGAGATTGCAATTTTTCCTATATCATGCAGGCGGACAGAAGAAATTACAGTTTCAATATTCCATTTTTTTAATTCATCAATGTAAACGCCTTTCTCCATCATCTTTTCCAAAAGCACCTGAATGTATCCTGTTGTGCGTTCTATATGGCTGCCTGTCATCGTATCGCGGCGTTCAACCATGTTTGCAAGCACAGTAACAAGACCGTTTTTCAGTCTTTTTAAACTGTCGGTGCGTTCATGAATTACATTCTCAATGTCCAGGTGGGTATTTATGCGGTTTAAAAGAACAGGTTTTGAAAAAGGTTTTGTAATAAAATCGACAGCTCCCATTGCGAACCCTTGCGATTCTGTTCCTTCGTCATTTCTGCTTGTTAAAAAAATTACAGGGATATCAAGAAAGCGTCCGTCTGTTTTTAAAGCTTTAATTGCCTCAAAGCCGTCCATATTGGGCATTAAAATATCAAGCAGAATTAAATCAGGTTTTACATTTTCCAGCAGTTCAAGCATACCCTCAGCCGAGGCGAGCGTGTATACCCGATAATAAGCCGACAACGCATCATCTGCTACCTGGAGATTAACATTATTATCATCAACAACAAAGATTGTCTTCAAGGTGTAAATGTCCTCTTCTTTTATTATACTGTATATGTCGATGCGCTTGTAGTACCGCCTGTTCCGGTCCAGTTTGTATGGAAAAATTCGCCGCGCGGTTTATCCAGCCTCTCATAGGTATGCGCTCCGAAGTAATCCCTCTGCGCCTGTAAAAGATTTGCAGGAAGCCTTTCGCTTCTGTAGCCGTCAAAATAAGAGAGCGCGCTTGCAAAGGCAGGCGCCGCAATACCGTTCTGAACGGCGGCGGTAACTACCCTTCTCCATGAACCCTGAGCATCCTCAATTATTTTTGTAAAGAAGGGATCGAGCAAAAGATTTTCCAAATCGCTTTTGCGGTCAAAAGCTTCTTTAATTTTTCCAAGGAAGACTGAGCGGATTATACAGCCTCCCCTCCACATAAGAGCGATACCGCCGTAGTTAAGGTTCCATTTGTATTCTTTGGCAGCTTCCCTCATTAATAAATACCCTTGAGCATAGGAAACAACTTTTGACGCATACAGCGCTTTCCCAAGGTCGTCAATAAAAGCTTTTTTGTCAGAAGGCGATGTGATTTTAGGAGATGTAAAAACCTTCGCGGCTTTCACGCGTTCATCCTTCGCGGCGGAAAGACAGCGGGCAAACACAGCTTCGCCTATTAATGTGAGTGGTACACCGGCTTCAAGAGCCGCAATGCCTGTCCATTTGCCTGTTCCCTTCTGCCCGGCTGTATCGAGTATTTTTTCAGCTAACGGTTTTCCGTCCGCATCTTTGAATTTTAAAATATCTCTTGTAATTTCGATTAGATAACTGCCAAGGGAGCCGTTGTTCCATTCTTCGAACACGCTTCCCATTTCGTCATAGGAAAGACCTAAAACATTTTTTAATAAATCATAAGTTTCGCAGATAAGCTGCATATCTCCGTATTCAATACCGTTATGCACCATTTTTACAAAGTGCCCTGCGCCGTTTTCGCCAACCCAGTCGCAGCAAGGCGTACCGCCTTCTACTTTCGCGCAGATTGCCTGCAGCATCGGTTTTACGGAAGGCCATGCAGAAGGAGAACCGCCGGGCATTATTGAAGGACCTTTTAACGCGCCTTCTTCGCCGCCTGAAACGCCTGTTCCGATGTATAAAAGCCCCTTAGATTCAACGTAAGAAGTGCGTTTCATTGTATCCTGATAATTGGAGTTTCCTCCGTCTATGATAATATCGCCTTTTTCAAAAACTTCCAAAAGCTGCTCGATTGTATCGTCAACAGCCTGACCTGCTTTAACCATGATCATCGCTTTGCGCGGAGAGGCAAGAGAGGCAGCAAATTCCTTCATGCTGTGAGTACCGGTTATTTTTTTACCGGCGCCCCTGCCGTTTACAAATTCGTCTACCTTCGAGGTAGTACGGTTAAAAACCGCCACTGAAAAACCCTTGCTTTCCAGATTGAGGACAAGGTTTTCTCCCATTACCGCCAAGCCTATTAAACCAATATCTGCGCTACCCATGTAAATCTCCTTTTATATAAGCTGCTGCCGAAACACGCCCCCTGCACCTCGGGAATATACTCGGTTCAGGGGGTCGTTTTCCGCAGCAGCTTATTTGTAATCAGCATACATTGTTATTCACTTATGTTATCATATTGAAAAGGGGTGTGTCCATGATAGAAAAGACCTATGTTGCAATTGGCGGCGCAGATAAGGATTTATCCAATCAGGAAATTGAAGAACAATTCTGCAGGGCGCTGTCCGCCGCACTTTCGGATATTAACGATTCGGGCAAGGTAATTATCCTGCCTCCTGATATTACCCGTTTCCATTCACGCGCGGGTTTTTTTACAGAAATTGCATCGCGCGAGCTTGCGGATAAACTGGGCGCTGTTCTTCCAGCCCTGGGCACTCACATGGCAATGAACGATGCGGAATTGACGCGCATGTTCGGCACAACTCCGAAAGACAAATTCCTTGTACATGACTGGCGAAACGACGTAACAGAGCTTGGACGCATCGAAGAAGATTTTGTGGAAAAAGCATCAGAGGGCGCGGTTCGCTACGATTACCCCGCTCAGGTAAATAAAATCTTAAAAAAAGGCGGAGAAGGCAGCGGTAATTTTTCGCTCGCCCTCAGTATCGGGCAGGTTGTTCCGCACGAAGTCGCCGGAATGGCAAATCACGGTAAAAATATCTTTGTAGGTACAGGCGGCAAAGAAGCGATAGATAAAAGCCACTTTGCAGGCGCGGCTTACGGTATGGAACGCATCATGGGAAGAGCCGACACACCTGTGCGCGCGCTTTTTGATGAAGCCTTACGCCGTTTTGGAAATGACCTTCCACCCATCCTTTGGGTGTTAACTGTGGTTTCCGCGCGCACTGACGCACAAGCTGCCGCCGCCGGAAAAGAGCGCGGCTCCCTTGCTGTGCGCGGTCTTTACATCGGCTTTGGACGCGAATGCTTTGAAAAAGCCGCCGCACTTTCTCTCCAGGCTAATGTAAACCTGATGGATGAACCGGTTAACAAAGCAGTTGTATACCTTGAACCTGAAGAATACCGAACAACATGGCTTGGAAACAAGGCAATTTACCGCACACGCATGGTAATCGCTGACGGCGGCGAATTAATAATCCTCGCGCCTGCCCTTGAACGTTTCGGCGAAGATGCAGGCATCGATGCCCTTATCCGCAAACACGGCTACCGCCCCGGCAAGGAAATCCTTGCCAAAGCAAAAGCAGACTCTGAACTTGGCGGAAACCTAAGCGCGGCAGCTCACCTGATACACGGCTCAAGCGAAAACCGCTTTACAATCCGCTACTGTCCCGGCAGCAAAGTTACGCGCAAGGAAATAGAATCCGTGGGCTTCCAGTGGGGCGATTTAAATGAAATGCAGGCAAAATATGACGCTGCCAAACTCGACCCTGGTTTTAACAATGTGCAGGGCGAACGCATTTTCTTTGTGCCTAACCCTGCGCTTGGTTTGTGGGCAGAGAAAAAGCGGTTTTGATTCATGGTAGAATCTTCCGATAATTAAATAATGACAATTTTTAAACGAATCTTTCCCTTAACCATGTTATTATTAGTTATGCTGGGTAATTGCAAGACTTCCAAAACCGAAACAGTTGCAGAAGCAGAAGACGAAAGCCTCGCTCCTGTGGAAGAGATCCTTCCATTTATACATGAAGCAGGCGAATCTTTAAACGTAATATCATTCAAGGAAGTATGGGGCTATGTTATCGCAGGACAGGAAGCAGCTCTTAAAAAAGAAATGCCTATTACAGACATAGGTTATTTCGGCGCAGAAGTTGATATGTACGGCGCTCTTGCCAATGTGCCGCGCAGGCAGAACCTCGCTTCCTTTACAGGCAGGGTTCATCTTACAGTTACCTGCGGCTCCTATGCCCTAACTTACTTTACACTCCTTCAGGGAAACCCTCAGCGCAAGCAATTAATAACAGACTTAATAGCAGCAGCAAAGAATTTTGACGGTTTAAATATCGACTTTGAAAACATACCTCCAAAATCGGGCGAGGCTTTTCTTACCTTCCTTCGCGAATTAAAACACGGGCTTCCGCCTGAAAAAATATTTTCTGTCTGTCTTTACGGACGTCCAAGAAAATTTCAGAATGACGTTTATGATTATGAAATAATTACTCCCCTTGCGGATAAAATATTTGTCATGGCTTATGATGAGCATTGGGGCGGAGGACCTCCCGGACCCGTCGCTTCACTTCGCTGGTGCCGCAGCGTCGCAAATCACTCGATGCGTACCATAGGCGCAGATAAACTTGTTATGGGCATTCCATTGTACGGACGCGCCTGGGAAAGTCAAAATCATTCACGAGCTCTGATTTTTCCAACAACAGAAAGACTTATTAAAACTCATAATGTAAAAGATATAAAACACGACAACGGCATTCCCACCTTTGAATATAAACCCGATGTTACAGTTAAGGTTTTTTATGAAGATGAATATTCGGTTTCTGCCCGTCTTGAAATGTATAAATCCATGGGCGTTAATGCCGTTGGTTTCTGGCGCATCGGACAGGAAAGCCCTAAGATTTGGAATCTACTAAAAATCGAATGAATTAAGATTCTCTAACCACGAACCACACTAACCACTCGAACCTGTTGTCCAAATTTCTTTCTTAACCCTAAGAAATATTTGACAGCTCTCAGAGTTTTCTTAGGTTTAAAATTAAAAACTCGTAGCGCGGGTTCGTGGCGTTCGTGAGGTTCGTGGTGAATCTTCTTCCCTCTCTTCTCTTCTGTTCGTGGTAAATTTCTTAATTCTTCCTGTTAACCGGCTCTGTCCGGGCGCAAGACTTCCGCGCCGTTGCGGTAAACATGTTTTACTTTTGATCCCTCTTCCAGATAGCAATGTATCATCACCCTGACAACTTTTTTAAGCGAATTATTGTATTCAGGTTCCTGCGCGGAAAAAAGCGCGGTATCCTTTTTTGCTCTTCCCGATAACCGCAGGGCAGTACAGGGGTTTATTATATTCAGATCGGATGTTACGGAAAACATGATCGAAACAATATCTTCTTCATTCAAATTATTTAAACAAAGCAAATCATCGTACATGGCGCCTATTTGCATGCACATATCTTCCTGAGTATTTTCGCATAGCGTTGCGCCGCGCAGGGCATAAATTTTTTTCATCCGTTTCCTCTGGAAATAACAACAATAAAAGATTCAAAAAGAATAACGCCAATTCCATAAACTAATAATCCAAACAAAAAAATCATTCTTTTAAGGCGGAATTTATACCCCCTGAACAGCCCGTAAATGTGCATAAATATTTTATACAACGAACACAGGCAGACCAAAAATGACGAATACCGGATAATTATAAGCAGAAAATATAACGCTTCATCCGAAAAATTGGCTTCTGCAAGATAAATAACAAGGGCGGTAAATGAAACAAAGAAACTTAAAAAATGAATCCATGATGTAAGACTTTTGTAACGGAGCTTTTCTCTTCCTTCACGCATTTCTCCCGCTTTTTTTTCCATTACCTTATTACCTTGCAAAAAAATCAATATCCATATATCATAACACAGTATGAAAAAGTTTTTAATAACCCTGTTTATTCTCATAATTCTTTCGGGAACTGTCTTTATGTTTGGATGGGCGCAGTTTTCGGTTCCGCCCGGACAGTACGGCATCATCAGCTCAAAGACCCACGGAATCGATCCAAATATTATCCGTTCAGGTGAATTCCGATGGGTTTGGTACAAGCTAATACCGACAAATGTGCAAATTTCAACATATAATCTTGAATACAACAAGTTCCCTATCAGATTTAACAGCATTCTTCCTTCGGGAAACACCTATTCATCCTTTGTTGGTCTTACAAATGCGGACTTTTCCTGGAACATTCAAGGTGAAATCGGTTTTAATATTAATCCTGATATGCTGATCCCGCTTGCCTCTCAGCATAATTTTACTGATCAGGAAAGTTTTAACGCATATTTACAGAAAATCACAAAAGATATCGAGAATATTATTCTTCGTTCCCTTTCTTCTACTGCGGAAGACTCGGAAAGACTCGAAATTCTCATGTCAGGAGGCACAGACTCCCTGATTGAACGTGAAATTTCCGCAAAATATCCGGAGATTTCAGGCTTTACGCTCACGATTAATTCAGCCAAGTACCCTGATTTTGTGCTTTACAGACAGCTTCGCCTCCTTTACGATGAATATCTTACAAAACAACGCAATTCTATCGCCATTACCTTTGAAAGAAGGGCAGAAAACCGTATAGAAACCCACCTTCGCTTTGAAGAACTGGAAAGATACGGTGAATTGCTTACAAAATACCCTGCTCTAATGGAATATCTGGAACTGGAAAAGAATAAGTAACCGCTCCCTGTCTTGTTTGTTGTTGAATAAAACGGGAAAAATATATACAGTAGTATAGAAAGTCTGACGAGGAGAAATTATGCAGGGAGCATCGCCGCAAAAGCAAGGGGCAATTGTCCTTTTTTTAATACTTTTCCTGAGTGTTAGCAGTCTGCTTGCCGCCCAGGATGACAATAACCCTGACGTTGAAACTGACTGGGACATTTATTCTTCTGACTTGTATGTAAGAGGGGATCAAACATTCCTTATAACTCTTGGAACCGTATTTCCGCTGGTCTTTGTAAATAACGGCGCTGTAATGGATAATAAAATAAGTCCTCCTTTGGGCGGCACCGGATTGTTGGCGTATAATTATTATCTTGATTCCATTTTTTTCCTTGGAGGCGAAGTCGGAGGAATGTTTCTTCCGACGCTGGGAAGAAATACCATATTTTTTATATCTCTTGGCGCAAGAGCCGGCATGCATTTTATCGCAGGACGTTTTGAATTCCCGATTAATTTATCGGTTGGCATGACCTGGCATAATTATTTAAGCCTTGGTTACTATGGTCTGTATACAAAATTTGGAGCCGGCGCTTTTTTCAGAGCGACATCCGAGTGGTCATTCGGAATAACAACTCAATTTGGATGGTACCCCGAATGGACGAAAGATCGAAGCAGAAATGTTGATGCTTATTTCCTGGATACTGTGCTTTCCGCAAGATATCATTTTTAAATTTTGAGGATTGGATTATGAAGAAATTTTTATTTATTAAACCGGTTATCGTTTTTATATTGATTGTCTTCTCTTTTGTCTCCTGCAATGATGCAGTTTTTTACGCTGTTTCGCTTGAAGAACTTCCCCTTGAACCGCGGATTGCCGGACCTTCTACAAATTTTGTTTTATTTAACGGAAAAATGTATGTCGCGGCAAAAGGTTCAATTTATTGTTATGACAGCACCGGATACGAAAATGAAGATTATAAAAGCGGAAAATGGAGTTCGATTTCTGCAGGCGGAAGAATCTCGCATCTTGCCGCAACAACCGGCAATCTTTACGCGCTGGATGGAAACAGAATTATTACTTACGATTCCGGTATGAATTTAAATCCCGATCCTATACTGCAGGGAAAAAACATTCAAGGAATTTTTGCGGCTGATGATATTTTATTTATAGGTTTATCTGACGAAGTATATTACAAAAAAGACGGCGGTGATACTGCCAAAATTAATGCAAGCGGATTTTCAAGACTTTGCGGCGCAGCCGGTGATGCAGCAAATTATTATTTATGCAGCACAGGAGGCAGCGGCATGTATTACAAAGAAAAAACAAGTTTTACAACATCCGGCACAGAAATAACAGCGTCGCCTGTCGCCAATAACGTAAACAGTAATTTTACGGGTATTTTAAATTTAAGCGCTGATCAGGTTGTTGCAATCTCGCGCACTGGCACATTATTTAAAGTTTCTTCTGCCGGCATGACAACAGCCGCCAGTTTCAGCGACAGCCGCAGAGCAACGGGCGCACTGGGCGTTTGGAAAAAAGGATCGGATAGTCTGCTTCTTGTTGGAAGACAGGATATGACAAGCACTGCAGTCAGAGGTTACACGCACGGCTATATCGAAATTCCATTTACTGCCGCAGGAATAACCGGCTCTTTTAACGAACCCGGAAGAACTACGCCTTCAACGATGGACGATCACGAACGGTATGTGTCTTCGATAAGCAAACATGCTTTAAGATATTTTTATCAGGCGCCGGATGGCATCCTTTTTACCTCTACAAATCACGGCGTATGGTCGTATCGTATGCGCGACGGTAAAAATACATGGAATTCAGAAGAATAGCCGTAAAAATTAATGGACGAACTTTTTTCCGGCAAAAAAGAAAAA
>Ga0209755_10006770_pt1 | contig 12574 bp, 15 predicted proteins | sample TergutCo191P1_FD_187301 | JGI IMG/M metagenome (GOLD analysis project Ga0209755, IMG submission 187301) | Cornitermes sp. P1 segment gut microbial communities from Petit-Saut dam, French Guiana - Co191P1 (SPAdes) (version 2) | ecosystem: Host-associated > Arthropoda: Insects > Digestive system... | reverse complement strand
TTCTAACGGGTCGCCGAGCTCGCTTAACTCTTTCAACCGATCATTTTCATCAAAAAATCCCTTCTGTTTCATATATGAAATTTTATACTAATTATTCTATTTCAGCTAGGGGTTTTTAGAGGTTCCCGAAAATAACATCCGGCATTTTCCCATGTTCGTCAAAGGTAAGTCCAATATTTTCAAAAGTCTTTTCATCGAAATAACCCCACTTATTGCCGGTATCACCTACATATAAAAGTGTCGAACCCGCAAGAAAACGCGGAGCAAATTCTTCAATGATTTCTTTTATCATTTGGCTATGTTTACCTGGGCTGAGAGTAATATTTTCATCTTTATTTATTAAAACTGGTATCATCTGCATCTTTCTTTCTTTTTGGTATTTTTCCGCAAGAGAACCTGTTTCGGTCTTGAATTTTTCCAGTGATATTTGGTAAGTATCAGTTCCATATTGCTTAATAAGAAAAAGCGCTGCCGTAGAAATTTGATAAACAGCATGTGGACTATTAACAGGGCGATCTGGTTTATCAGGATTATAAAGAGCTATACCGGCTTCTACCAGTTGATGCATACTTTGGCGGCGGAATGTTTCTCGTGTATTTGGGGCATAATTTCTCTCATAATGTTCTTTCGCAAATTGCATCATCGGTGTAATCCCGATAAGCGGAGTTCCTGCATTCTCCCATTTTGTTTTTGGTTTAACATCAAGCAGAGCAAGTAAACACAAAGCAGTTCGCTCATTTTGTTGTCCTTTAGGGACACCGAGATCAATTAGTATATTCATCGCGTCCTTGATTTTATTCTGCATTTATTAACACCAACTTCTCAAATATTTGATCATACTCTTCTAATTTTTTACCTTCAACTAATTGACCATATTTAATTAATATGTCCTGAGATGGATATTTCATGTTTCTTAAATCTGTAGCATTTACTTGTGTATGCCCGCTAAAGTTCCTAAACAGATTATCACAGAAAGCTGTGTTAAACCATGCCGTTAATCCTAATGCTAATTCTTTAGTAAGACCGCTTCGCTGGTAATGAATAATATTTAAATGATTTTCAACAGTAAAATAATCAGAAGGTAAACTGTCAGGCGTAAGCATAGTGGCATAAAGTCTGCGTTTTTCTTCTTTTGATGAGAAACGTTTTATTAATACATAGTAACCTTTTGGGAAAGCCATCTTTGTTAAGTCTGTATCGTCAAGCATAATGGCATTTGGCTTTTTTGAATTTGTAGACCAATTTATTTCATGATTACGAATATGGACAGGATAGAGGAGAGGTATGCCATTAGTGAACTCGTTAAAAATCAATTTATCTTTTACTCTAAAGTCAACAATAGGTCCTGTTGAAATATCAAAGAATAAATCATCATTACTGCAAGAAAGAACATCTTTTGATACAGAAGTTGACCCCGTGGGTATGGATATATACATCTGCTTATCATCAGCAGAAATAACTTCTGATAGAGAAACCTGTTGTTCTTGATAATTATTGAATAATTTGTCTTTTGAATGACTGACAGTAATGTCAGTCTGCTTTTTTTCTGTTTTCTTTAATACGATGATAATATTTTCTTGTAAAACATTTTCATCATGAAAAGCATCATTTCTTGTTTCAAATGAATGGATATGAAGTACCGCAGTATTGTCTAAGATAAATTTTCTAAATGGAAGAAAATAAAGACCATTACAAAAACTACGAGGAACAATGGCTGTAAGAATACCGTTGTTTGTCAGTAGTTTTACAGCAAGTGCCATGAACGCGCTATAGGTATTGACGGTTTCTATCCCAAGATCACGCAAAGAATGTCGGTATATTGAATCAGAATGTATTTTTTTATATGGCGGATTCATTATAATAAGATCATATTGTTTAGAAATATTCCAGTAAATATCTTGTGAAATATTATTGATGAAATCTTTTTGATGAATATAATATTGGAAACGATCTTTATTTATATTTTGATAAGTTCGGGAAAGTTCAGGAATGATAGTATCGTCTATCTCCCATGCATCAAGAGAAAGATTTAAGATATTACCCTTTTTGTATAGCTCATCTATAAGGCAACAGGATAGGATACCTGAGCCTGCGCCGGGGTCAAGAACAGAGATATTCTCGGTTATTCCCTTATATTTTACGGATAGCTGAGCCATAAAACGTGCTATTTCAATAGGGGTCAAATATTGAGCATATTTTTCCTTATGGGTAGGAGAAATCTTAGAAATTCGTCTCTTTCTGGCGACCGCAAGGTCTTTGAGAGCAAGCATATAGGGATTATAGCATAATTTTAAGTAAAAATTCAAGAAAACCTGTTTAATTATAAATCAGTAATAATTTTTCATGCCGTTTGGCAAGATAAATGGCATAATAAAATATCAGATAAAAAGCCATATTTCACTGAGGAGATATAAATTGCCGGAAACCAACAGGGTCGAATATAAAAGAGAACTCAATGACCGCTTAGAACGAGCAGTTGTTTCTTTTCTTAATTTCCTCTTGTGGAAGATTGATCGAGGGGTTAAGTGAGTATGACTTTTTTAAGTGTCGTTCTATGCCTCGAAACCGTGAGCTTATGCGTGTATTCCGTGATATGGAATTGGTTAAGCAAATCGGTTCCGGTATGAGCCGTATTCTTAAAGTTTATGACCAATCAATTTTTGAACTTTCACCAAGTTTTACTATTTGTAACATTTCCTTTTGAAGATTCATATTTATCTTCAGAAGAAAAAAATAAAAGCAAAGAAAAAACAACTTTAGATGTGATAAAAGAAAATCCGACGTGTCATGAACAGAGATATTGTCGGTTTTTTTTCTTATATTTTGAACATGTTTAAGCCATAAAACGGGCTATTTCAATGGGGTTAAATATTGGGCATATTTTTCCTTGTGATATAGAGGCTATTTTAGAAATTCGTCTATTTCTGGCGACCTCAAGGTCTTTAAAAGCAAGCATATATGGATTGTAACACAATATATTATGGAAGAAATTTAATAAAAATATTATTTTAGTATAATGAAAAAATATTAAAAAAACAATTTTTTTAATTAATATATTGACAAAATTCTTTTTTTGCATTAATAATTTACATTGTAAGAAATATAAATTTATGGAGTAACGTGGGAAGGTAAGCAAGTTTTACCCCGATCTGATGAGGTGTATCACGGGGGCACCGCATTTTTAACCTTGATGAAAAAAGCATTTACAAAAGGTAAATGTTCTGAAAAGACCAGTCGGAAGTGAATTTCGGCGGTGACAAACAAACAACTCGCTTGTGCGGGTTAATTCTTGGGGTGATTTTGCGGTATGGGCTGTTTACTTTTTTTTATTTTCCATCCTGTCAAAATTGCCTCCTTTTAAGGAGGCATAATTGTGAAAAATTCCAATTATTCTAAACTTTCTCTCGTAGTTTTCTATGCATTGGTGGATATATATATTCACATCGGTCTTGTGGCGGATATGTCATTTTGTACTCTCATTCAGTTTTACCAAGAGCAAATACCTCAATTGATTAATCCGAAGGTATGCTTTATTAAAGGAGGAAAGTGATGGATTCAATAAAATCTACAGAAATAACTGCTGCAGAAAAAAAGAAGGAAAAGGCAGAAATTACTTTTGCTAAAAAATTTGCGAAGTGGGCTGGAACAATATACAATGATATTGCATTTCAGGACAAGGAAGCGTTCGATTTTTATATTGATCGCACCAAGGGTGTCATAGAAAAGGAAGGATTAAATCTTGAACTGAAAAGGAGCCTGGCGGAGGAAGAACTTTTTAGAAGCTCTTTGGATATTCCCTTGATAACAAAATATGTTCAGAAAATTAAGCCTCAACCAGAAGCTGTAGAAACGACACCAAAGAATTCCTTTGATAACGATTTTTGGATTACATATTATTTGTATCAATTATTTTTTCCAAAATCAAAAGAAGTGGATCTTGCTGAGAAACAGCAAAATCCAAATAATTGTCAGAGCAGTGAAAAAAGTGTGTCCCAGGAAGATCGCAGACAATTATTGAAACTTGTTAAATGAATTTTTCGATTTTTGCTTTGTGTGGGTTATTCCACACAAAGCAATATATATAATTTTATACTAGGAGGCTTTATACCTCTCAGTAATTTTTTTATCAAATATCTGATAAAAATAAAAGGAGACTAATATGTTCATTTGTAATAAATGTAAAAAAATCATTTCAAAATGGATGAGGGAATGTCCGGTATGTTCTGCAGAGCACTCGCTAGAAAAACAACAGCAGTTGCTAAGCGATGGTTATATGCAGAAGAAAGATACTCTATCTCAAGAACATCTGCCAACAGGGTTTGAACTATTTGATCGAATATTTGGCGGAGGTTTTCTTCTTGGCTACTTGTATTTTATACATGCAATGCGTGGAGCAGGTAAAACAACTTTTCTGCTTCAAGTTTGCGCATATCTTGTTAACTTGGGAAAAACTGTCATTTTCTTTTCCTTTGACGAAAGTAAACAAGGCATTATAGAAAAAACTATCAAATACAATTTAAGCCACTCACCAATTTTCATTTGTGAAAACAATCAGGGAGTGATAGAGCGTGCGTTACTTGATCATAACCCTGATTTTGTTGTCGTTGATTCACTACAGAGTCTTGCAAAATATAATAATGATGCCGTTATCAGTACCCTGTATCGCCTTCGAAAGGAAGCGCAAAAGAAAGATTTTGCTTTGGTAGTGATCGGCGAAGAACGCAAGGACGGTTCAGATTATCTCGGTTCCACAAGCATCGGGCATATTGTAGATGTCCTTATTAAGATGGTAATGGGTCTTGATGAAGAGGTTATTATAAGCACACCAAAGAAAAATCGCGATACTGACGACAAAACCAGTCGGTGCTTTTTTCGAAGAACCCCAGATGGTTTGGTTGAAATACCAGAAAATCAAACTGGTTACAGACTTAGACATAAAGAAAATGCGATAGTCGGTTTGGCTGCTTTTATTCCAAGAGAGGGAGTTGAATTCGTAGCCGATGAAATAACAGCTGTCGCAGTAAACACAAATAATGACAGAGCATCGCTAACTATTGCCGGTATGAATAGCTCTAAATCAAAAAATCTTCTCGCTGTACTTGAAAACCATTCTCTGATAAACAATGCGAGTTTTGCAATTAGGGCAAACCACAGCGAGAAATTGCGTGATGATGCGGAGCTTGCTTGCCTGGTGGCTATTAAATCTAAAGCATTAGACAAACCGATACCTGTTGACACTGCGTTTATAGGTGGGGTGGATAATCGCGGTTATCTTCTACCTGTGGAAGGTATGGAGAGGCGTGTGAGGAGAGCGGAAGCTCTTGGGTACCAAAGGATTATTGGACCGAGAGCAAACGGGACACAGGTGGCGTGTTGGGAAGAGGCTGAAACCATAGAAGAGGTCTTGCAAAGTCTGGGCTTTGTAAAATAGCCAAAAAGTTGACGGAAGCGAGTTTAGTTATGCTAATTCAGGTTCCGTCAACTTTCTAAGAAAGAGGAGTAGAGAAATGAACAGGAAAATACCAATAAAAGTTGATCCAACCTATATTAAGGCAAGGATGAAAGAATTAGGGTATACATACCGAGAAATTGAAGAATTGAGTGCAGGTAAAATTACTGAAATTAGCCTCAAACATTTCCTTAACAAAGGAAACACAACTGATGAAGAAACTCTAGATATGCTTGCTGATTTATTAAATTGTTCTAAAGTAGAATTGGTAGATAAAAAAAGTATTCTTTCAATGAATCTACCATTTGAATTAAACTGTTTGGTTGACAAGTTGTTTTTATCAAACCGCGAGGATATAAATCTTAATTATTCCAGGATAATTAAAAATTTTCGTACTGAAGTGGATTTGAAAACGATATTAAGTAGAGCACACTATTTATTTGATATACTGGCATCTAAGGAGTGGACATTTGACAGAACAGCCTTTATTGAAGCTTATAATGTTATTGTAGAGCGCTTTATTAATGATGACAGTATATGCAATGCTCAAATAACAGGAATACAGGACACAGTTGCACAGAATTTATATACAAAAATAACTTCCGCTTCGGGAGAGTATAATACACAGCAATTATTATTAATGTTCCTTTATGTATTTATATTGTTTGATGCGATAATCATGCAAGAATCAGTGGCATCTATTACACAATTAGTTCCGGAGAGAAAAACTCAAACAGCGGATTCGTATTTAGTTTTAACCTATAGGTGTGAAAAAATGCGAAATGCTCTTATCGAAATGATTCTTTATAAAGGAGGGCAATTTGATAACCCACAAATAATAATTGATAATGGTATTGATAATGAGGTAATAGAAGCTATAGTTTTAATGCTTGCCGCTTGCGAAAAATGTTACCAGCATATTCACAGCGATTTTGTTGACAGCGAATATATCAACAGAGCTGCATTATCAGCCATCCTTAGGAGACTTGAAAAAATATTTCTAACTCTTGATATTCCATTACAAGAAGATAATTATTTTATCGAGTATTGTAGCATGAACACTACCCGTTTCGGGCTATATTACAACAATTTAAAAATGCTTTTTAATTCGTTAAATCCGCCTAGGAAACGGCATGATAAAGCACAAGATTCTTTAATATTTGGATTTTTAATTGGGCTAAACAAGAAATAAAATTTGTTGTAGGCAAGATTATGTAAATCTTGCTTTTTCTACCTTATCTAGATTATTGAATAGCTAAAAAAGTTGACGAAATCAGGATTAGTATTACTATTCTGATTTCTGTCAACTTTATTTCTATATATTGGTGTTCTTCTCAGGTTTATTTTATTAGTTGTTTTTTGTGTAAAACTTGTTATTTTGATCGCATTTTTTGTTTATACTATTTTCCTAATATTAAGGGTGGAAATTCTTGTTTATAATCTATAAGAAATATCTTATAATTTATAAAAGATTTCCTATAGATTATTTTTTAATAGTTTTATATAATTTGAAGTATGAATGAAAAAATCCCGTTTTGGACTTTCATGTGATAAGTATAGAGCATCTCTTCGTCTTACAGAGGAAGAGATGGGGAAGGAAATTGAAAAACAAGGATATAGACTTGGTAAAAATCCACAAAGTAATAAACAACCGATAATATCCCAGTTTGAGCGTATATCAGATGGTGATGAAACAAAAAGGAAACAGCACAGAGACTAGCCATTAGGTGAAATTAACTCTTTTACTTATGATAATAACGCAGATTGATGTTCGACAATATTTTTATCTTGTTAAATCAATGTAATAGTTATATACTAATCATGGTTAATATATCATAGAGAAAATATGTTATAATATTTCTAGGAAAAATATGCAGAAACAAAGTGCTGATATAAAGATAACAATTAATTTAGATCGTGAACTTAAGGATAAAGCAAAAATTATCTTTAATTCTATTGGATTAACTATGACAGACGCAATAAGTATATTCCTTCGTAAAGCTGTTGAACAAAATGGCATTTTATTTTCGGTATGTGATTTTAAAGATGAATTTGATGAATATAGAACTAACGAAGTTACCAGGACTATCAAATACGCTGTTGAAAAAGATACAGCAGAAAAAAAAGAGAAAAGGCTTTCCTATTGCACGTTATGATTTAGAGTTGAAAAAAGTATATCTTGAAAACCCAGATGGCACACATGAATATGTCTAAAAAGTAACATTTATAATTATTTGTTCTCAATATTTTTATTTGAAATATTTATAAAAATATAAATATTGCTAACATAATAATGTAAATAATTATTTGGAGGCACATATGAAAAATGAAAAATTATTAAATGTAAAAGAAGTAAGTGATTTATTAAACATTTCAAAGTCAAGTATTTATAATTATGCAAAAGATAAAGTAATTCCTTCAATAAAAATCAATGGCAGATTGTTATTTTCTCAGAAAGTTTTAGATGCATGGATTGATACAAAAAAACAAGATGCAAAGAATTAAGGGGGGGGGCGTCTAATGAGACCTGTAGAAGGAATAGATAAAATCAATCTATTATTAAATCCATTATTATTAAACAAAGAAAACAAGAAAAAGAACATTGATCCTTATAATCGCTTGGTATTATGTCGTTCATATGGAAATACAATTTTAATAATTAAACAAGAATACTTAAATCCATGTATTGATTTCCAAATTCAAATAACATTGGCTATATATGAATTAATTAAACAAGGAATTATTAATTTTCCAGACACACTTTTAACGCCGTTATTTATTTATAAATTCCATCAATTTTTCTTTCATAATATTACTGCTCTTGAATTTTACACCAGTTGGAAAGAAGATGACATTAAAGTTAATGAAGATATGTCTAAAACAAATTTAGACGAAGCAAAAGAAAATGACTGCCTTTATCAATATGTCAATAAAGACGGAAAAATAACGGAAACTTATTATTCAAATGATAAATCAAGAACAAAATATGATCGTTCATCATTTATCATTTACAACAAACAGGAATTAGATTTAAAAGATAATCAAATACCTAAAGATGTTATATATGAATTCGGAAAGCCTATAAGAACCGAGTTTAGATTATATGCAGATAACACTCCATGGCTTCATTGGGATAACCTTCGAGGTAATTATCAGGAGATATTTAACAGACATAAAATGCTTATGGCTACTATCTATAACAATCATGTACGAGAATGTATAACGGTAACGAATAAAGAAAACAAGAACTTCAATAAGGTAATGAAAGCAGCGAAGGATGAGGAACCAATACGCTATACCGGAAAAGAATTAAAGAAGAAACAGCCTATAATTAAGAATGATACTCAGGAAACAGTTAATAAGAAGTTCAATGAATTTGGGTTAAAAAATAAGAATATGGAAAATGGTAAAATAATGGGTGAGATGATGGAAGAACTAAAGAAAAACATGGGTAGATACTATAAAAACAAGTAAAAACAAGAAAATGAGTAAGATAAATAAGAGGGTATATAATTAGGGGGTATCATTTTCATTTTGAGAATCATATTTCTTGCTTTACTTAATTTACCAAGTAACTCAATTTGGCTTAACGTTTAATCGCTTGAATTATGGTTGAATGATGCTATTAATCAAATTATCACAAAAGTCAAATAATTTCTGGGCTTTCTCGATTGCCAATTTTGTAATAGCGTCATCAACTGTTAATTCATTGGGATAACGAACATGAACACCATAGGGATTTAGAAATATACAATACTGCTGCATTGTTGAAAACTCGGGTTCTTGCGCTGAACACAAATTGTTCAATTCTAATAAGTCATGGGTTCTTGGAGGTTCTATGTTTGTTGCTATTAAATATGCTTTAAGGGATTTTTCTGCACATTGCTGCGTATGATAACAGGATATTTCAGCTTCTTTTGGATTGACATCATTAAACATATGATTTGCCGTATTTAAATCGCTTTTAGCATAACGGAGCCAGTCTTTGGCTATATCAAGTGCGGTCATAGAGAACCACTCCTTTTTGTGCAATTGTACGCTCAATGGTAGGTAATTGACTTCTTGCTTCAAAGCGGCTCTTATAGTTTGCAAGGACATCAACGCTTTTATAATTCGGATTTTGTGCCAATCCTCCGTAAATATTTTGTAATACTGATATTAGCTTTTCACTGTCATCTTTTAAAACAACAAAAACGTCATAATCGCTGTCTTCCCTTGGTGTTCCGTAAGCATGGGAACCAAAGAGTATTATTTTTTCACAATCATTACCAACAGTCTTTAAGATACTGTCCTTAATAGCGACAATTTCACCATTCATCATATTATTACCATTATACTAAAGAACAAAAGCCCAATTGTCAAGGCAAACATTATAAACTGTTTCAACCTGATTTTTTCTTTGTATATTATCTCTTATACAAATCAAAAACCGTATAAACGGTAAACAATTTAAAGGAGGTAATAAATGCCCAGTATGTTATTAGAAAACGATTATATGTTTTCAGGAAACGGTGTGGTTCCATGGCACGAAATAGGAGCCGTACTCGAAGGAGTGCCAAACTCAGAAGAAGCAATTAAGGCGGCAAAACTTGAATGGCTGGTAGAGCAAGTCCCGGTATATTCCCATAAAAACATGGCAGACCCTATTCCGAGTTATGTTGCGAATGTAAGAAACGACACGAACGAAGTACTTGGAATTGTTTCAGACAGATATTGCGTAGCCCAGAACAAAGACGTGTTCGCTTTCGCCGACACTCTTATCAATTCAAACAAAGTCAAATGCACGTTTGAAACGGCAGGTTCTCTCTTTAACGGACGGCGTGTGTTCATGCTGGTTAACATGCCGAAAGGACGTATTGTAGGAGACGAGTATCAGCCGTACTTGTGCTTGTCAAACGCGCATGACGGCTCGGCTTGTCTGCAAGTGTTCTTAACAGGCATCAGGGTTGTCTGCAATAACACGCTTACAGCCGCTCTTAACACCGCAAAAAGAAAAATCTCAATCAGGCATTTGTCATTGATGGAACAAAGAAAAGATGAAGCCGTAAAAACAATGGGAATGGCTTCCAAGTATTTCCATGATCTTGAACAGTTTGCATCCGAACTTGCAGGAAAGAAAGTCAATATCGGCAAAGTGCTTGATAAACTTTTTCCCGTATCAAGCGAAATGTCGAGCCGGCAGGTTAAGACGAATAATGAAACCAAAGACTTAATTAAAAAACTTTTCAAGAAGAAAGACGACTTGCAAAACTTCAAAGGCACGGCATGGGGTGTATACTCTGCAATCGCCGATTACAGAAGCAACGCCGAACCCAAACGGAAAACATCAACTTTTGCAGACGCAAAGATGGCTCGTTTTATTGACGGCGACCCTGTCATGCATCAGGCGCAGGAAATCATTCTTGAAATGGCGGCTTAACCCATCAAAAGCAAATCAGTATGACCGCTCCGTTGGGGCGGTCTATTTTTACGGAGTAAATTATGAAATATCAAATCGTATCCGAACGGCAGATTTATAATGACGCTATTATCAAGACATCAGATGACGCTTATGAAATAGTAAAGCGTTATCGGAATGAAGAGAAAGAGCATTTCATTGTAATAACATTAAACAACAACCATAATCCTATTTCTGTCGTTATTGCCAGTATCGGGCTTGTTAACAAAACAATTGTGCATCCAAGAGAAGTGTTCGTCCGCGCGATACAGGATTTGGCGAGCGCAGTTATCGTATGCCATAACCATCCGTCAGGCTCGCTTACAATCTCACCTGAGGATATTGAAATCACTGAAAGATTAAATGAAGCGGGAAAAATAATCGGAATAAATGTTGTTGACCATTTAATCATTACAAAAGACGGATATACAAGCATGAGAAAACAGGGATATTTACAAAACAAGGAGGAAGTATGCGCGACAGCAAATTAAATGAAAAAAGAAACAGGAAAAGTAAATCTCAAAAGAAAAAGATTTTATCTCATAAAATTAGATTTGCTTACAATAACGCCGATGATTTTCTGCAAAGTCTGTTTTCACTTAACGAACAGGGTTCTTTTGTTATCGGCGGCAGACGTATCTGCTAACGAATGAAAAGCCGTCCTGTTATTGGGCGGCTAAATTTTTAAAACAAGGAAGAAAAACAATGAAAAACATTATAATTAAAAATGAAAAAAATTATCAAATCGTTTCCGGAAACGCAATCTCAATATTAAACAGTCTCCCTGCCTCAATCTATGAACTTTGTTTTAATAAAGACATGGGATTTAGCATTAATGAAGTTGACAATCATTTCAACATAACCGAAAAATTGTACGGTGAGATTGAGGATAATACAAAACGCGTTTTAAATACTTTTGAAGCTATTGAAAAAAATCTCGGCGTATTATTCTCAGGTCCTAAAGGTCTTGGAAAAAGTCTTAATTTACGAAAAATCTGTGTTGAGGCAATCAAAAGAGGTTATCCTGTTATTCTTGTTAAAGAACAATTTGACAGCATTAGTCTGTTTATTGAAACAATTTGTCAGCCTGTCGTAATTGTTTTTGATGAGTTTGAAAAACTTTATCTGGACAGAAATAAAACTGAAAAAGATGAATTGCAAGGACAAGACAGTTTGTTAAATCTTTTTGATGCCGCTCTTAGCGGTAAAAAACTTTTCCTTTTAACATGTAATGATGTAAGAAATATTTCTGAGTTCCTTCTTAATCGTCCCGGAAGATTACATTATCATTTTAGAATGAACAGACTTTCCATAGATGAAATAACCGAATATTGCAAAGATAATCTTAAGGAAGAAAACATCAACCTCATTTCGGAAATATGTTCTCTCGGCGCGCTCATATCTGATTTTTCTTATGATATGCTAAGGTCAATTATCTTTGAATTGAACACTTATCAATGCGATCTGCAAGAAGCAAGAAAAGTGTTAAACATCGAAGCGCGTTCAAAATCTCCGTTTAATTATACTGTTTATTATACTTCCGGAGAAACAGAAACAGGATTTGATTATATTGATACAGCAAGCAGACTTTACCGGTTAGATTGGTTCAGGGAAAAAGACGGATACCGTAACGATGTTAGGATCAATATGACTAAACTTCAATGGACTGGAAATAGTGACGGTTCGCT
>Ga0209755_10006769_pt1 | contig 12575 bp, 2 predicted proteins | sample TergutCo191P1_FD_187301 | JGI IMG/M metagenome (GOLD analysis project Ga0209755, IMG submission 187301) | Cornitermes sp. P1 segment gut microbial communities from Petit-Saut dam, French Guiana - Co191P1 (SPAdes) (version 2) | ecosystem: Host-associated > Arthropoda: Insects > Digestive system >... | reverse complement strand
TTACGAGAGGAAAGGTCTTAGAATTTATTGTTTGAAATTTTCTTCTGCCGCCATTTTTTGTACGTATTCACACAAATGATATAGGCATTGTGTTATATAATATGTCTATTTATTTTGTGATTACAAAACGTATTAACTTCATGGAGTGAAGTTTGTAGCTCAGAGTAATGTATGTGGGTTTGTGCCGTACAAACAATGTGTGGTACAGTACGTGCTACTGCGTGTAAGGTGTCGGCCAACAGGGTGGTGCGGAGGAATATGAAAGTCATGTGCAGCGCGCCTTGAATTGTGGGTGAATATCTAGCGAGTAGAATTTTTGTCCGAACGGTAAAATCAGCGAACTTTTTTCTAAATATTGTATTTTAATATCGTACGTACCGTGCACTATGTTCTACACTATCCTTTTATTTACCAACTGCCGTGCATTACACTGTGTTTCTTCACTCACATGTTAGTTCTTTCTCCTACGCGTTTCGGTGATGATTAACACGATCTTCAGGGACCTCCATTCCAACATGTAGTGCACGACATCTGATAAATAAAAGGATGAGAACTGCGCTCTTCTGGGCTGTTACGCAGCGAGTGGTGTTGTTTCCTTACCTACGTTTCGGGATAACCTGTTGGTCCTATCTTCAAAGGTCAGGAATTGTTCTTGGCACTTGAAGATGGGACCAATAGGTTGTCCCGAAATGTCGGTAAGGAATTCCCACTTCTCGCTGCGTAACAACTCAGAAGAGCACAGTTCTTGTGTACTTCGCGGCGGAAGCCTGAATTCACGCAAATAAAACGATAGTCAAAGAACGTCTGTTCGCCCCTGTTTAGGGATACTGAAATACACGAGGTTGACATAATACTTAATTTTAATGAGCTTATTACAAATATCGTAAACTACAGTGTTCCCGAGCTCGTCTGACACAATAGACCAACTTCCTTTAAACCAAATATGAACTGTGTCGGATAGCGTAGTTAGTATAACGACTACTTGCGGGGTTTGAACCCCGGTGGGTGCGACACCTTTCGCACCCGTTCAGACCTGCCCTGGGGCCCACCCACCTCCCTGTACGGTGGGTACTGAGTAATTTCCGGGTGGTAACACGGCCGGGGCGTGGTGCTGACCACCCACCCCAATCCAGCATGGAGGCTATAGAAAGAACAGAGCTGTACCTCTGTTTTCCGCCGTACCTTCATGGCACGTTAAAGGGTGAACTTTTTGTGTGCATTAAGCTTTGTAATATTAATACGGACCCCGTACTTTAATTTTTGTTAATTTTCTGAATTGTTTTGTGTGTGTGTGTGTGTGTGTGTGTGTGTGTGTGTGCGCGCGCGCGCGCGCGTGAGCGTGTAAATGGTTGTGCAGTAGAATTATGTTGTACACAGTGGTTAGGTTCCTTACAACCAGGTATACCCAAAATCGCGTATAGCCACAACACTCCCCTTATACCTTGCTATTCCCCTCTCTGAAAGAAGTGAATTAATCGAACTGCATTGGTGTGTGTTACGTATTTTAAAGTATTTTTATAAGGCATGTGGTATGAAAACAGTAATACAGCGAATACAATTCAATTGATTAATAACAAAATGCAGGATCCGGTTACTGTCTCGAGAAGACGATGCTGTAAACTCTTCCCGTTGTCCTTTGAAGAACACTGTTATTAGTAACTACCATTCTTTGTGTTTCAATTCAGTGTATTCATGAGGATGTGAATCCTCTGCGAGTGCCCGATTAGTTTATCAGCATTTTTTATTTTCCATTTAATTTTTCGCCCGTACACCAATACGCATGAAAGTATTGCACGTAAAATGCCACCCTGCTGTGTATTAAAATTATATGTTTATTGACATATTTGTTTTGTGATTATAAAACAATCTGTGACGCAGTGTCGTTCTTATGAAATTTTTTCTTACCGCACGTTCTGTAGGCTTAAGAAGTAGGCGTAAACTGTGATATGGCTGGGTTTGAGACCGGTGACTTAGCTTTTTTTTTTTTTTTTAAACTTTGTGATGAGGAAACCAAATATTGCTAGCACTAAGCTTCAGGAATTCTTTTAATTTATTTATTTACGTACCTACAGTATCTGCCTGTTTTTATCTGGGGCGTGTATTTTTGACCTACGGTTTGGTGTCAACAAGTTTGGGTTAGACGTATTTGAGAAATACTACCAAGTGATTACATATAAGACATGCGCCTTCATAAAATTTGCTTTCTAAGAAATACCCCTATGTGTCGTTCGAATTTACGTAAAGACAAATAAAGCAGGAAAATGCTGGATGGATCGTTAAGAAGTGGCTGTGTTTCTTACTTTCATGTAGCTTAAAATTGATGATTATTGCCTCGAAAAACTCAACGTGGGTACGTCAGTCGCTAGACTATAGTGACTAACCACGTGTTTGCTTCTTGGAAAGGGCAATGGCTCTTGCATTCACCACTGGCCGGTGGCCCACCCTGGCTCCTAAGGGGAGTATACTGAAGGTAAATCGGCTGGACCGTGAGTCTGACCATTAATTTCCATATGCCATAGTGTAGAAGTTAATGTGTGGAATTAGACCTTAGCCGACCCATGCGTCTTCATGCTAATTAAATGTAGATGAACGTTTTGTCTGTAGAAAGTAACGTGCTGTATGACGAAAATTGAGTACAGAAAGTGCCACATTGTTTTATATTTGTTGCATTATTTTTCGGTATTATCAACATGTAAATATTGAATTACTTATTCCGGCCATCGTGTGAAATGTGTAATTGGAACTGAAATTGCTATTCTTACTACATGAAGAAACATTTCAAAACGGTTTAGTCATATTCAATCCGAAACGCGATGAGGATTGTGAAAATTCTGATCGAATGTAACTGGACCTGCGAAGGCCGTGGAAATAAAGTCTCTAGTCTGTGGTCTGTGGTTCAATAATTTATCGGGTGATAAATATTTGGCCGCCCTTTTTGATGGTATATGTGTAAAAGTTGCGACCGGTGTCTCGTTCAAGAAATGATGCGTCGCACACATATCAGAACTTAATTTGCTGAATGTCAAATCATATTGTTTTCTGCCACAGTTGTTGCGTAGGTATATAAATCAAAGAAGGAACTGCATTCAGAAACAGCAGCCTCGCAAACAGTAATCCGCAGCCGTCTGTAGGTCGCGTGGTTTAATGCTGTGACTTCACAGCAAGGCTATGAGGGTTGAGAGGGATCTGTGCAGTGTTTTTTTATATATAAACATATTAACGGTATCGATTACTCTAATAAAAGTTTTATGTACGTTTCTTTCTCACGTATAGAGTTTAGAATGGACAGCGTGTGGAAAGACTGAAATGAAGTTTTGAGCTAGTAAGCCAGAATGGCTCAGTCAGTGTGGTGACTAGTCTATGGGCTAGACCACTGAGGAATCCTGGTTTGATTTCTCGGCACAGTAACGAAATTTCCCTTCTCCGGAGCGTCCAGGCCCTTTCTAGGGCTTACCCAGCTTACTGCTCAGTGGGTACTGGGGTGTCCGTACTGGGCATGGACCTTCGTCTAGTGTCGAGACTGAGAATGGTTGGAGTCATGCTTTCACGTTTCTTCGTTTTAATGATGTGCGTAGGGATGACATCACAAGTAAAAGGACTTTTTCCGTAGTCTTAAAAACACATACGCCACACTTTGCTCAAGACGTTTCGAAAACTACTACTTTCTTCCTCAGGTGAAAACATGGTCTCTTAGATAAAATCGGCACATATATTCTAAATGCGTCATTCCTTCACGTACGAGACTCATCCATACACATATTAAATATAAAATAATTCATCTAGATAAAACTGCATGTCACAAACATAGTATCACAAATCATTATGGAAATTAAAAATGTAGAATGAAATTCATGGAAACATACTGCATATACTTACAAATAAAATATCCAGTCAGCACTCTCTATCGGTGAGTTAGAGAAACACATAAATCAAATATCCAGTAGTAATCAGACCACACCCTGGATGATTGACATACGTCTCCTTGAATTTTATTGTATGTTTTTAATTTCCATAATGATTTGTGATACCATGTGACATGTAGTGTTATCTAGACGAATTATTTTACATTTAACGTGTGTGTGGATTGAAGGTGTGACTCGTTTAGAATGTATGTGCCGATTTTATCCACGAAAATATGTATGTTCACCTCAGGAAGAAAGCAGTAGCTTTCAAAACGTCGTGCATAGTGTGGTGTATGTGTTGTTACGACGATGGTAAAAGTTGTTTTACTTACTTGTGATTTACAAAGGGGACAACTTTACCCTGTACCTATGAGTAAATTTTAATCACAACACATGCAAAAGAAACTGAACAATTCTTCGCCACTTTGTTTAGATCGGTTTAGAGCTTGTTTAGTGTTTTAAAGTCAGATAAAATCGGCTACCGAAGTGTGATTTGTTTTGTTATATTTCAGCCGGCCCCGTTTGTTGCGAAACTTCAGCGTACTTTGAATTTTGGACGGAAGCAATCCGATCAGACAGAACAATCACAGCCTGTGTCGTGTGGCCTGTGTCTTGACTGCGATGGAAGTAGAAAGTGTTATTGTACATGTAAGAAATAGAATTGACCATTTCTGTTTCAGTTTTTCGGTAGGTTGGAGTGAAAGTAAAGGTAAAGGTAAAGATAAATTTGTCTTTCTCCACGCCACCACGCCATGAAGATACATGGGACGATGATGTGTATCTGCACTCATATTTAATCTTGGCATTAGATGGAGGTGAGTGGTGGGCTTAACGTCCCAGCTGCTTTACTCCTTGGTAGGGATCCTCTGAACCCGTCGAGAAGTAGGCTGGGTGGACTGCAGAGCCGGTCTTGAGGCTTTGGAGAAGAGAAGAAGTCTTGTCAGCATTCGAAATCGAGCCGCGATTTCTTTGTAGTCTAGTCCATGGCCTGTTAGTCACTACACCGACTGAGCTATCTCGGTTCCGGAGGTGAAAGTGGAAATTCGAAAGGAATCTTGGCGCAAAGGCTAACATTTTTAGAAATAGCAGTCTTATTCCTGTCGCGTTATATCCCCGTTCTCATCACTGGTGTATATGACAAATGCGCAATTGCGCATTGTGCAAGGAGCCAAGTGAGTACTTGTCATACTATGTACTCGACTGTGTTATTTGGCAAAAATTCATAGTCGGGTATCCTTGATAGGCTGGCGGACTGAAGCTTCTAGCTCATGGGTCTCCAACCCGCGGCGCGCCAGTTTGTATTATGTGGCCCACAGCCACATTATTTGAAGTATTTACTATAAAAATTACACAATAATTTTTGGAAGTTAGGTATACCCCCTATTTTTTTCCCCACGTGTGACCCGCGAACCAGCCCACAGTAACGTGTGTGGTCCTTTGCCATAAAAAGGTTGGACGCCTATGGGCTAGACTGTAAACGATTCGTGGTTATTGCGTACTTAAATTTGTATTATTTTACCGATAGTCAGTCGGTGGGAGACGAAAAAATGGTCAAGAGTTTTACAAGTGCATCGTTTCCACGACTTGACAAGTAACTATAAGTAACAAATGTTAGTCAGCTAGGCCTATAACAGCTGTGGGGACGTCTAGCGATGCTCTTCCACATGATTACTCCTGAAGAGTGTAGCTGAACCGCAGGAGCGGACCTGCTTCTTTCAAAGACATGCGGAAATTAAAGTGCTATTGGGTTGCAGAGTCAACGAAAGTAAAATGGCTGTTAGTGGCTGTGTCACAGTACGGATAAGCGCTGGTGATATGCTGGCATGCTCACCAAAACGAGCTGCGGGAATAGAGCACGACATTCACAATTCAGGCGCATGTTTTCCTGTACTAAGGTACCTGAAAACTAAGACACTCCATGTGCGTTGATGGGTAGATGAGATGGACGAAGCTTTTATACACTTTAATTAAACCACAATCAAAGTCGCGTCAAACGAACCATGCGGGCACTGCCCTTATCTGTCGATAATCCATAGATAACAGTTACTGAGAACTGTTCAGAAATTAAAACGCTGGGTGTTGCTGAGCTGTACATACAATGGCTGGCAAATGTTGTATGTAATGTTTCATCACATTTTGTGTCATCTTTCAAACATGGCGACCTGCAAATGGGGATGAATGTCATGACACTTGTAAAAACAAGTATAGTAGACGAGGGGGTTCTCAGACTTTTTCGGTGGCGTGCCAAGAAGTGAAATCTGGCAGTTTGTGATACCAATACTTTTTTTTTTTGTATTTAAATACGAAGTCTGAAATTGGAAAGACTGGCTGACAGCAGGGATAAGTTATGTAATGTTGCCAGCAGTACTGCATATTAGTAAATATACGTATATGGCTTATGTTGTTTGTATTTTTTGTTCTTTTTTATATTCTGATTTGTATTAAGGCCGCGTGCCACAGTTAGAGAAATCACGTGCTATGAAATTAAGTCTGCAGTATGAAGCACGATACAAAACTGATGAATTTTTTATAAAGTAGCGCGCGACTTTTCGAGAAAACTTGCCTTGGAGGATTTACTGCGTATATTATTAGTATCATTGGTAAGTAGGTATGTTTATAGTATGTCTACAAAACAAATTTCACTTTTTTTTTCTGAAAAGGTTCTTTGTTGTCTGAAAGCCGGAAGTTGAACATTTTTACACGGCCGCCTTATTGTTATGTTGCATTTTATATTGTATTATATTTTATATTGTAACAGAACGTGGCTGTTTTAGCAATATGTATTGGTTACACCATTTCGAGAACCTAAAGTAAATGGCGTTTGTGTGGGTGCCAAGTAACAAGGTGGTATATTCACCATGTCGTTTTTATCACATACCTTGCGAAATCGCGAAGTCGGGGGTTGGGACGGCCTCCAGGTTCCATAACGAACTGTTACCTGGTTAACTTACTTAAAATTTAAAATGGGGACACACACATAGGCCTACCGTTTTCGTGTAAAGAGGGAACTTTAGACTGGAAAATGGCAGCTTAAGTACAGAAGTATTGCGTTTATTGTAGGTCCCCATAATACTTTTTAGGAAAACCGCCTCATTTTCAGAAGTTAAGTCTAAAACCTAGGGCATTTGTGGAAAGGGAGCACATTTGAAAGTCAGATTTTCCACCGACGAGCTGCCACTTACAGGCCTACTTATACATACGCAAATGCTTAATAAGACCACTACAAAACTTTTTTTTTTTTGCAATTGTGTATTCATTATATTTTGAGCAACACGAAACGGACCCAAAAATAAAGTTGTGCGTTTGCAAAGTAATATTAAATTGTATCAGGAAGGCAGGCTGTATAGCACACAGTCAGTGGCACACTGTTTGTGGGCGAGTCACAGAATTTGCTGTTTATCGACACTTGCATACTACAGTTTCACAACATTGCCAACATTGCCAGCCTGATCGATTCCCACGAATGCCCCTACAAAACTATCGGTACTAAACAGTGACTCGCTAACCGTCGTTGTAGGATACGGACAAATTGTATTATTGTGGCGGTGCGAATGAAAATTCTACCCGATCATAAAGAGGGACGCTTGGGCGTCCGGACAAGGGTTCTTGGGACACTGGGACGTTTCTTTTAAAAAGAGGACAGCCCCGGGGAAAACGGGACATATTAGAACAATAGTTTATTTACATATTCCACCTAACTTGTGCACCCTTCTGATCTTGTGATGCATCAGTAAATCCCTGTCCAGGCCAATCTTGGGAGTCAAAGTGACTCCTGTCGTCCTGTATCTGTGAAGAGGCGCGGTGTTTGTGTTTTATCATTGGTTAATTGATAGAAAAATTGATACGATGGTTACTGACTGTTCTTCAAGAAAAATTAAATTTTATAATATATATAATTCACAAATGTTTGCACTGTAAAATGTATAGGAAGTTCATTTTTAAAGTGTTAATTTTCTGAGCGAAAGGAACAGATAATTCAATTGCGTATCATTACGAGACGAATTTTCTTTGTACACTCATTTTTCAAACACCATGAAACACTGAACTGTGTTTCTGCGGCGCGAGTCATGCTGCTAGAACACTGGACTCGCGGGTTCTAATCCCGATCGAGCTGCACATGTGCGAAGGCTGTTCAGTAATTAAGGCTCCGTAGATCATAAAAAGTAATCTTAGGTGGGTATTAAATAAACCAAATGTACAAGATCTATATAATTTTGTTTGTCGGATAATAAAAATAACATTTCATAGAAATTAAATTAGAAGTCACTACAGTCGTAAATGTGGCTGATTTAGTTGACTGAATACCATTATTTTTCAGCATAATCCCCAAACATATTCATGCATTTGTTCCATCTGGCACGAGTTTAAAAATTTCCGTCGCTGTATAAATCGGGTTCTTGTATTCGCAGCCACTTAAGAAACTTCCATTTCCTCAATATCGTGAAATCGATGTCTCCCACGTGTTGCTTCAGCGACCCGGAGAAATGATATGTTGAATGTTACCCATACTGCGAGAGCTACCTCTTGTCGAAAAATAAAATGCTTGATTAAATACGATGTTATAGGCTAGGGAACCTTGCCCGTTGAACATTCCTCATGTCCATTTAGGTGTGACCCCACCCTGGTCGAGCAAGACTGCGGAGCATGTGGAATCAGAATGCCTGGATTCCGCAACACGCTAAAAGCCAGTCGCAATCGAGATGTCAGAGAATGATGATGTGCTCTTCTGTGGGAGCCAAGGACGCATGAAATGCTTCGAGCAGACTGAACAAAACAAGGGTCGAGCGAACAGCACCAGTCATGTTTGTGTCTGATAGGGCCGCCTCCGACCAGCAGCTGTCTTGTTTTGTTCGATTGGTGTGGGTTGACTCATACCTCTGTGTATTTATCCGATATACAGCATGTTCGGTCTCGGCGGGGGCATGGTTCTGTGTTACGATTGTTGTGTGTGTGTCAGGAGACGGGCCGATTATTCGTCCAGAGGAGTCTCGCTGAATGTATGTGTCTAGTCTTTGACTGTGATCAGGTGCAACATTAACCCTCTACACCTACAAGGAGTAGGTAGAAGAGGTCGGACTAAGAAGAAGAAGAAATGTTCGACCCGAACCGAGCAGTCTGGCTCGACCAGTGTGGGTCGGCCTTATTCTGCTTGATGAGTGTTACAGTAAATAGTTCGAATGGAGGAGTTGTCCAGTTAGAACGGGCCATGTGGTCACCGCGACAAATAGCAATAACAATGTAGCTGGAAGGGTGCTTTGGTCTAAGAGAGTAGTAATTGTTTCATGGCTGTCAACTGTAACTTCATATTTACCTCCTGGCGAGAATGTGCGTCATTAAGCAAAACAAGCGAATGTGTGCAACCCTCCCACCATCAGGGAACTTAAGTCATATTGAGGTATTGCAATGGGCGCAACAGCAAAAGGAATTGTGATGTCATAAGTTAGGTACGAGCTCTGTGTCACATTTTCGCGAACAGTACGTTTGTGAGGTCTGGTGACTGATGGCTGAAACTGAACAAGGTAGGACGTTCCTACAATGATGTTTTAATAGTAATTAAATAACTATGCAGCCTGCATATGTAAGGGAAACATATCGAGCAAACAGCGTATCAACAACTTTACATGAATCTGAATGGCAAATGTGATCGATTTAAAAATATTGACACTAAAGAACTGTACTTAAGTGGCATAAACCAATTTATCTTTTGTTTTCTTCGATAGCTGGGGTTTGTTGTCTTTTGGTTCAATTTTTCCGACTCTCTGTATTCTTTACTTGGTCTATTTCGAGATTTGCAAAAGGGGACCTCATCCGCAGTATGTGATACAGACGATCTATTGAGGCGTGCAGAATGGCGAGAAGGTACGAAATGTACTGTATGCATAACGTCAACATCTGCATCCTGCACTCATCTCAAATGGTCGTACCGGTTAAACCACAGGGGGATCACACTTTTAATTGCTGTTTACAGTTGTGTTTATACAATCTTGTTACTATTACTGCACCACATGTTACTTCGCACAGCATCTATGTCCCATCGGACTTTGCCATGTTTTTCGTAATCGCCTCATAAACGGCGCGATTTTCGGAAACAAACGTATTGATACGAAATGTGTTTTAATTTTCTGTACAAATTTTATTCGAAACTCTTTCATTTCAGAAAGAATTGAGCGCGATATTACTGTTGACGTACGTAAGTCTTCATGCAAAATGCTAGATATTTTTATTGGATTTTAACGATACTTGAATTTTCTGGACACATTTTAATGAAAGTCTCGTGTGTAAATTTCATGATAAGCTATCTAGCAGGAACTGAGTTGTTGCATGCGGTCTAACGGGCAGGCTTGACAAAGCTAATAGTCACTTTCCTAAAATTTGCGAACTAGCTCGATGAACATTTCGAATTTCCGTTTAAAATTTCTTCCAACTTTTGTGTGGACGTCGACGCGCGTAACAAAGTTCTCATTTTAATTGCTCAGCTGATTGCAGTCTGTTTGCCCAGTGAATTGGTAGTTTGTCAGCACATTATTTTTAGTTTTTTTTTTTTATTTTTTGCGTTCTTTGTACGAAGCGTATAAAATTAACTCTCAACGGGGAGGTTGTGTTTATATGTGTTCGGCCATCTTAAAAGTTAGGTTCGCAGCCAAGGGATTTGCGGATGCGATTAAATAAGTTAGTGCATAATGTGAGGGCACCTAGTCTCAGCTTTGTAGAGGAAGGGGTTCTTTCTGAAATAGGTTTACGTAAGGTTCCTCTTTTACTTCAGTATCCTATCATTTCCTATAAAAATTACGTATGTGTTTGGCAACAGTTATGACGCGGAATACGTGCCAGAGCCTGAGACTATCTGCTTGCAGGGTTAGCTTATTTTGTTCGAGCAAAGAAGAGGACATTGTGCAGTAATTATGTATTTTTGTGATAAAGTCCAAACTAAGAGTGTTGCGGAACGTCATACACCTTTGTAAAAAAACCGATGGAATTGAATTAGTAATAGTTGTTTAAATGTTACTTTTGTTAGTACCTGACCATTATAAGCCATACTCTTCATGAAGCCATAGTTTATCAGAAGTGACTAATTATTGATGAAATTAAATGTAGACAACATGTACAGCTTTCCTTTGGCTTGTCTTATTGTTCTGTTTCTGTATAAAAATAATTTTTGTGGCAGTACATTTGTTTTTTGCAATAAATAAAAAAATATGATATGTAAAAAAGCAAAAAACACCTTAAACTGTGTACTCCACTGGTGTAGACCTTTCCACCCTTGTGTAGTTTTGTCAGTGAAATGCTCACTGTAAGTTCCATAATGTAGTGCCATCTGGTGCCCCTTCCTGTTTACACTCATTGGCATTGTCTCTACAGGGGTCAAAGGCAACTCTGCCAAGAAATTCAAAATTTTAATTTGTATACCGTTCACTCATATATTTGAATGTCATAAATAAGAATACACAGTGGTTGATGCAGTTTTAGGCTGTGTGATTCACACTTCTGTTTATATATCTTCCAGTCTCTTCATTAATTCAAACAAATAAAAGCTGTAGAATGACATTTTTTGTCATGTTTTGCTACTTGTGAACAATTATTTTATATTGCTTACAGAGGATCCAGGAGGAGGTGGTGGTGGGGGTACTGGTGGTATTATGTGTACAGGAGTGGGGGCAGGAGATGGAGTTCAAACTGATGACAGCTATTCATCCTCAAACACTTCCAAGTCGACAGACACCACATCATCCTCCTGTGATCTCATTAACAGCAAGTACCTGCACAAGAAGTTCAAGAAAATGGCAACAGCATCACCCATTTCTGCACCTCTCCAAGGGGTCACTGCTGATGACACAGTGGTGAATGGTGTTGCATTTGGTCCTGTGACAGCAGATGAATCTGTTACTGCAGTGTCCAAGATGTCAGATGCTTTAAAAACTGCCAGTATGACTGAGGGGTTAAAGGGTAACGTAGAAACTGAAGGTGGTTTGTCCCCCCAAGCTACATCAAGAGGTGCCTCTCCTTCGATGTTAGCAACAACATCTACAGTTCCTTCTGCAACAATCTCCTTAAACAGCTCTTCGTCTTCGTCAACGTCAGTGCCTCAGCAAGGACGTTATGTGTGTCCATATTGTAAATTACCATGTGCCAAACCCAGTGTACTCCAGAAGCATATCCGTGCCCACACTAATGAACGACCTTATCCCTGCACTCCATGTGGATTTGCTTTTAAAACAAAAAGTAATTTATATAAACATTGCAGATCAAGAGCACATGCTCTAAAGATGGAGGAGGAGGGTTCCAGTAGCACAACAAAATTTAACTTGCCATCTGCTGAGTCATCAGATGTCGAAGACGATGAGGATGAAAATTACAGCAACAATACTCCACCACTGCCATCTGTTAGCATCAGTTCAACGACAACTAACACAACAGCTTGTGGTAACAATTTAAGCACAGCTTCGAGTATTCATACTTACATTACAGCAACTACAAAAGTAACGAATACCACAAGTGTTAGTACAATCTCAGCTATATCATCGACCAGTGAAACTAACAACAATCAAGACAAACCAAGACAAATCTACAAACCAAAATTCCATAAAGCAGCATTGTACCAAGAGGAAGAGCAGCAGCAAGCAGCAGCAGCAGCAGCAGCAGCAGCAGCAGCAGCAGCAGAGATTGAAATGACAG
>Ga0209755_10006768_pt1 | contig 12575 bp, 10 predicted proteins | sample TergutCo191P1_FD_187301 | JGI IMG/M metagenome (GOLD analysis project Ga0209755, IMG submission 187301) | Cornitermes sp. P1 segment gut microbial communities from Petit-Saut dam, French Guiana - Co191P1 (SPAdes) (version 2) | ecosystem: Host-associated > Arthropoda: Insects > Digestive system... | reverse complement strand
TGTGTCCGGTCGTTCCGCCGAAAAGCAACCGCAAGGAGCCGTGGGAGTATGATAAGGAGTTGTACAAAGGAAGGAATGCTGTCGAGCGCAACTTCCGTAGAATCAAACAGTTCCGAAGGGTTTTTACGCGCTATGACAAACTAGACGAAACATACGATGCCTTCATCGCACTCGCGCACATTACTCTTTTCATGAGAAATTAGTGTCAACAGTACCTAGTGACACGCTGTTTTCCCCTATGATTCCGCCGACATGCGCTCCATGCGAAAAACCGATAACGTGCGTTCTATCAGGTCTTAATTGCAAGCCGTTTGTGCCAAATAGAAACACTGCGGCGTTCTTGGCAACGATGGGAATGCTATCGACTACATTAGCAATTGCCAGAGTTTTTCCGGTCATCTGATGACGAATCTGTCCACCACTATCGGATCAGTGTGGGGGGAATTACCCGCGAAGAAGAACGTTCGGATTCGGCTTATCCGGTACAGGTCTCGCTGGTTGCCTCCAAGTATGAGAATCCCGTGACTTCTGGATTGTCTATTGACACACACCAAACAAGAACGCTCGACCTTGTGCTTGATCCATCGGAGTAGAATACAAGGGCATAGTGAATCAAAAAAGCCGGAGGTATTCACCTCCGGCTTACTGGGATAAATCAAAATATACTCCGTTGTACCTTTCTCCTCTTTGTGTGAAAGAAATCCATTTCTTTCATGTCGCCGAAGTTCGGTACATCATTTTCACTCTTCGCGGCTACACAAGTTCTTTCTTAGAACCGATCAGCGTCCGTAACCGTTCTGCCAGTAGAGCGGAATCAAAAGGTTTCTTGAACGTTTCATTGATATTGGAACGATCAATACTCGCCGACGATCCGTCGTCAGGCAAAATGCCGATGAGAATTACATCACTAAATTCGCTGTTCCTTTTCAGGTTTTGGCAAATTTGAGCCGACTCCGTTTTGCCGATAGAAAAATCGACAATAACACAATCGGGATGAAAACTCTCCGCTTGGATTCCAGCGTCGAATCCGCTTGCTGCCACATTGACCCGAAAAGATTTTTCGGGCGGCAGTTCGCGCTGCAGATTATCGATCAAAATTTGATCCTGAGCGACAACCAACACCTTCGCGATGGTCTCATCTTCGAGTCCATCGAGCGGCATTCCGTGCTCTTTCAAAAACTTGATCAAATACTCTCGCGGGATCCGGCGGTCTTGCGACCCAGGAATTCGATAACCTTTCAATCGACCGGCATCGAACCACTTGCTCACGGTACGCGGGGCCACCTTGCATAACTTGGCAACTTGACCTGTTGTAAATACCTTCATTGCAGGTTCTCCGATATTGCTAAACTCTTACGTTGTGTTCCGACGAGTTTCCTTTCGTCAAGAACAAAATTGCCCTCGAAGTTCACCGAGTCACTCTGGGCATCCCTGCCTCGGACTTGGCAAAACCCTGGGTCAGGGCACACCATTTTTGCTTCTTTCATCTCTCGGGGCTGTCTCCCTGTGGTCTATCGGATCCTTCCGAACACCCCTTAGGGAAGGTATCGGCAAACCGGCTGCCGGAAAATAAGAAATTGTCGGGAAAATCGCCAAAGGTCATCAACCCCGCAGACTCCCCACACCCTCCTTCTGATTTTTCCAACCGATTCCATTCCCGGACAGCAAACCTGCCCCAGCACCGTGTTGTTTATATACCCACGCTTCCTGAACGACGATAAACCGACTTTTTCAGTCTTTTCACCCGTCATTTCACAATCCTTCGGAAATGCCGAACGTTTTATCGCAATTTACTCCGATTTCTGGGAAAATCGGTGGAAGTCGTTTGATTACAACAACCCCTTCTATCGGGCTATCGGTTAGAAACTGACCAAGACTTTAGATTTTTGAAAAATATTGGGGAATTATGCGGAGGAGATTGTTCCTGTCGACATCGCCAGAGGCTTTAAAATAGGGTCGTGTCCTGAAATTGTTGGTGCGACAAGTAACACCGCTTATATTATAGGCGTTCCACGTTCTTCATCCACAAATTTGGCACACAACCGGGATTTTGTAACCCCTTTTTGAAAGGCAATATCTATGAAACAATGGTCAACATCACTGGGATCAATCCCACCAACTGGTCTCTTGACCTGCGAGGTTGTGTCCTGCATAATGGAGTCAGGTTGTTCACTAATTCACCCATGAGAATGATGAAGCGGTTTGTATTTTCTATTGCCGGACTTGTTTGCCTCACGACCATTATTTCGGCGGCTGTTATTTTGATTGCTCAGGAAAGAGCAGAAGAATCCTCATGGGGAAATCCCCTTTTCAACGGTAAAACCTTCGACGGCTGGGAGTTTCGGAACGAAGCCAACGCAACGGTGTTTCGCATTGCAGATGGAGCCATCGTCGGCGGTTCTATGACAGAACGGCTTCCATTTACGGAATACATTGTAACGACAAAAGAATACGGTGATTTTGTACTACGGTTACAGGCGAAGTGTATCGGCAATACAGCCAATGGCGGAGTTCAAATCCGTTCCTTCCGGCAACCAAAAGATCACCAAAAACCTCACGAGATGGTCGGTTATCAGGCAGATATGACTTCGACTCACCAATACTGGGGCAGTCTTTATGAAGCGGGGCGCAGGCAAAGTTGGTTCGTTGCCGAAGCCGATCCAGAATTGGTCAAGTCGATTTTTCGTCCGAACGATTGGAACGATGTGGAAATTATCGCCAAAGGGGACAACATCAAGATTTTTCTCAATGGTAAACTGACGGTGGACTACACCGAGAAAGACCCCAACATTCCCCGAAAGGGATTCATCGGTCTTCAGGTTCACGATGGCGGTCCGCACGAATGTTGGTATCGCAATATCCGTATTCTTGAGGAGTAGTCATCACCAAACGGCACGAAATTGGATTCGCTCGGACACATCGGGATCGGTCAATTCAGTTTTGCGAAACTATTTGCTGAAAAATTTGGTCAACAATTACCGGAAAACCTAAATATAATGTCCGCGAAATTTGCGAATGCCCTTTCAAGGCGGATATGTGATCTTTTCAAACAATAAAAGGAGTTGATGGTATAATACACATAACCCGCCTCATTGGAAAATGACTTTTCGCAAACGAGGCAATGTTCCGATGGAATAAAAGTGGACGCAAGCAGGACTCAACGGTTGAGTTCCCCCCTTTTTTCCCCCTTACTGATCCCGCATTCCCATGAATTACAATACACAGCAACCGGTTCCGTTTGAGGCGATTCTTCCCTACGATACTCATCTTTTGGATTTACGGCGGTTCACGGAAGTTTTGGACTACAAAGACATTCCCCTTTTCGGAAGTCTGCCGGAACTGTTGCAATCACTTTGGCAGCATCTCGGTCTGGATGTTCGGTTTGTTCGGACTGGCGGAACTCTGCCGGATACTGCGGAAGAATCCTTTCGTATCGGAATCAGTGGCGGTCAATCGCCGGGACAACTCGTCTTGCTGCCTAGTCGGGATATTCGCAAGCCCAAACTGGTCGGACAGGAACGGCACAAATTTTTGACCGCTCTCGCCCAATTTTTGGGAGATGCCTACCGCTGGCAGCACGCTCTTCGTCAGTACGAGGAAACCCAAGCGGCAACAGTTGACATTTCGTCCATCCAGCGAAATGGAGAATCGTTGCTCCTGCTCCTCAAAGAGAGTGCAAAGTTGGCGGACTTTTGTGCGGTATCGTTGTACCTTTTGGACTCACGGCAAAAAATGCTCAAATTGCGGTCTTGCTGGGGTTTACCGGAAGAACGGCTACTCGAACCACCGAAACCGCTCCACGAATCTCTTGCCGATGTCGAAGCAATTTTGGGGCAAATTGTTGTCATCAATGAGGATTACCTTCTCGAATCGTGGCAAGTCCCCGAAGATTTCCCGATGGCGGTTTGCCTGCCCGTGATGACACAGCAATCTGTTTGGGGAACGCTGTGGCTCTTTTCCGATCAACGTCGGGACTGTACGGAACACGAATTAAGCCTGCTGGAATATATCGCCGGACGTGTGGCTGCTGAACTGGAAAAATTGACTCTGCACCGGGAACTGACAAAAAACCCGTAGAACAGCAAAGTGCCAAAAACACAGTTCCTCTCCCGCTGGGAGAGAACCTTTTCGCAAGACTTCCCCTAACCCTCTCCCAAAGGAAAGAGGGAACGAAAAACGGGCACGTTCGTCCCGGCTATGGTATAGCAACTACCAATTTTCGGCAAGAATTTGGAAGTACGCTTTCGGATGCAGGCAGGCAGAGCATTGATCGGGAGCGTTTCCGCCTGCAACAGTAAAGCCGCAATTCCGGCAATTCCACGAGACACCGTCTCGCTTGAAAACCGTTCCGCTTTCAAGTGCTTTTAGAAAGCCCCGGTAACGTGCTTCGTGTTGCTTTTCGGCAGCGCTGATGGCAATCCAAGCCTGAGCGATTTCCGAAAATCCTTCCTTCTTGGCAATTTCCGCAAACTTCGGATAGGCATCAGACCATTCTTCGTGTTCGCCATCGGCAGCCGCTTTCAGGTTTTCTGCCGTTGTGCCGATAACACCTGCCGGAAACATTGCCGCGACCTCTACGTTTCCCCCTTCGAGAAACTTGAAGAACCGCTTGGCGTGTTCTTTTTCCTGAGCGGCAGTCTCTTCAAAAACGGCGGCAATATATTCGTAACCCTCTTTTTTCGCCTGTCCGGCGAAAAAAGTATAGCGGTTTCGTGCCTGCGATTCGCCGACAAATGAATGGAGCAAATTCTTTTCCGTTTGGGTTCCTTTGAGTGAACTCATCGTAATAATATAATTGGGGTTAGGGGTGAGTAAAACAATATTTTACTGGCAAGAATTCTACCCGCTCTAAACGAGAGAATCAAGCGGGGGGCGAAATTGTTATTCCGAGTGGTTTTCAATACAGTGTCCAACTGCCGACGGCTTGCTCAATGAAGAGCATCAAGAGCGTGTCTAAATCAATCACCACCTGCGTCTTTATCGTATGACGCTTCTTTTTATCGGAATAATGCTTCTTCTGTTTTTTTTAGGGAATTATCCCCTTGAGTCCAATACCGCTTCCCCAGCGCAAAAAGGCAACCTTTTTCCTCGATCGCACCTCGCTTTTCCGTCCAGTTCATGGTCAATCCGTCGATCTCGGAAAAGTTCTCCGAGTATCTCTTTCTTGCCGAAACTCTTCTGGAAGAGGATCGCCGGGTTGCCAAGAATCGGGACCGGGAGTCCATACATCTTTGTCGCTACCCGCTCTTTTGCCCTCTCCTTCTTCATGCTGCCCCCAGTTCTCTCTTTTCAATCGTTGAATCAGAATCCGGGCATGCGCCGGTGGACTGTCGGTCAATTCTTGAAGCCGTTTTCGCTGTTCATCGTTCAGTATCTCGAACATCCGCTTCCTGAACAGCGTTGCAAATGCCTTGCTACTGGCATAAGACTCGTCAAGAAGTTTTTTATGCTCTGGCTCTGCTTCCAATTTTCTCATATACGCATTTAACCCGACATCGGCGATTGTTCTTTGATAATCTGGTTGACGACGTACGGCATTCACTCTCTCCAGTATCTTGGCAGCATTATTGCCGTAGGTTTCGAGATGCTTTTCAAGTTCTGGTCCGAGTTCTTTTTTTATTCGCTCCATCTGTTGCTTTTGCGCATCGGTCAGATTGAGTACCTCGAATACCCTGGGCGAAAACATGGACGTTTCGTCCATTGCCGCCAACCACGCTTCCTGGATTTTCTGTTTGAGTTCCGACGATAGGGCTTCCTCCATGGCGGCATCATGGCGTTGGGAGGAACCACGAGCAAATTCCCGTGCCATCGATTCCATCCTTCCTGCAGCCTCTCGGAATCTATTCAATGCTTTCGCATCGGCATTTTGTGGAATGACTTGCGACATCATACCACGCCGTCCCGTCAATGCTTCAATCGCATCATCGTATTCTCGCACAGCCTCTCTGTATTCTGGAGTGTCAGAAATACGTCCCACAGCGTTACGCACACTTGCCAGGATTTCTTGATAGTATTTGTCGGAAACACCCAGTGCGGCACGGAATTCACGATCACTCAACAATGCTTCGGTACTGATGCTTGTGCCTCGACCGTCCCAAAAAGAACGAGAAATGCTTTGATGTCTTTCGCTGTCCTGTTGCGTTTTGGAGGATTCTTGCGTCTGCGCAACATTCGACTGTCCCATTATCACCCAGAGTAGCAGACACGTTAGGGTTAAAAAAAACTGTTTTGTTTTCATGATTGTTTCTCCTGTTTGGTTAAAGGTTGTGTGAAGTTGGGGTTATTCTTAATTCGTCATTCCCGCGAAAGCAGGAATCTAGACAATAGACATTCCCTCTGGATTCCCGCTTTCGCGGGAATGACTATAATATTATCTTCTGGCAAAAACCTTACCCGCAGTTTTCAGGGTAGCTTTCGATAAAAACTAGAACCATACGGCAACCAAGGCAAGTCCGTTGCGTCCTCCAAAATCATATCGCATGGGTCTGTATGGAGGTGTGCCATAGAATCGTTATCTTTATCAGGACACAATGCCAGCATCCTGAACGTTTTTGTATAGAGTGCCGACACCCTATTTTTTTCGATAACAGAAACATCCAAATCATGTGTTCCCGCGATTAAGTACACACCCTCTATCCTACTGGAATGATTGCCTACGGAGAAAAAGCCACCTGTAGAGTACTTGGTAGAAAAAATTGCTCCGGGGGTTAAATGGTCACGACGGTAAGTAGGCTCGTACTCATCAGCCAACACATGCGTCATGTCTATCCAAGTATTGTATCCTGTCGAATAGCCATGGCAATGCATTGATATGTCAATACTAGCGCTCGGGGCAACCTTTGTGTATCCCCATCCCAAACCGCCATAGGCTCTATCATGGAGCCTGCCCGCCACATCGGCAACATCGCAGGGAACGATGATAGACTCCCCAGGTTGTGGTTCAAACCTTGGGTTCTCAAGTTCCATGTCAAAATAATCGAAAATTACGTTCCCTTTGCGTGTTTTTTTAGGTAAAAAATTGGGATAGTCGGGATGATAAAACCAGCCATGCAGAGTCCCAACAGGTGCGACGAACGCACCTGAGCGAAAACCTGTATCGGGACAATCAATATCGACAAGTCCGTACACTGGAGTCACTGCCCAATCATAACCAGCGAAGAACGGGTTCTCCAGCGATTGCCCCCAAACGGCACCCTTTGCGGACAACAACGCAACGACGACAAGGGCGACGGAAACTGTTTTGAACGGGTGGTTGTTTTTCTTCGACATGATACTGCCTTTCTTGTGTTTGGATTCTGCTTGTGGCGGAGTTGTCCACTACTGTATTCCCATTTTATCAGACCCAGATAGAAAAAGCAAGAGAGGCAAAAATAAAATTAGGCTTCCGTCAAAAAAGACTTTCAAATTCCGTGTACGAGCATTTTGTACGTCAGCCGTTTCCCCGAAACTCCCCAAACCAAAGACTCCAGCCGGTCAACCGTGTCGATTTTGCAGTTGCCCTCGTTGAGACGGAAGGCGAATTCATTTATGTAGAGAGACAGATGTTTTTCGCTAAACCAATGGAAAGTGCCGTAGAATCCTCGCTTCAGAACAGCCCAAAAACTCTCGATCCCGTTCGTGTGAGCCATTCCGTCCACATATTGCTTTGCCGAGTGATTGACCACTTTGTGGGTATAGTCGCCATCAAGCCCTCGACGTGAATGGTGTTCGTCGGTACACACGGTCGAACCGGGGAGGACGTTTTCCCTGATTACCCCTTGAAGGGTTTCTTTGTCCGTCGATTTGACGACCTGTGCCACGATTTGTCCGTCCCTATCCCGCCCACCGAGTACCGGTATTTTACCAATTGTACCCCGTCCCTGATTCAATTTCTTGTTGGCGTGCTTGTTTTTCTCTTTGTCCCCGATGTAGGTCTCATCAAATTCAACGATGCCAGACAAAATCTTGTCCACCATGTTTCCGCAGGCGGCTTGAACTCGTTTCAGGAGATACCAAGCAGATTCATACGCGATACCGAGTTTTTTGGACAATTCGAGAGCCGAGATGCCCTTTCGGTCGGTTGAAACTTCGTACATTGCCCACAGCCACTTGTGCAACGGAACGTGACTCCTGTGAAAAATGGTCTCGGTTCGGATGGTGAAGTCCTTGTTACAGGCGTTGCAGTGCCAGAAATTCTTCCGTTTTTTCCGTTCCTTGACGTTCAGACCTTTGCAGAATGGGCAAACCACGCCATTTTTCCACAGGATTCCGGCGAGGTAGTCGATGGCAGACTGTTCATCGGGGAAGCGTTCCATCAGTTCGTAAACGGAAAGAACTTTGGCAGGCGGTTGTTTCGGTTTCTCGGTCATGGGTAGCCCTCCAATATGGGGTTGAGTTCTACTCATGTAGAGATTCGAATCTGAGTCAATAATAACTGCCCCGATTTATTATTGACTCAAACTGTAAATTGCGCCCAGTTAGACGCAAGCCTTTGACGTTAAGCAATTTACACCATAATGGAGGTGCAGAATGGCAAAAGAACAAGCGAATGCAAGGTTTGAAACCATTGAAGAAGTGAAGCAGGAGTGGAGGGAACTCCGACGGGGCTATGCGGAGATAGCACAAAGTTACAGGAAAATGCGGCAAGAATATGCAAAGTTACGAAGAACAATATGGCTATGTGTCCCTATCACAATAGCGGCTGGGGCTGTAGCCTTCTTCCTTTCCTTTGGCATGGCTCGACACTTCTTTGGGTAACACCCGATATTTGCCCTTCAATGTTTATAGAAGGGCAACGCAGATGCCTGCGAGAAAGCAGAAAAATACAAATAGAACTATAACGGAGACGATGACGAATCCGAGACATTGTTTCGTGGCATCAAGGCGTTCTTTCTCAAAATCACGACGTTCTCGTTCGATGTCAAGACGTTCTTGCTCGACCTCAAGGCATCGTTCTGCTAAAAACAACTCTGCTGATGTGGATGCCACATCTGTTGATACCGCCATTTTGTTTCTTCTGTGAAACGGTTCAATCCACAAGCGAATGGTAGTGATTTCTGAAATTCTGAACAAGGGCGATTTTACTATTGACCCAAGAGCAAAATGTGTTAGATTAATGAGGAGATACCCCTAATTTGCGCTGAAAAAATGGAATTGGACCCAAGGGGATAATTCCCTTTTTTTAGGACGTTCAATCAGACTTTTCGTTACGTCCACTGCCGCGACTCACGGCGTTTGACCTCCTTCCGTCAGCGTTTTCTGGCATTTTGGACGACGGATTTTTGCATCTTTTCGGGAAATTGTGCGCCGCTTCTATACCATATTAACAATTCCCGTTGTTGAATTATCTTCCCAAACGGATATAATATGTCCGTTACCTACATCCGTTCGTTATCATGACAAAATATAATATCCCCCTTGTTTTCTGTGTTGTTTTTGCAGCACCGTTTGTTGTTGCTCACGATGTTGTCAATGTTCAGCAGTCGATGGACAAAGGGATCGCTTTTCTGCGTTCAACACAGAGCGATACCGGAGGTTGGTCGGCTTCTCCGCGTGCCGGGATCGGTCCCACTGCTGTCATATTGGCAGGACTCCTTGATGCCGGAGTCAGTGTTGACGATCCGATGATTGCCCGCGGTCTCCGGTTGCTCGAAGCCTCTATCCGTAAAGATGGCGGTGTTTATACGCTTGATGGCTTTTTTCAAAACTATGAAACCAGTGTTGTTATTATGTGTTTCGCCAGAGCAAATGATGCCGCGAAAAAGAAAGACGGCAGTGAGCCTTACAGAGAACTGCTCGCAAAGGCGGAACGGTATTTGCGGGGACAACAATATGCTGAGGAGCGGAATACCCGACTGGAAGACCCGAATTACGGCGGTGTCGGTTATGGCGGAACGACCCGACCCGACTTGTCGAATACCCAGTTTTTTCTTGATGCCCTCAAAGCGGTCGGTGCAGAAGCCGATGATCCGGCAATCCAACGAGCGCTCGTCTTTGTTTCCCGAAGCCAGAATTTGGAATCGGAACACAATACGATGCCTTTCATTGCCCGGAATGCTGCCAATTTGGATGGCGGTTTTATTTATGGTAATCAACCTGAATTTGACCAGACAGGATTGAGTTTGAAGAGTTATGGCGGAATGACGTATGCCGGTTTGAAGAGTATGATTTATGCGGGACTCACTAAAGAGGACAAACGAGTCCGCGCTGCTCTGGAATGGATTGCCAAAAATTACACGGTAACGGAGAATCCGGGACGCGGTGCTGCTGGTTTGTATTATTATTACCAAACGATGGCAAAGGCTCTCGATGTCCAGGGATTGCCTTACCTTGAAGATGTTGACGGTAAGCGGCACAATTGGCGCGGCGATCTTTCGGAGCATTTGATTTCAGTGCAGAGGGAAAACGGTTCTTGGATCAACGCAGTTTCCCGACAATATATGGAAGACGACGCGAACCTTGTAACCGGTTTCGTTTTGCTCGCATTAGCATTGTGTCGTCCGCAGGAATAGTGCGGCGAGAATGATTATTCCTCTGTTTCGACAAGGGTATCTTTTTCCACAAGAGCAAGGGCAAGCCAGCCCTTTTCGATGCGGCAGTGTCCTGTTGTAAGATAATCAAACTGCGGATCGTCCTCCAAAACCTTCGGTACAAGCGGAAGCGGACGACTCACGGGAAATATCCTGCCGAAAACTGTCCGCATCAGAATCTGTTCCCGAACATTGATGAGGCTAATGTAACCATCCCGTTCCAATACCAGCCGTCCTTCCGAATCATAGGCGGGTTTGTACCGGACAATCACCTGAAAATTGCGGACTGGTTGCCGGAACAACCGAAGAGCGGCAATGGAAATGGTTAACTCAATCCGACCGTCCACGAACCGGACTGCCACCGGATTGTGCAGCGCAAATGTAACTTCAATGTCATCGTGTTCGCCCGGCTCGGCAAGAGCAGGTTGCCGAAGTTTTTCTGCCAGTATTTCCTTGAATTCGCCGACGGTTCCCCGTTGACCTTCAAACTCAAATCTGCCGACCATCAGATTCAGGAGCGATTCGTGGATTTTCAAATCAGCAAATGCGCCGGGCAAAGTTTCCGGTGGGGGCGTATTTCCCATCAGCGAATCGGGACTGCTGATTCCCCATGAGGTCAGCAGCCAACTTTCATCTGTTCGGGATTCCCGTCTTTTAATACGTAGTCCGAACTCTTCATCAGCATAGTGCGCAAATGATCTGATCTGCTCGTTGATCGGCTGCAACCGTTGTGCGGTTTCCCGATCCACTTGACTCCGAACCTGTCGGATGATTTTATATTGCGTTTCCATTCTTGCCTCTGGAAATCGAGACTCATACTGACCAAGCACGGCATTCCGAAACAGCCCCGAAATGACCGGCATGTTATCGAAACCGGTATTCATTCGGGTCAGTCTCATTCGATGCTCGATGATTTTGGCTCTGCTCGGTTCGGTGAGAAAACCGTCTTCGGTTAATTCAATCATCTTTCGGGCAAGAACCAGTGTTTGCCCCGCACTGAACAACTGCGTGGCAAACGCATCGGATCGGGAAAAGGTTGCCAGATCAATTCCGACATCGAGCGAAAACAGAATCCGGGTTGGATGCGGAATAAGCGTAACAGCAAATGCAGTGTCTGTCTGCCGCCGTCCTACGGTTGGTTGCGATTGGATGACTGCGCGGAATGAGGAAGTTTCCGATGCCACCGGCGGCAAATGATTATTCAGCAGCGCGGAAGAAATGAAGAACCGGACGTTTGTTATTCCATACTGCCAGCGGAGACTGTCGCCAAATTGCCGGTACTCCGCCGTTCTTGAAGCATTCAACTGCTCGATAAAGTGCGACAATGCTTTCATGTCGCTTATTCCGCCAGTCGCTTCATACTGCTCCAAAAGCGTGAGTGCATTGATTGGGTTCACAATGTCCACTGTCCAACTTTCCAACTCTTCTCTCCAAGCGTTTACCGCAGGATGATTCAGGAAAGCACGTTGCTCGTTCGTCAAACTTGGTGATTCCAAGCGGAGAATCGTGGCACTTGCCCGATTGCTCAGTGTTTTCAGGACATCAACCGGAAGAAACGGAGTGGAAAGCGAAACCCGGCGAATCGGCTGGGCTTGAGGTTGCTGATACGCTTCCAACTCGGTGAGCCAAGACTGCGTTCCCAAAAAGTCTCCCCAAGTCTGCCCCGTTTGGCGGTTCACCACACGCCTTGCAACATACCGTTCGACGGCAAGCGTCCGTTCCCGGAGCCGGTTAATATCGGCAAAACTCCTTTCGTAGAGTACGGTAATGGGAATCGCGTCAACTGCTTCGGCTTGGAGGAGCGACTTCCAAATGAAAATCCGGCGATTCAGAGCCAACGTGAGTTCTTCCAGTGCCGCCGATGAAGGAACATACTCCCGTGTGTTGGGATTGCGGGAAGTCATAATCATCCAAGACGCTGAGAGTGTTTCCAGTGCGTTAACCGAGTCTTCAAGCCGTTGCAATTCGAGGCACGGCTCCGTGGGAGCACGCTCGATGTGGACAACAACATTGTGGAGATCATTCAGAATATCAGTACAAATTGTCCGAAGGGGCTGCGTTTCTACG
>Ga0209755_10006767_pt1 | contig 12576 bp, 12 predicted proteins | sample TergutCo191P1_FD_187301 | JGI IMG/M metagenome (GOLD analysis project Ga0209755, IMG submission 187301) | Cornitermes sp. P1 segment gut microbial communities from Petit-Saut dam, French Guiana - Co191P1 (SPAdes) (version 2) | ecosystem: Host-associated > Arthropoda: Insects > Digestive system... | reverse complement strand
TTAAGTTACGCCGTAAATTATATAAAAAGAGATTTATATTTAAAAAGCATCGGAAAAAGATTATTCAAATTATTTAAACAGAAAAAATTCAAAAAAAATAAAACAAAAATTAAAATAAATCATGATATTAAGTATTTTCACGATTATATTAGTGATAAATATTCAAATGAAACGATAGAAGTTCTTTCTCAAGAAGAAATTGATATGATGCTTACGCCGGTAAAAGATGAGGATAATAAAAAAAAGTAATGTTTTTTCACTCTGGCATTATATGATAGACCAATGTGATATAATATAAATATGAAAACAGAAAAACGCCAATCAAGATTAAACCTGCCAAAGACCGCGTTGCCCAGAATTTACCGGATTGACGCGGAAATCGCTTCCGGTAAATTTCCAAATTCCGATGGCTTGGCAAGAATGTGCGAAACCAGTGTTTCCACTATCAGCCGTGATATTGAGTTCATGAGATCACAGCTTTTCGCGCCAATTGAATACGATCCGCTAAATCGCGGCTATTATTACACCCAAAAGACATACCGGATGCCTGCGGGATTTACAAGCGCTGAAGACCTTTTGGCACTTGGTATGGCAAAAAGCATTGTGTCCCTGTACATGGAAACGCCTCTTTATGATGCTTCGGTTAACCTGCTTGAAAGCATAATCGCACCTATTGCTTCTGACGGCAATCGAGACTGGCTGGAAAACCGGATCGTAGTTCCAAAAATAGCCTCCGCGAAAGTAAATCCTGATACATGGAAAATCGTGGTTGCGGGTCTGAAAGATAATCGCGTCATCAATTTTGAGTACCTTGGAACATGGGATGATGATTACAGAGTAAGACAGGTCTGCCCATATCAGCTTCTTTTCGATTCCGGCGTATGGTATGTTTATGGTCTTTCACAAGAACGCAAGGCAACCCGTATTTTTTCACTTTCCCGAATGAAGAATATTTCGTTATGCAAAGAACATTTTAAACTTCCATCGAAATTTAAATATTCAGAATCGGCAGGGGACAGTTACTTTGGCGTTTTTGTTGGAGAGGAAAAAATGCAATTCTCTATAAATTGCTACGAGGACGCTGTTATTTACGCCAGTGAGCGCCAATGGGCGGCAGATCAAAAAATCACTCCCATATACGAAGATAACACAGATGATGGCATTACAATCGAATTTACCAGTACCCAGCTCAATAAGGTTTTAAAATGGGTATTGTCCTGCGGCTGTTGTGCCGTTCCCCAAAAACCACAGAAACTGGTTGATCAATGGAAATTGCACATAAAAGAAATGAAGAAACAAGCGATAAAATAGTTTACTAGTTAAATTAATAATTATAAAATAAAATAATGGCAGGAGATTTTATATGGAACAAATAGCTGCAGACGAAAGTATCAAACAATTACTTGACAATGCTACGAATAAAATTAAATTTTATGAAGAGAATTGGCAGGAGACTGGAGAGAAATTTAACATATTTAAAATTGTTAGGATTGAGACTGACGAGGTAAAAATATGTAAATTATTAGCATCATTGCTTGATCCGAAAGGCTACCACGGAATGGGTAGTCTCTATCTCGATCTATTTATAGAAAATATTCATAAAAAAAACCAAGTGTATAAAATTGACAATACCAAAATGACAAAGGTAAACACTAATTACCGTACTTCTGAAGGTCGATATATCGACATCGTTATTAAAGAAAGCAAATTTTTTATTCCCATTGAGGTGAAAATCAAAGCTGGTGACCAGCTAAATCAAGTAGCTGATTATGCTGATTTTTCTAGAATGAAAAACAACGGCGTTCCTGTTCTTTACATCACTATTAACGGAGATAAACCGAGTGAAAAAAGTACAACAAACGAAGCAGACTACGAATGTCTCTCATTTAAAAATGACATTCTTACCTGGCTTAATAATTGTTATAATAAAACGAAAGATCATTTACCAGTCAAAGGCATAATCGCACAGTTCATCAATGCGATAAAATATTTTTGCGAAGAATCGGAGGATAAAAAAATGGAAAAAGAAATAGCAGAGATGATCATTCAATCACCGGAGAGTATTCACGCCGCTGTTACAATTAGCAGTGTTATTCAAGAGTTTAACAATGAGTCAAAGATACTTTTCAAAGGTAAAATTCTTGATATGGTTAAAAAAGAACATCTTCAGGCACGAGTACACACGGATGATGGCTGGCATGGAATCTGTGTTCCCATTTTAAATGGTCAGGATCAGTACGACCTTTATATTGATTATAATTGGAAAACAATTGAATTATGCCGGTCTGGAGATGTAGTAAATCCAGTCATGGAAGAAAAACTAGCAGCGAAAATGTCAGAAATCACACACTGCGACAATTTGAAAAGAGATGGTAATTCTATTTTTTGGACGACCTATAAAGCGTGTTATCCAGGCATGGAAAATACCGACATTAGACATTACGACTATGAACTATATAGGCAATATGCTAAAAATCATGATGATGTGGTACAAGAAATTTTGTCAATCGTTCAGGCATTAGAAAATATCTAAAATTTAATATATTATATTTATAATAAAAATAATTTTCACTCTAGCATCTCCTGACAGACCTATATGATATATCTGTTTTAAGAGCATCTAATATGAAAATTAAAATTTTTGAAATTAGAACAAAAAAAGATAAGGTTTATCTTGAATTATTGGAAAAATATAAAACCAATTCTGAAGTTCAAACCTTGTTAGATGAATCTATTATTGATCCTGGAATGATATTGATGGGAGATTTAAGATTAATAAAAATGATTAAACTCGCAATTGATATAGATGACATAAAGGTATATTTAGTAAAAGATGTTGACAATGATACATTTGTTTGGGTTATTGGGAAATTTTTATCTGATGGAAATATTACTATGTATCCTTTATTAAAAAAACAGTCAAAAGATTTACAATTAGCAGTACGAAACGCGCTTTCTAAAAAAGGCTTGATTAAAGAATCTGTTTCAACAAACGATATATGAAAATTACTCTGGCATCTCATGACAGATTAAAAAGATAAAATAAAAAATTGGTCTATCAAGCTATGCCAGACCAGTGTTATATAATTAAAACATGGAGGAAAAAAATGACAAAGAAAGCCGCGCTTATTAACAGATTAAACTTTTTATCGGCAGAAGAAAAAGATAATGTAATTTCTTTCTTTAATAAGTATCCGGTTTATGAAAACCGCATAGACTGGAACAGCAAAACCCTTAAATTTAAAGATTTTAAAAAAGTATTTACAATGGCTGATACTTCCAAAAATAAACAAAAAAAGGAGGCAAAGGGAAATTATAAATCTCTGTTTAAAGGATATAATTGCCGCGTAATTGAGCAGACAAAAAGATACGTTATTGTAATGCCCCTTGACTGGGAATGTGCGGTATTTTTAAATTCGTTTGACTGCGGAGACGAAGGAGCAAAATGGTGTATAGGAGAAAAGAATAATTTTTACTACTGGAATGAATATATTTCCTATAAAAATTTATTTTATTTCATTTTATTTAAAGAGAAACATCCTGAATACGGAAAAAAAATAATTTTAAAATATAACATAGAAAATCAAAATATTTGCATTTGGGATACACAGGATAATGAAATCAATCTGGAAGAATCAATACTGGAATTAATTAGGATTTTAATCACAACAAGGATTGAAACGCTTCAGGAAAATGATTTCCCAAAAGAAGCTGATCCAGATTATGCTTTGAGTTATATTCTGCGGCTAGCCGGTAAAGGCGGTTTTCCGTGTCCTGAAGCAGCGGCGGTAATACAGGCATTTTCAGGATTATTGAATAAAAAATTCAGCGCATACAGCATGATTCAAACAAAAAACATATACAACCGGTTGAAAGAAATATATGAGAAAATCGCGGAACAACCTGCGATGCTTCCTGAGGAGAAAACATCATGAATAATATTGAATTATGGCTTAAAACAATTAATAAATTTAACGAAGCGTATAAACTGCTTCCGCAGGATATTATTAATGAAGAGTTAAGCTTTGCGGTTGTTCATAAAAATCCTGACATGCTTTTACATGTGCCTGAATCACAGCAAACAGAGTTTTTATATTTCAGCGCGGTTCTAATAAACAGCAAAGCGTTTCGTATTATTCCTGAATCAAAGCAATCAGGTTTTTTATACTTTACCGCTATTTTAAGTAACGGCATGGCGCTTCGTTATGTTCCTGTATCAAAACAGAGTAATATTTTATGTTCCCTTGCTGTTCAGCAAAACGGCAATGCCTTTCGATATGTACCAAAAAATATGCGGACAAAAGAATTGTGTCTTGCGGCAATACGGGAAAATGATAAAACTTTTAGATTTGTGCCAAAATCCATACGGACAAATGACTTTTACCTGGAGGCCGTTAAACAAAACGGTTATGCGCTTCGATATGTACCTGAAAACCTGCGGACAGAAGCCATGTGTTTAATTGCTGTAAAGAAAAACGGCTTTGCGCTTGAGTTTGTTCCTGAAGCTTTGCGGACGGAAGCTCTTTGTCTTGCCGCTGTTCGCCAAAGCGGCGGCGCGCTTGAGTTTGTTCCAGAAACTCTGCGAACAGAAGCCCTGTGCTCAATTGCTTTTAAGCAAGACGTCTTTGCGCTTCAATTTATACCTGATGTCTTACGGACAGAAGCTGTTTGCCTAGTCGCAGTTCAGAAAGGTTATGCGTTTAAAAATGTTCCTAAAGCTATGCAAACGGAGGCTGTTTGTCTAGCTGCAGTTCAGAAAAAAGGCTGGGTACTTGAATATGTACCTGAAGCTTTACGGACAGAGGCTGTTTGTCTTGCCGCAGTTCAAGAAAATAGCTGGGTGCTTGAATATGTACCTGAAGCTATGCAAACGGAGGCTGTTTGTATTGCAGTAGTTCAGAAAGATGCCTTGAAGTTCAGATATCTGCCTGAAAAATCACGGACAGAAGCTGTTTGCCTTGCCGCAGTTCAGAAAGATAGTTATGCGCTTAAATATGTTCCTGAAGCTATGCAAACAGAGGCTGTTTGTCTTGCCGCGGTTCAGCAAAACGGTAATGCGCTTCGATATGTACCAGAAAACCTGCGTACAGAAGCATTGTGCCTTATTGCTGTAAAACAAAATCGTAAAGCTTTATACTATGTGCCTGCTAATTTAAAGAAAAAGGTAAGAGAAACATTGAAGAAAGGCGGGAATGAAGAAGTTTGAAATAGATCAGTGGATGAAAAAATCACTCTAGCATCTCCTGACAGACTAAAAAGATATAATAAAGCATGACCGGAAAATGGAAAAATCCAGATGTTCCTCAAGGCGGCTGGGAATGTATTGATATTAAAGACCTTGGCGAATCTATTATTGTCTGTCAAATGTGCGAGCGTGAAGAAATTCGATATGCGCATTATATGCGGCATCATAATTTCCAAGAAACATTGATAGTCGGTTGTATTTGCGCGGGAAGAATGGAAGGAAGCTTAGATACCGCCAAAGAGCGTGATTCTTTTATTAAAAAACGGATGAATAAAAGAAAAAGCTGGCTGTCCAAATATTGGAATGTTTCCAGAAAGGGCAACCAATACATTAAATCAGACGGCTATATCATATTTGTTAAAAAGGATAATGAATTATGGAGCGCTTTTATTCAGAATGAAAACGGCGCTTTTAAAATGCATGTTTCCGGAAAAAGCCCGAATGAGAATGAAATGAAACTAGTAGCATTTGACTGTCTTACAAAGGTTTTGGTAACAGAAAATATATTAATAAAACAACAGGTTAAAAAAATATATCAAAAACCGAAAATAACAGAATCGGAAAGATTTGAATTCTTTAATTCAGAATTAGAAATATCAGAACAAAAAATAACAGAACCGGTATATGTTGAAAATAAAAAAAATTACATAACGCCTTACTGCGAAGTAATTCAACATGATCTGTTTGAAACATCAGATAACGTGATGCTATTTACAGCAGAACAGAATAATATTTTTGAATTTATAAGAAGCGGATCAGGGCACGGAATAATTGACGCAGTTGCCGGAGCGGGGAAGACAACAACTATTATGGAATGCGCAAGGTATGTAGCGGACAAAACCGATGTTCTTTTTTGCGCGTTTAATAAAAGCATTCAGACCGAAATCACTAATAAATTTAATATGCAGGGTTTAAAACAGATAACCGTTAAAACAATTCATGCTTTGGGTTTTCAATTATTAAAAGAAAATAACATTACAGGAAAAAAAATCGTTCCTGATGAAAATAAATATAAAACAATTTTGAATAAAGATGCCGAGCTTCAAGATGAAATCAAGGTATATTTGAATGAGTTAATATGCATTAACGGCTTTGAACCTGACGAAACGGAAAGCAAGAAACAATTTGCCGTAAAAGAATTGGTTTATCTATTTAAAGACAGACTACTTGATATTAATCAAAAAATCAGAGCAACACTGACGGTACTGGATTTGGATAATTTTAAAAAATTAATAGAACATTTTAATTTTTTTTCCGAAGTGGAAATATCAAGTAAAACATTTAACAAAGAAATCGAATTATATTTTGAAAGCAGCAAAATCTTGCTTAATGCCGGGAACGCTGCGGCAAAAGAATCATTGATAATCGATTATACCGATATGCTTTATTTGCCTTATATTCTAAATTTAAGAGCGTCAAAGACATATTCATTTCTTTTTATAGATGAATGTCAGGATTTATCAAAATCTCAGCTTGCTATAGTGCTAAAATACGGTAATATAAACGGAAGAATTCTTGCAGTAGGAGACCCGTTTCAAAGCATTTATGGTTTTGCAGGAGCCGACATTGACTCTTTTTCAAGAGTAAGAGACACAATAAATGCGCGGCCGCTTCCGCTTACAACTTGTTTCAGATGTCCGCCGAATGTTGTCAACTTGGCAGCAAGTATCAGGCAGGATATCAGGGCAAAAAAACAAGAAAGCGGAATTATTGAAGAAATCTCCTTTAAACAGGTTATTAATAGAGCCGGAAAAAATGATTTAATAATATCAAGATACAGGGAGCCAATCCTTTTTTTGGTATTTGATTTTATTAATCAAAATAAAAGAGTTCAAATTCACAGGGATGAAGTTTATGAAATAATCAATGAACTTAAGAATTTATTCAAACAGGAAGAAAGGAATGTGACATTAACGGAAGACAACGGAGGATTTGAATTAATCAAGAAATCTGTTATTAACAGATGGAAATATATTATTAATAATGATGCGATGAAGCTGACAAATTCAATTGAACGCCAGATTTATGTTCAATCGAAAACTGAATATTTGAATAACAGGCTGGAGTTTCTGCATAAAAAATATTTACAGTGGAAAAATGTCTGTCCGGCAATTGATGATATACTAAAAAAAATAAAAGAATTTATTTCTGCTTCCGATAACTGCGTTAAACTTTCAACAATACATAGGGCGAAAGGTCTGGAAGCGGAGCGGGTTTTTATTCTGAACTTTGACGAATTACCGTATTTTAAACCAAATCAAAAATACTGGGAAAGCCTTCAGGAGAAAAATTTAAAGTATGTCGCTATAACGCGCGCAATGAGGGAACTTTATCTTGTAAGGAGCGAAAAGAGGGATTATATCCAAAAAGAAGCAAGTTTGTTTGATGAATTTGTGATTAAGTGAGCGTTGTTATGTTAGTAATTTTTTATTTATTAAACATAACATGTTTTACCTATGTTGCATAATTATGATATTTTTGTAATAATGCGAAGAAAGCAATGATGAATATTAAAATGGTCAGGTTAAAAGGAATCTGTACCGTTGCTTCGTTGAATTAACAGGAGGTTTAAAATGGCTAATAAATGCGGTAATTGTCAGTTCTTTCAGGGTTACAACGCAAAATGCGGCGCCGGTCAGACTGGACGCCAGTCAGCTTCTCCGGCATGTCCCGGCAATTTCAAGGGACCTGCCAGTCTCTTCAGCGGGAAAAAATGCGGCGGCTGCCGGCTTTTTCAGGGTTACAACAGTAAATGCGGCGGCGGTCAAACTGGACGCCAGTCGGCTTCTCCGGCTTGCGCTGGCAGTTACGCTCCAATTACAGGTTAATTGGTAAAATTATGGGTAAAAAATTTAATATAAGAATAGGTTATATCTCGGCAATTGTAATCACAATAGCAGCTATTATATTAATTTATATTATTTCTGTGAAATCTGATGTTATAAAACTTGATGCATTACCGTCAAATTTTATTGGGTCGGGTTCAGGCGCACTAATTGGCGCTTTGATTACATATGTTTTGCTGAGGGGACAAACTAATCACGAAAAAGAGAAAGAAAAAGATGTACGTATTCTGCAAAAAAAAGCGGAAGTTTTTCAGGATTTTATTAAATCAATATGGAAAATTTGGCAAGATCAAGAAATTACCATTGATAGCTTTGATGAACTTACTAGGCAGTATTATCAAAACATAATGATTTATCTTAATGATGAAAAAAAGCTTAAAATAATTGGAAATGAACTAACCAAAATGGGAGGTTTAATTGATAAAACAGATTACAAGGACTGTGAAAAATTACGCGAAAGTGTTATTGAAATAATCAATGAATTAAGTGATGATATTGGTCTTGGCGGAAAAATTAACCCCAAAATAATGGATGAACATGACAGGATTGTTTTCTCTTTGCGTCTCAAAGAAGATCTGTTAAGAAAGCTGAACGAAGAATTAAATGTATATGATGATAATTCTCATTTTAAAGAAGGAAAATATGAGACCATCTGGGATAACAAGAATCATAATTTCTTTACATTTGAAATGAAGAAATACACTGGAATAAAACTGATGATCGGACCAATAGGCATTCAACCTCATTTATTTATGGTGTTTATGGCGGACCCAAATATTCAAGAGTTGGATGAATTCCGTAATAAAGGCACTTATTGGAAAAGAATCTTAAATCAAGTGAATGTAAGCGCTCCTATACCAGATGATAAATATGAAGATAAGACAGAAATTCCGGTTCTTAATTTTTCTGATAAAGAATCTATGGAAATATTCAGGAAAGAAATTCGCAATTTACCTGAAATTCTTTCAAAAAGAGTCAAGTACCGCCTGGATTTATGGGAGAAAGAATTTGAATGTAAAACCGAAAAACTTGGGTACATCCAATTTTTTGAAAAATATCTTAAGAAGTAAAAGTATTATGTATTGATCCGCTATTCGACAAATTATTCTCAGTTTTTTTAAAAAATAATATTTGCTCTGGCATCTCCTGATAGACCAACGTGTTATATTTGAAATAAGGAGTCAGCCAATGACCATAAAACAAGAACTGCAAACCATTATTTCCAAATTTTTCAACGTTGATGCAAGCCGTATAACAGACTGGCGCAATTTAAAAGGTGGGAATCATATATACTTTTTTCGCGCGAACGGCGAAAAGTACGTTATACGCAAATTCAGGCAGCCTCATCCTGATACCGCCGCCGCGGAAAAAGCCGCATATTCCGCGATTGCGCCGCTTAAGGTTACAGATGAACTCCTGTATCTGGATAATGCAGGAATAAAAATAACCCGTTTTATTGAAGGTGCGCACTTGGGTTTTAGCGGGCAGGATCAGGAGGATTCCATCAGCGTACTGCGTAATGTACACGAGAGTTCTCCTGCTATTCCGTATTCCTATGATATTTTTGCCAGTATCAAGTATTGGGCATCTTTATGCCGCGACCCGAATTCCCAAAATCTGAAAATCCTTATGAGTTATCAGCAGGAAATTGACAGATTAAAAATTAAACTTGATTCAATAAAGATAAAAAAAGTTCTCTGTCATGGCGACCCATGCGTATCCGGCAATATATTACGTCTCAAAGATAGTTCTCTAAGGATTATTGATTGGGAATACGCTGGTATGGCAGACCCGTTTCAGGATTTAGCCCTCGCTTCCGTCCGCCAGGGTTTTGAGAAGATAGACCCCTTCAAGTCACTGGAACGTTATTTGCAAAGAAAACCAGCCGCGGAAGAAATCTTCAGGCTTAAAGCCTATGTTACTCTGGGAGCTTTAGAATTGGCTGCATGGCAAATCAATAACCTTAACACAAAGGAGTTTCAGGAATGGTTATCCTGTGAACCTTACGGATTTGATCTTTCGTTATGTAATAGATCAATATGACATGAAAGGAGAAAAAATCATGACGCTGAAAGAGATTTTAAATACATTGGAAAAGATTGAAATTCTTCAGAATAGACTTAAAAAAAATCAGATGGAGATATCTGGATTGGAGGTTTTCCGTATTATGTTAACTTGTCAGAATATGAATTTAAATTTACTACACCGGAGATTTGCCTTCAGGCGATATCCAGGTTCATTTATTTAAGCGTCGGGGATTCCGCAGAATATATTTTTGATCGTATTCCAAAGAAATTCCTTACTCAGGATTTTTTTGTCATGCTTCTTGATGCTGCTCCAGACGCGTTACAATATATACCTAAAACGCAGGAGCTCTGTCTTCTTGCTATTACAAAAGACGGGCATGCTCTTAAATATGTGCCGGATGAGTACAAGACGGAGGAACTATGCACTGCGGCTGTTAATCAATGCACTAATGCGCTTGAATATGTACCGGATCATCTTAAAACACCGGAACTTTGCCTTCTAGCTATTACAAACTACGGTTATGCCCTGCAATATGTGCCGGATGAATTAAAGATTCGGGATATCTGTTATACAACAGTCAAAAATAGTGGTCTTAGTTCCGCTTCGCTGCGGAGTAACGGTCAAACTCTTAAGTATGTGCCAAAACACCTGAAAACAATTGACATCTGCGCCGCCGCAGTGCAGAAAAGCAACCGCGCGCTCGGCTTTGTGCCGCCGGAAATAGTGGAACAGGTGCTTGAAGCGGTTAGAAATACAGAGGATGAAAAATGATAATGCCAGACGAGGTTAAAAGTACGCTGGAAAAGATTGAAATTCTTCAGAAAAGAATAAACGAAAGATTAGATGCCAGGATTAATATTTTTTCATTTTTATGCGATGCTTATTTGGAAGGATATAAAGATGAATTTAAAACACCGGAGATTTGTCTTAGGATGATAACCCGGTTCTGCCGCATGATAGATTATCAACATAATAGAGAGCATATATTTTATTTTAATCCTCATTGTAACTGGGATAATTTTTTTAATTTTATTCCAAAGAAATTCCTTTCTCAGGATTTCTTTGACAAGCTCCTTGATGCTGCTTCAAATGAATTTCAATACCTGCCTAAGACAATGGATCTCTGCCTTATGTCTGTTACAAACGATGCCAGTACCTTGAAATATGTGCCGAATGAATATAAAACAGCCGAACTATGTGCGGCTGCTGTCGAACGATGGGATCGTGCTCTTAAGTATGTGCCAAAACACCTGAAAACAATTGAATTCTGCGCCGCCATAGTGCGGAGAAGTATCCGCGCGCTCGGCTTTGTGCCGCCGGAAATAGTGGAACAGGTGCTTGAAAAAGCGCGGGAGGAGGAGTAAAAATGATGTCGCTAAAAGAAATTTTTAGTACGATGGATTTGATTGACGCATTAATGTCATATGAGGATATTTGTAATCCTCCCTTGTCCGAATATAAAGATAAATTAACTACACCGGAAATTTGCCTTCAGGCATTAAAACACTTTTTTGGCAGGTATAATTGTCATAATAATCCGCATTATATTTTTGATTTTATTCCTAAGGAATTCTTTACTCATGATTTTTTTGTCAAGCTTTTAAATGCGGCTCCAAACACATTCCAATATCTTCCTAAAACGCGGGAGCTCTGTCTTCTTGCTATTACAAATAACGGTTCTTATCTGGAATATGTGCCGGATGAGTACAAATCATACGAACTATGCACTACGGCTGTCAATCAATGCGCTAATGCTCTTGAATATATACCAAAACATTTAATGACGCAGGAACTTTGCCTTCTGGCTGTCACAAACGATGGTTATACCTTGCAATATGTGCCGGATGAATTCAAAACATACGAGCTGTGTATAGCAGCTGTCAAGCGATGTAATTATGCATTTGAATTTGTACCTGAACATCATAAAACAAGAGAACTTTGTTTTATTGCGGTCGAAAACAATTTTTACGCGCTTGAATGTATACCGGATAAATTCAAGACAACAGAACTCTGTTATGCCGCAATTAAAAATGATGGTTCTGAGCTTGCGAATGTTCCAGAACAATTAAAAACGCAGGAACTATGTGTTACAGCGGTAGAAAACAACTGTAATGCGCTTAAAAATGTGCCCTTTGAATTCAAAACACCGGAGCTTTGCCGTTATGCAGTAGAGAAATGCGGACAGACGCTTGAGTATGTTCCAATCCACATGAGGACACAGGAGTTATGCCATCTTGCTGTTATAAACGACAGCAATGCTCTTGAACATGTGCCGGATGAATATAAAACAAAAGAATTATGCTCGGCAGATGTCAGGCAGTGGGCTCATCAACTTCAATATGTACCTGATTTTTTAAAAACGCTGGAACTTTGTCTTATTGCTGTTGATAATGATGGTCGTGCCTTACAAAGTGTACCGGATGAATACAAAACTGATGAATTATGTTTAACTGCTGT
>Ga0209755_10006766_pt1 | contig 12579 bp, 9 predicted proteins | sample TergutCo191P1_FD_187301 | JGI IMG/M metagenome (GOLD analysis project Ga0209755, IMG submission 187301) | Cornitermes sp. P1 segment gut microbial communities from Petit-Saut dam, French Guiana - Co191P1 (SPAdes) (version 2) | ecosystem: Host-associated > Arthropoda: Insects > Digestive system >... | reverse complement strand
TTTGCATGAAGGTTGCTCGGGTAAATCCCGATAGCCTCCGCAGTCCTTGAGATTATACCATTATTTTTAGAAAGTTGGAACTCCAGATAACGCTTTTCAAAAGAATCTCTTGCCTCGTTATATGAAAGTTCCAGTATGTTTTCCGGAAGCTGCCTGTCCTCCGCCTGCTTCCCGTTTTTTTTATTTGTCTGTTTTTTATTTAATAATTTTTGAATGTCCTCGGCGCTAATAATATCCCCGGAGTGCATAACAGCCATCCGCTCCGCGAGATTTTTTAGTTCGCGCACATTGCCGGGCCAGTCATGCGACGCAAGAACATCAAGCGCGCCTGCTTCCGGCGTTATTTCTTTTTTCAGCTGTTTTAAAAAATGAAAGAGCAAAAGCGGAATGTCTTCCAGACGTTCGCGCAAAGGCGGGATATGAACGGGGATTACATTCAGCCTGAAAAAAAGATCCTGCCTAAAACGCCCCTGCGCGCATGCTTTTTCCAAATCCTGATTTGTCGCCGCGATTATGCGCACATCGGTTTCTATTGTTTCTTCCCCGCCGACGCGTTCAATTTTCTGTTCCTGAATTACCCGCAGCACCTTTGACTGCGCCGAAAGGCTCATGTCGCCGATTTCATCCAGCAGAAGACTCCCGCCGTTGGCCAGTTCAAAACGCCCTTTGCGCACAGAAACCGCGTCTGTGAACGCGCCTTTTTCGTGGCCGAAAAGTTCGCTTTCTATTAAAGTTTCCGGTATCGCCGCGCAGTTTACGTCTATAAAAGGATTGTTCGCCCGCGATGAGCTTAAATGGATCGTTCTTGCGATTACTTCTTTTCCTGCGCCGTTTTCCCCGGTGATTAAAATACGCGCGTCGCTGTCCGCCGCCTGCTTAACAGTTTCCCTTATGCTTCTGATCGCGGCGCTTGTGCCGATTATTTCCTCACACGCTATACCGCTGAATTTTTTTAAAGAGATGTTTTCTTCTTTTAGTTTTTTTATCGACAGCGCGTTTCTGCAGGCAGTCAGCACTTTTTCCAGCGATAATGGTTTTTCAAGAAAATCGAACGCGCCGAGTTTAACCGCGCGGACAGCCATATCGATATTCGCGTGGCCGGAGATCATTACTACTTCCGCGGTTGACTGCCCGCGGATTTTTTCCAGCGCCTCGATTCCGCCGAGTTTCGGCAGAAGGACATCAAGAAAAATCATATCGATGTTTTGGCTTTCCAGTGTTTCTATGCCGGACACCGCGTCCTCGCATGTAAACACTTTATATTTTTCATCTTCAAGAATTGAAGCGAGAGTTAATCTGATTCCAGGTTCATCATCAATAATTAATATCGCCGGCATTTGCTTTCCCGTTTGTATGCTTTACTGGGCGTCTATCGGCAGATCAATATAAAAAGTGGTTCCGACTCCTTCCGCCGAATCAAACCAGATTGCTCCCCCGTGATCGATTACGATTCGTTCGACAATCGGAAGCCCTAATCCTGTGCCTGATTCTTTTGTTGTAAAATACGGTGTAAAAATTTTTCCGCGTTCCTGCGTTTTTATGCCTATTCCGGAATCTATGACGCTTATTCTACAGTAGCAGACTTCCCTTTTTTTTTCAAGGTCTGTTCTTATTTCTATTAAACCCTTTTCATTCATTGCGTCAACCGCGTTTATAATAATGTTAGATAAAATCTGCGATATGCGGTGTTTATCAATTTTTACATGAATGCCTTTCTGAACATGATCAATATCGAACTTGATATGCGGGTATGAGTTTGAATATGAGTTCACCGCCTCTTCTATCGGCTCCCATAAATCGATTCTGGTGTTTGACTGTTCCATCGGCTTGGATAATGTGCGGAATTCATTTAAAAGCGTTGTAAGCCCTTCTGTCTCCTGAATAATAGCGAGCATTGAGCTTTCGATTATTTCGCCGATTCTTTCCGGATCATTGCGCCATCTGCGCAGCACGCGCTCTGCGGAAAGCTTTACCGGGGTGAGCGGATTTTTTATTTCATGCGCAAGCTGCTGCGCCATGTTCTGCCAGACAGAAATTTTTTCGTTTCTTAAAAGCGCGTCGCGTGATTTTTCCAGATTCTGCACCATTGAATTAAACGATCGTATCAGAAGGCCAAGTTCATCATCGCGGCGCGAAATAATCTGAATTGAAAAATCACCTTCGGCGATCTTTTTTGTCGCGTCTGTCAGTTCGATAATGGGATGAGTGATGCGCCGCGTAAATGAAATCGCGATAATCGCCGTCATTAAAAACGTCGGAAGAAAGAAAACCACGTAAAAATAAATCAAAAGCGGCCTTATGTTCCTTCTTAGTTCATACACTGTTCCAAAGTGATGAGCCTGATTTTCAAGCGCCGCTTTTCCCAAATCAAAATCGATTCCAAGGCTGTAATTGATCAGCCTGACCGAATTTTGGGACAGCCTTTGCACATAACGTATGATTCCCCGGTCGCGCGGCAGCTCTCTTAAAACAAAACCGTTTTCCGCGGACGGAGGAATGGGCAGGGCGAACCGTTCATCGCCTGTAAACGAATCCTCCATCCATACTGACTGTCCGCCGGATTCCGTTAAGCTGAAAACCTGAACAGCCGCGATATCCTTATGCGATAAATCATTTTGTTTTATTATGTTTTCGAAGCGTTCTATGTGAAGCGAGTAATTATCCGCGATAAAACTGTTTGCCGCGTCGCTTGCCGCCTGAACATTTGTGCTGTGCCAGAAACGGATAATTTCGTTTAACGCTGTGCTTGACATAAGGGTAATCGGCAGAATGGAAAAAATCACAATTACAATAAAATATCCTAAAAGCCGTATATTGAATCTGCTTCCGGATTTATTATATATAAAATCCAGTAAAAGATGAAAAACAGAAATGCCCAGGACGATCATTAATACAACAGGAATTGTAAAAAATACTATTAAGTTTAACTGATCCGGCATTTCGCCGTTGTATAATGTTTCTATAAAGAAATTGCGGGAAAAAAGCACCGTAAGAACGCATAAAAGCGAATAAATTAAAATCAGTATCCGTACTTTTGTTATTGAAAATTCCAAATGGACGCTTAACTTTTTATTTTTGCTCATATAGTCCCTGCCGCGTTAAACAGTCATTCTTCTTCGAACTTGGACTCAAAAAGTTTTACAAGCGTTTCAACCGCGTGTTCCTCATCTTCTCCTTCGGCGATAATTTTTAATTCTGTTCCGTAAGACGCGCCCAAAGTAATAATACCCATTATTGATTTTGCGTTTATCTGATCAGATCCTTTTTGAATAAAGACATTTGAAGAAAAATTTTTTGTAGTTTGAACAAGAAGGGCGGAAGGACGAGCGTGAATGCCCGCTCTGTTTGATACCTTAATGGTTTGTTCAATCATATATTTTCCTTATATTATATCATCATGACCAAAAAATACCGAGCGGGCCGTGTCGCTCTCGATCCATTTTAAAATATTCTTGTTAAATTCCCGCGCCGCGTGATAACCCATCGATTTTAAGCGTTCATTCATCGCGGCAGTTTCAATAATAATTGGAATATTCCGCCCCGGCTTTACGGGAATTGTCAGCTTTGGGATTTGTACGCCTAACAGCTCGACTGTATGATCCTCCGCGCCGAGCCTGTCGTAATTTTTTGACGAATCCCATTCTTCAAGTTGGACTACAAGCTGAACCTCCTTGCGTTCCCTTATCGCCCTTACTCCGAAAAGATGTGTGATATTGATGATGCCAGGTCCGCGGATTTCCATGTGATGCCCGATGATTCTGTTCGCGCCTGCGCCCATTAAAACATTTCCGTAAATGCAGTTTATTTCCACAACGTCGTCAGCGACAAGGCGGTGGCCGCGGTGAATAAGCTCAAGCGCGGTTTCGCTTTTTCCGACGCCTGAATCGCCCTGAAGCAAAATTCCAAGACCGTAAACTTCCACAAGCACGCCGTGAACAATCTGGCGCGGTGAAAAAACCCTTGAAAGGATGCGCATAATTCTCGCGGAAAAATCCGCCGAGCCAAGATCGGTTTTTAAGATTGGGCATTGCGCGTTTTCAGCGATTTCAAAAAAATCATTGTGAGGATTCAGATTGTGCGTAAAGATACAGCAGGGCATTTTATAATTGAACATTTCATTGATTGTATCTGTCTTTCCCTCACTCTCAAGCCGCCGTAAAAAAGCCGCTTCTCCGCGCCCAAAAAGCTGAATCCTCTGGTACGCAAAATCCTCAAAGAAGCCCATGATAGCTCCCATCGGACGATTAAGGTCAGGAATATCGATTTCTCTGCTAAGGCCTTTTCTGCCGCCTATGCACCTCAGATTTAAAGAGTTCTGCTCTTTAAGATCGAGGTCAAGTAGGTCGAGTACCGTAAAAGCCCTGTCTGCCATTAGTGTAGTTTATCGAAAATTACTATTCTGTTCAATTATCTGTAATATCAATTTTTTTATGAATACGCTGTATTATATTGACATTTATTGTAATATCATACGATAATTAATTCATGTCAGATGATGATATTCTTACCCTGGAAGAGGTTGCAAAATACTTAAGGGTTTCTGAACGGACGATCTATGATTGCGCGCAGAAAGGCGAAATTCCGGCTGGAAAAATCAGGACTGCCTGGCGTTTTAAAAAGTCAGAAATTGACAAATGGGTTAATGACAAGCTGACATCCACCGGTTTGAACCCGCAGATAACGCCGTTGAATATCCAGTCGCTATTATTAGTTCCGCGGATAATTTTCCTTAATTACCAGAATAAAAGGGACGCTCTTCTTGCGCTTGCCGATAACCTTGCGGCCTCGCCACAGATTAAAAACAGACAGGAGCTTTCTACAGAAATTCTTAAACGCGAGGAACTTATGAGCACTGCAATCGGCCGCGGAATTGCTATTCCTCATGTCCGTCTTTCATCTGTTACAGACCTTGTAGTTTCCGTGGGTATAAGCCGCACAGATATTGTTGATTTTTCTCCGATGGATGATGTGCCTGTCCGCCTGATTATAATGATTGCCGCGTCCCATAACCAGCACGCGTATTATCTTCAAACGCTTTCGTGGTTCAGCACAAAGCTTAAAAACGGCGAGCTGCGCGATTCGCTTTTAAAGTCGCAGACTCCCGATGAAGTCTACAATCTGTTAACAGCGGTCAGCTGATAACATTATTAAAACACCACAGCGAACCAGTACTGCGGATCGCTTTGTTCCTGATCAATTAAACCGATGTCGATTTTAGCCGTTGTTTCCGCGACAAGCCACTGCGTTCCTACAGCGGGGAAACGCGCTCCTGTTCCTGCGACATCAGCAAGTCCCATCGCGTGCTCAAAATAATATGAGACCATCATCGCAGAGCGGATATCCGCGATCTCAAGCAGAACAGCGAAAAGCATGGAGCGGCTGTCGCAGTCTCCTTTTCCTTCTGTAATCGCTGTTACAAGATTTACAAAATCACTTCCTGATAAATCGCGTTCGTATTCAAAACTTTGTACAAAGGATAAAGCCTTCTGCGCGTATGCTCTTTTTTGCTCCTCGTTGAAAATTGAATTTCCTCCAAGGTGATACGCGATTGCTGCGGCGGCTTCCTTGACTCTGTCAAAAGAATCCCTGAAAATGAAACGGTAAAAACGCGTGCTTGCGTCCTGAAGATACTGAGTATCCCAATAAGCCAGAAGAATTATAAACTCGCGCTCAATCAGCACCTGCGCGGCTTCGGCGTCATTTTCATAAATCATCGCGCTAAGCCCGGGAACCGCCAGCGGAGTGTTTCTTGCCTGTCCGCGCGGATAACTGTATTCCATAATGATGCCGGGGTAATATTTTTCCGCGAATGTCGGGCAGATTGAATCAAGCGCGGAAAAGTGAAACATATCAAGGCCGGTTCTTGTTGAATAAGCCAGAGCTATCAGCATTGGGCGTACATTTGAACCTGACTGAGGATCAAGTTCTACAGCGACAGCCCAGCCGTCATTGCCGCCAAAGGAAAGTTTTAATAAGGCCGCTTGTCTGCCGCGATACGTAAAAAAATCAGAATCCCCTTTATTTGAAAGACGAGTTTTAATATCATTTATTAATTCCTGCATTGAACTAAAGCGCCCGTTATAAACGACAATGTCAAACATCATTTCCAAAGGGCCGCTGAATGAAAACCGGTCTCTTCCGTCTCCTCCAGTTAATTCAAAACCTTCGGGCGGATCGATAAAGAACCCCCATGTCGGCGAATACTGGGATTCCGCAAACGTTAAAACTGGAATAAAGATCAATAAAAAGAATATTTTTTTCATGTTAATATTATCGGAATGAAAGGCCTGGAAATTCTATATGAAGATGATTTTATATTGGTCATAAATAAACCTGCGGGTCTTGCTGTTCAGGGCGGAGAAGGGGTAAAAGTCTCTGTTGATAAACTGGCCGCGCAGATGGTGGCCGGCACCGGATCGCAAATGTTGTCTGACGCCAAAACGCCGCTTTTGGTTCACAGGCTGGACAAGGATACATCCGGTGTACTTTTATTGGCGAAAGGGCGCGAAGAAGCGGCGCGTTTTTCGCGTCTTATCAGCGGAAGGAAAACAATTAAAAAATATACCGCGGTCTGCGCCGGGAAGCCTGAGAAAAACGAAGGCGTTATAAAAGATTCGCTTTTAATTCACGGCAGTTTAAAGGAATCCGAAACAAAGTATAAAGTCTTAAAAACTTTTAATGATTACGCTGTTTTGGAACTAGAGCTTGTTACAGGCAGAATGCATCAAATCCGCCGCCATCTTGCCTCCTGCAAAAACCCTGTGCTTGGCGATGACAAATACGGTGATTTTAAATTAAACAAAAGCCTGCGAAAAACGGCGGGATTAAATCATCTGCTTCTTCACGCTTCGCGCCTGATAATTAAAACAGATTATCATCTTGATATCGCGGCGCCTCTGCCGGAGTACTTTAAAAAATATGATGTTTAAAGTTCTTAACGCGGACGGCATTTGTAAAAGAAATTCACTTAATCTGTATAGTTGACTTTAATTGCGATTTTTTCCAATATTAAAAAAATGACAGAAGATACCCGGCATAATTCTGTATCACGATCCCGGCTTGACGGGTTAAGTACAGATGAACTTGTTAAACTTGCGGATTCCAATGGTATTGACATCCCTCCCGGGCTGGAAAGGATTTTTATCATTGAAGAAATCCTGGAAGTGGTTAACGCAGAAAGCGACGATACTCCCGGTATAGAAGATAATCCGGATTATTCAGAAACTGTTTTGCTGCCAAAACAATACAATATCTCCTTTATCGAAGTAATTATCAGAGACCCTTTTTGGGTTTTTGTTTTCTGGGAAGTCAAAGGGCATGACAGGGAAATTCATGAAAACGCTAATGATTTTAAAGGTTATTTCCTTAGGGTGATTCAGCTTGACAGTGAAGGAAAGGAACGCAGACCGGAGTTTTCGATTAACAATACGCGGGACGAAAATCCGTTTACTGTATTAATAGACATAGAAGACAGCGCAAGGTACATCGGGTTCGCGGGGCAACCCGGTTCGAGTAATGAGGCAAGCTGTTATGCGATTAAACTTGGTGTATTCCGCGGCAGCCAGGAAATTATTATAACTTCATCAGCGCCGTTTTTTCTTCCAAAGGCAAGCGAAGACGATGTTATCGCGGAGATGAGCCGCAATAATTTAATCCGCCTCTCCGGGGTGCAGGATTTGTCTATAACTAAAAATACTAACAGGCATTCAAGGATTAAGAGGCAGCAGTAATGGAATCAAGTAATGCCGCGGGAATGATTTCCTTTGTTCTTGATGCCCATCTGCCTTTTGTAAGAGAATACAGCAAGGAAGAAAATTTTACCCATTCAGGCGAGGAAAGCCGTTTCTTTGATTATGTTAACGAAACGCTGCTGCCTCTTCTTGAAGTTTTAAACAGGCTCGAGAATAATCATATCCCTTTCAGGCTTGGTCTTTCTGTCTCTCCCATACTCTGCCACATGTTAAACGACGAACTGCTTCAGAAAAAATTTCTTGTGTTTCTGGATAAGCAGATTGAGTTTGGAAGACAGGAACTGGATCGCGCATCCGGCGAACTTAAAAATCTTTCTCAGATGTATTACGATCAGGCGATAGAAAGAAGAATTGCTTATACCGAAAAATACGAAAGAAATCTGTTAAAAGCCTTTGATTTTTACAGAAAAAGAGGAAAAATCGAGATTCTTGGCTGCTGCGCGACGAACGCGTTTCTGCCTTTTTTAAGCCATAATCCCGAATCGCTGCAGGCGCAGATGGAAACTCCTGTTTTTGTTTACCGCCGCTACTTTGACAGTCCGCAGGGTTTCTGGCTGCCGTGTCTTGGCTGGACACCGGCGATGGAAACGTATTTAAAGGCTTATAATTACAGTTATACCATTGTCGGAAGCCACGGCCTTTTATTCGGAAAACCCGCGCCTGACAAAGGCTGTTTCTATCCTGTTAAAACACCTAACGGAACTTTTATTCTGGCAAGGGATGTTTCTGCGTTACGCGAAATGGATAAAATCTGTTCCGATGAACTGTACCGCAGCAACAGCCGCGACGCCGGTTATGACCTTCCTTTAAAATCCGTAGATCAGTTTCTAAACGCTGAAGGCGGGCGAAGCGGCACAGGGTATAAATACTGGAACAGGCTCAATGGTGTTTACAATCCGCAGGACGCAGGCGGCAGAATTCAGTTTTGCGCTAAAACATTTATTGATAACGCGGTAATCCGTTTAAAAGAAGCGTCAAAACACATGAATGAAATTCCAATTAGTTTGTTCGCGCAATCCTGCGATTACTTTGGCCGTTTCTGGCATGAAGGCGTTAAGTTTATCGAGGCGATGTTCCGTACTGCCGCTGAATACGATAATATAAAATTCATCTGCCCGAGCGAATATATTTTTAGGCAGAATGTTTCTGCTTTTCAAACCGTAGAGCCGGAATTTTCATCGTGGGGTGTTAACGGTTACGCCGAGTCGTGGCTTGATGTTTCCAATGACTGGATATACCGCCATCTTTTCCGCGCTATGGAACGAATGACAGAATTGGCTGAGCGTTTTCCCGATGACTCGGGGCTTAAAGAAAGAGCGCTCAACCAGGCCGCCCGCGAAATCCTTCTGGCGCAGTCCTCCGACTGGCCTGCCCTTTTACACAGACAGGACTCCACAGAGTTCGCGCGGTCAAGGGCGGAAAACTCCCTTCGCAATTTTACAACAATTTACGAAGCTCTTGGCAGCAATTACATCAGCACGGAATGGCTGACAACTCTGGAAAAACGCCATAATATTTTCCCGAATATCAACTACAGGGTTTTCCGCAGAAAGAAATAGAAATTATAAATCCAGCCGGTAAAGATCATCAATGCGGCGGGACAGATCTTCGCGGCCCTGCAGCATAAGAAGATGATCCTTTGCAGGTTCATATTTCGGATCAAGACGAAGCGCCTCTTCCCAGCAGATTCTTGCGTTTGCGAAATCGCCGCGGGAAAAGGCTTCAAGGCCAAGCATGTAAAGATCGTCGACTTTTTCCGCCAGCTGCATTCTGCCGCCGTCGCCCAAGTTCAGGCGCAGGCCGATACTAATCCTGTTTAACGGCTGTAATTGCGTCAGCATATCAAGGGTATAATTTACATCAACGGAAACATAATTTAAATTTACAGCGCTTCCTATATTAATGCGGCTGCTTCCCGGTTTATACATAAATCCGGCCCGCATCGATAAAAAGTTAGTAATGTTAGCTGAAATTCCCAGAGAGCCGTATGGCTTTTCTGAAAGACTGATGTCCGTCAAATTCATTGGAACTGTAAAATCAAGCGCTATTGTCAGCGGACGAAGCGGTTTATATGAAAATGCAACGCTTGCCGATGTTGGAAGCGGTTCGCCCATTACAGGAGGACCAAGATTCCTGATTACTATGGCCGCGGATGTGTTTTTTTCCCTTGCGGAATATCCCTTTAAAAAATTAAACCTAGTTAAAAGACCCAGATCAGCCATTGCCATTATCGCCGACTGTGACATTCCCGAACCTTTAAGGATATTGTTAAAGTTGTCGGTATAGTCAGGCATAAGGCGGAATGCGCCTTTCAAATTTACTCCAAATGACAAACCGTTAAAATCATAACTTGAAAGGAAATTGTACGACGCGTTTAAAATCACGACGCCTTCAGAATAATAGCCGCCGGAAACTCTGTCGCCGTAGATGTTATATTCTGTGAAAGGCAGATACAGCCATTTTACTCCGGCTGCGAAGCCTAGTTCGCCTAATCTGTTGGCATAAGCGATAGATTCTATTTTTGAATCAGCAATCCAGTTATTATGAAACAGCGCAAGCTCGGAATATGTGAGCAAAGATGAACCTGCCGGGTTATATTCAATAAAGGATATATCATCTGCGACTGCCGCGAAAGCGCCTGCCATGCCTTCGGAACGGCCTCCCATCGGTATTTTTAATATCGGGAACGCGGTTAGACCTGCGTTATTGTCTATACCGTATATCTTGGACAGATAATCAGCGATGTTCCCGTAAAAATCATTAAATTCCTGCGAGTTTGCAGGCAAAAGAGGAACGGAAATCAGGCACACGGCGAGTAAAACCGTTTTTATCAGCCGGTTCATACAATTACAATATATATCGGAAATATAAAAAAAAACAGTATACCGTTCAATGGATTCTCGTAAAAATACGATAATATAGTATAGTAATAACGATGCAAAAATACGCCCCCAATACGGCTATTTTTTATTTTCTCATAACATTATTACTGTTTTCCGCCGTTCCATTGTTCGGCGGCGGCAGTCAAAACAGAAATCTGGCCAGAGCCGATCAATTAATCGATAATCTGCAGTATGAAGAGGCGATATTGATTTTAACTGATATCGCAAGGCGCGATCCTAATCAATTTGACAAAGTACAGGAGCGGTTTCGAAGAATTTATAAAATCGAGGAAGAATTTAACCGCATCGCTAATGATTTAATCGAAGTTATTATTTATGAGCCTGAAAATAACGAAAAAATTATTGAATTGTCAGATCAGCTTCATGCTTTACAGATGAGCGACAGCCTTCTTATGTCCAGTTTTGTCAGAAGAATAAGAGAACTCGCGCAGTTTAATATCAACAGGAATCTTCTCCGCGAAATTATGGAAAGAGGCCGCCGTCATCTTGATAACGGCGATAGTTACGCGGCTCTTCTTACATATTCCGAAGGCATGTCTTTTATGCGTGATGAATTCTTTGCAGGCGGTTTTGGCGCGGAAATAGAAAACACTGTTCTTAGGGAAACAGAAAGCATTCTTTCGATGATATCATCTTATATGCAGACAGGCGGGCCTCTCAGTTCGCTCTCGCTGGAATTGATTTCCGCGTTAAACGCAAGTGATTTGGACGGCATTTATCTGACGACCGAAAAACTGATACCCGCGATGAATAATTTTATCAGCTTAAAACAAAATCTTTACGCGGCCTTGGTTGTTTTTGATCGTATGTTAAGCGAAATCAGGAGAAACGATCCTGATATGGGGGATCGCAACCATCTTGCATTTTTATCAGTTTTGATTCGGGGACGCACAGGGGAAACTGTACAGGAGGGAATGCTCGGCGTATTTGATACGCACTGGAGACATTCTGTCAGCACAGCCGCGAACGCAATCGCGGCGCTTGTTCAAAATTCAAAGGATCAGTCGATAAATGCGTTAAACGCAAGAAATTATTCGGATATCGCCTTATACCAGGAAAACACCGGCAATTATACCAGTGTTTATACGCTGCTGCTGGAAAAAAACCGCGATTTGTTTACCGGCGTAAACCGGCAGACAATTACCCTTTATGACACAAACATCCTGCAGTCGGATATTAAGCCGTTCATTGAAATTATCGCGATGAACGAAGCGAATGATCTTCTTCTTCAGGCGGCGCAGACCGGCCTTCGCAGTGAAGAAGTTAATTCAATTATCATGCAGTACGCCGGAAATATTACTACAGAAGAAGCTTACAGGAGCGGACAGCAGGCAAGGGAAAATATTTTTTCGCTTCAGCGTGAAATTAATTTAATAACAGAAGCGGGCAGATTAATTAACGCCGAAGTAAACAGTTATTACAGCGTTACACACATTACAGACGCAATCCGTGCAATCGAAAACATCAGCGCTTTGCTTACGACGCAGCTGCGCCAGTCAGCCGCAGGATATTACTCTGTGGCGTATAACAATTTTGACAGCGTCCTAGCTGTAAGAAGAGAGCAGCTTGAAAGAAGCAGAAACTATCTTAACGGAATCAGCCGGATGGATGAAGACGACGGTGTAATCACTGTTTACCTTTATCCGTCAGAAGCGTTAGCTGAACTTACGTCAATGACTGCCGGGGCGGCGGTTGATTTGCAGAATTCAGATATTGTAACGGCGCATTACAGAAGCGAGCCTTTGGAAATTACGGCAGCCGCGGAAGTTTCCGCCCCTTACACGCGGCTGCAGTCTGCGATAAACGAAATGAATTCCATACGCAATCAGGGGCTTGCCCTTACAGAAACAGCGCGCAGCCGAGCGCAGCAGGCGGAAACATACAGGCAGGAAGGCGAGCGTCTGTTCAGGGAAGCGCAGGCTGCT
>Ga0209755_10006765_pt1 | contig 12580 bp, 10 predicted proteins | sample TergutCo191P1_FD_187301 | JGI IMG/M metagenome (GOLD analysis project Ga0209755, IMG submission 187301) | Cornitermes sp. P1 segment gut microbial communities from Petit-Saut dam, French Guiana - Co191P1 (SPAdes) (version 2) | ecosystem: Host-associated > Arthropoda: Insects > Digestive system... | reverse complement strand
ATGACTGGAGATTATGCCTTACCATAACCTTGTCTCTGTTCTTTACAATTATAATGGCAAAAACAGTAGGAGGCATTCTGCCGATTTTCGCCAAGCGTTTAAAAATTGATCCGGCGATAATGTCCGCGCCTTTGCTTACAACAATTGTTGACGCAGTAAGCTTGATTATTTATTTTGCAATCGCCAAGATAATTCTTGGACTTTAATGCTGACAGACGCTCATTGCCACCCCTGCGATCTTTTTTTTGAGTATCACGAAGCGGAAAAAAAAAGACGGACTGTCTTATCTCCCAAAGGCGAAAAAGGCGCAGCCGCCGCGTCAAGCGCATGGAATATAAATGAATTTGCATATAACGAAGAATTATCGCGTAACGCAGAGGCGGAAGGAGAAGCGCGGATGCTTCTATGTTTCGCGGTTCATCCTCAGCTTCCGGCGAATTACCGCGAGAAAAATATGAACTTTAAAGACGCTGATTTAAATGCTTCAATGGAATTTCTTTGCAAAGCGGCGAAAAATAAAAAATTAGCCGCTGTCGGAGAGTTTGGATTTGATCTTTTTAATGATGATTATAAAGAAACTGAAATTATACAGGATATGGTTTTTACTGCTCATCTTGAAGCGGCGGTTAATTATAAACTGCCGGTTGTCCTTCATGTACGCCGCGCCATGCATAAAATTTTTTTTTACGCAAAAGAATTATCAAAATGCAGAGCGGTTATTTTTCACTCATGGCCGGGAACCTGCGATGAAGCTTTATCGATTTTAAACCGGGGAATAAACGCATATTTTTCATTCGGCAATGTCATTATGTTAAACCATAAACAAGCGGCAAAAAGCGTTTCGCTTCTTCCCATAGAAAGACTTTTAACAGAAACCGACACTCCATATCAGCCGCGCAGGAACGAAAAATTTTCATGCTGGAATGATCTTCCGCATATTTTAAAAACGGCAGCTTCTCTGCGAAGCAAAGCGGGAAATACCGTGAACGCAATCGATCTTGAAACTCAGATAGAAATAAATTTTAAAAAAGCATTTAATATAAACTGAAGTTTTTCCAAAACTTCAGTTTTGGAAAAACTCATTGATTATTAACTTTCACCGGTATCATCCGGTGAGTTAAGCTCGTATTCGGCGAGCTTACGCAGTAAAGTTTTTCTGCCTATATTAAGAGTTTCCGCGGTTTTGCTTTTATTACCCTTGCAGTGAGACATAGTGTCGCGTATGATAATTTTTTCACATTCAGCCATGTCGGCGCCGAGTCTTATATTGATCCAGCCGTCATCTTCGGCGTTGCGGAAAGCCGGAGGCAGATCGTCAACTGTTATTACATTGGACTGGCACATAACAACCGCGCTTTCGATGCAGTTTCTCAGTTCGCGGATATTTCCCGGCCATTCATAACTGTAAAGACGCGAGCGCACCTTTTCGTGCAGACCGCCGATTTTTTTTCCGTTTTCACTTGAGAACTCTTTTAAAAAAGCGGCCGCAAGAACCGGAATATCGTCTTTTCTTTCGCGTAACGGCGGGACATGGATATTAACAACATTCAGGCGGAAATAAAGATCGTCTCTGAAATTTCCTTTTTCAATTTCAACTTTTAAATCCTTATTGGTAGCCGTTATGATGCGGACATCCGCCTCGATAGTTTTTTCGCCGCCGACTCTTTCGAATTTTTTCTCCTGTAAAACGCGGAGCAATTTTATTTGAATATTCTGATCAATTTCGCCGATTTCATCCAGAAAAAGCGTTCCGCCCGAAGCAAGTTCAAAACGGCCTCTTCTCTGCGATACTGCTCCGGTGAACGCGCCTTTTTCGTGGCCGAATAATTCGCTCTCCAAAAGCGAGGGAGAGAGAGCCGCGCAATGCAGCTTGATCATCGGCTGATCTTTTCTTGGAGACAAATCGTGAATCGCATCTGCGACCAGCTCCTTTCCCACGCCTGATTCGCCGGTAATAAGAATAGAAGCCTTGGTCGGCGCGGCCTTGCTCATTATATCAAAAACATCGCGCAGGTTACGCGAATTACCTATTATCGAATTAAAATGTTTTTTCCGCTCAAGTTCTTCTTCCATTCTTCGGTGCTGAAAAAAAAGTTCTCTTGTATCAAGCGCGCGTTTTACTTTTAAAGAAAGATGATCAAGGTCTACGGGCTTGGAAAGAAAATCCCACGCGCCTTCTCTCATAGCGGCTACCGCGCTTTCTACGGTACCGTGCCCTGTTAAAATAATTACGGGAAACCCCGGCGATCTGGAAAGAATGCGGCGCATAATCTCATCGCCGGGTAATCCCGGCATTTTTAAATCGGTAATTACAAGATCGATATCTCCGCCGTTAAAAATATTAAAACCTTCATTTCCGTCAGCGGCGCACACTACATCATAGCCGTCGCTCTGTAAAAACTCTGCAAGTCCTTCGCGGATATTTTTTTCATCATCAATAACAAGAAGGCGGAAATTCATTTTTATCTCCTTAATGCTGCGCCGCTGTCCGAATCCTGAATCTCCGGTTCGTCCGCGGGAGTTTTTTTAAAATCAAGCAGGCTAATATCATTCTGCGGCACCGGAAGGCTGATCCGGAATTCCGCGCCTGAGCCGCGTACAGAATCAACAATTATTTCGCCGTTATGCTCTCTTATTATTTTATAAACCTGAGTAAGCCCTAGTCCTGTTCCCAAATCCTTTGTCGTAAAATACGGCTCAAATATTTTCCCGATATTTTCTTTGCTTATGCCCTCGCCTGTATCATTTACAGTTATTCTGATTTCATTATCGGTCAAATTTGTAGAGATAGAAAATATTCCGCCGTCTGACATTGCCGCCTGAGAATTCTTAATAAGATTTAAAAGCGCCTGTTTCATAAAACGTTCGTCCATTAAAATTTTAGGAATGTTTTCATCCAGTTCCAGAATACACATAATATTTGACTGTTCCATTTCGAAGCGGACAAAATCCATAATTTGCGAGATAAGTTCATTTATGTCGCCTTCCTGAAGCTCAAGGTTAACAGGCCGCACCGCAAAAAGAAAATCCACCACAATCCGGTTTAGTCTTTCTATTTCTTCGTTTATAACATTAAAATATTTATTTAAATGCGCGCCTTCGTTTTTATTTTTTTTATTAAAGATTTTATCAACGGATTTCTGCAGAAGCTGAAGATGAATTGAAATAGAACCAAGCGGATTTTTTATTTCATGAGCGACGCCCGCCGCCAATGTTGTAAGGCTCGCAAGATTCTCCGCTCTTCTAAGACGGGCTTCCGCTTTCCTTTTATCCGTAATATCATCAATGTAAACAAGAGTTCCCATTACGCGACTTTCCCGGACAAGCGGAACAAAACTGACAGATAAAAGCCTGTTTCGTCCCTGATGCTCAAAGTAAATTTCCCTGTCTTTAATCATTTCTCTTTTCTCGATTATATCGCGGAATGTCTGAATAATTCTTTCGTCTTTAATCGCGTTCCTGAGTTTCACTCCTTCGATATATTTCATCGGTATCATCCGCTGCGCCCATTTATTTGCAACTAACAGATGAAAACCTTCATCGCACACAATGATGCCCTTATCAATTGAGTCAAGCATATCCTTAAAAAGATTGATTTCATCAACAGCCGAAGAAAAAAGTTCAAGACGCTGTTCCGCGTTGAGTTTGTCAAATTTTTCCATCGCGCGGCGGAAGAAGTCAACCATTAACGCTCCTTGCGCAAGCTTTAACGCCGGCGCAGGAAGTTTTTAATTTATAAAAAAGATTTTCAAGCACAGAAGCCGCGCCGACATTAAGCACATCCCAGGCTGTTACAGCTTCGCCGATATGTTTTTTAAAGATATCGCCGTATACGATAAAATCAGGTTCATCTTCATGACGCGCGGTGCTGCCGATCATTTCAAGGCAGGTTTTTAAGAATTCCGAAAGCGATTGTTCTTTAAAATTACCGCACTGCGAAAGAACCGTTTTAGTAACACTCATCCCGTTTACAGCGCGATCAAGCCCAAGAGTTTCAGCTAATGGCGCATAACGTTCTCCGAGCGCGTTAATAAATTTATGACTGCCGCCGTATCCTGTTTTTTTTGAATAAATCAGAGATATGCGCGCCAATGATACGATAAACCATGCTGCAAGAGCCTTTGTTTTACCCGCGTCCTCAGGCAGAAATGAATCAATATACGCGCTTAATAGAGAGCCGCCTTTGATCACATTCTTTTCGCTTAAGCTATCCTGAAAAACCCTGCGGATAATTTCTTTTTCGCTATCTTCGCTTCTTTTTAAAAATCTATAAGGCCTGACCCTTGAAAGCACAGTCTGAATTATTTTTTCGCGCCGCACGGATGTAAGAACAATGCTTACTGACTCAGGCGGCTCTTCAAGCAGTTTTAAAAGCGAATTACGCCCCTCTTCCCTCATATTATCGGCGTTTTCAATTATTAATGTTTTTCTTTTTCCGTTAGGTGCAAGTCTGCACCAGTAGCCGGCGCGTCTTATATGACTTGCCGGGATAATGCTTCCGAAACCTTCTTTTTCCAAAGCCAGCGCGTCTTTAACCAAAGCGGCGCAGGTTTTTTCAAGCGCTGAACCGGAAGAGGCTGCGTCTTTATCAGCGTCCGCCCAAAACGCTGTCAGATTTTCGTCCAAGGAATTAAGATTGGACGACATTTTTGATAATTTTGGATCATCTTCCATTAATACAGGCGAAAAACTGATAAGCAGTTTTCTTAAAGAACGGAAAAAAAGAAGCTTAACGCCTGGGTTTGACGGATTTTTTAAAAACGCGCTCATACTTACAAGGATTTCACGCGAGAAAGAATGTTTTCCGATTAATAAAAGATCGTCATTTAAAAGAACGCGGTGAAGCCCGCAGGAAGAACAGCCGCATTTCCAAGCTCCGTCCTTTTCGCATGAGAGGCTCCGCGAGAGTTCAAGAGCCGCGCTTCCTTTTCCTGAATCAGGCGGGCCGAAAAACAACATAGAAGGAGCAGCTTTGTTGTTTACAATATCGTCGCGTAACTGGAGAACGGCGCTCTGCTCAATGATATTTTCAAACAAATGTATACTCTCCTTTTACCGGTTATATGAAAAAATTATAATTTATCCTTTGTCTGTTAGCTGCAACTGACTGAAAGATCGACATGCTTTCCTGTCCTGTAATAAAAGGCAGAAGAAGATTGGCGAAAAAACTGTCCGATAAAATAACGGAAGGATCAAAAAGCGGCTGTACCCTTATTAAAAAGAGCACAAGGCTTATAACCGCTATGCCTTCCGCCAGACCGAAGATAAGGCCAAGAGCGCGGTCAACTCCCCCAAGTTTAATTCCGCTGATAATTCCTTTCAGCATTATAGCAAGAAATTTAACAACAATTAAAACAATCACGAATAAAAATAAAAAACTTATTACCTCGGGAATTGTCTTTAAATCCGGCCAGAACCGTTCTCTTAAAAAATCCGCTCCGTTTTTATAAAAATAAAGCGCGGCTAAAATACCAAGCGCAAATCCCGCCATTGATAATAATTCGCTGACAAATCCTTTAAGATAACAGCGGATTATAAAAAGTCCAATCAAAACAAAAAAAATAATATCGATTACGCTGAAATTCATCCTTCCTCCCGAACTTCTGCCAGGGCAGACAAAGGTTCATTCTTAATTTTCTTTGCAAGAACATCCGCGATAATAAACGCTCCGTTTTTTTCACCAATTCCTGCGGAATTCGCGCTAAAAGTTTTTCTTTTAACTTCATCCTGCGCTAATATATTAACGGTATTAATAAAGCTTTCTGTATCAATTTCACCGCCGCTTTTATAGGGAGAGGACAGCACCAAAGCGGCTCCGGCTTTTTCAAAATAGCAGGCGTTTTCAATTTGATCACCGCGCGTTCCTGAGCCTCTTAACGGAAGAAGTATCATCGGTTTTCCAGACACCGCCCATTCCCAAATCCCGGCACCGCTTCTTCCCATAACAATTTCCGCGGCCGCCATGACATCAGGCATCTGTTCTTTAATATACGGATACGGTTTATATTTTCCGGATTCGGGCACGTCCCATGATAACGCGGGACCTGTCTGATGGACAACTGTGTAAATTTCAGTTAACTTTTGCATTGAGGCGCGGATAAGGTCGTTAATTTCTTTCGCTCCCTGACTTCCGCCAAGCACCAAAAGAATGCGTTCATTTTTATTAACTCCTAAAAATTCCCTGCCTTTCGCGGGATCGGCGGTACGAAAATCCTCGCGTACAGGATTTCCGCATACTGTTACAAGCTCCCGCTTTTTTTTTGGAAGAAAACGCGCCGTATCTTCGTAAGCTGTAAAAATCCTGCCGCTTCCGGAAATAAAACGAATATTAATTTTAGTCGCCAAGCCAGGACTGTAATCCGATTCATGAGTAAAAACAGGAATCTTTAAACCGCAGGCCGCGGCGCATGGAGGAACGCTTACGAATCCGCCTTTGGAAAAAAGCAAACGCGCTTTTTGCTTTTTAAGAATTTTCCGTGATGCGACATATCCCGCGAGAATTTTGAAAATATCAATAAAGTTTTTAAACGAAAAATAACGCCTGAGTTTACCGGAAGGCACTCCGAAAAATTCTATTCCTGAGCTTTCAACAAGCGACCTGTCCATACCGCCTGAAGATCCAATCCAGAAAACGCGAATCTCACCCTTGGGAAAAAGTTTTTTTAACTGCGCCGCTACAGCAAGACCAGGATAAATATGGCCTCCTGTCCCCCCGCCGGTAAATGCAATGTTTACCATAAAATAATTATATCAGAATAAAAAAAATATCACCAGTGATGAAAAAAGGCCGGGTCCAATCAATTTTTTCAGTTAAAATCCTGTTTTCTTATTTCCATGCGTTTTATTTTTCCGCTGATTGTCTTTGGCAGTTCGGAAACAAATTCTATTATGCGCGGATATTTATACGGCGCTGTTACGCGCTTTACATGATTCTGAAGTTCGCGGATCAATTCGCTGCCTGCGGTAAATCCGCGCGCGAGAACGACTGTCGCTTTTACAACCTGTCCTCGCATCGCATCCGGAGCCGCGGTTACTGCGCATTCAAGCACCGAAGGATGTTCCATGAGCGCGCTTTCAACTTCGAAGGGACCGATGCGGTATCCTGAACATTTTATCACATCATCATTTCGGCCGACAAACCAAAGATAGCCGTCATCGTCTTTCCATGCCATGTCGCCCGTTTTGTAAACGCCGTTATTCCAATTTCTCTCTGTAACATCCCTGTCTTTCCAGTAACCCCGGAAAAGTCCAGGAAAAAGCGAAGCTCCGATAACGGGAGGTTTATATTCACCTAACACATTTGTTTTATCAGAGCTTTTATTAAAAGCTCCTGCGGCAAAACTTCCCGCTTTGTTCCCTTGAGCATCGTCTTCAATTTCATACATATTTATTCCTGCGTCTGTGATGCTCATGTTTCCCACAATGCCTTCATCACATTCGGCCCCGTTTTCGTCTAACAATTTTAAACCGAAAAGAGGCGCGGGTTTTCCCATTGATCCCGGTTTTACGGAAAGCCATTTAAAAACCGCCGCCATTACGGATGTTTCGCTTTGGCCGAATCCTTCGCGAATTTCAAGTCCTGTTAATTCTTTAAATTTATTATAAACTTCCGGGCTTAACGGCTCTCCCGCTACCGATGCGCGGCGGATAAAACTAAAATCAATGCCGTTTAAATTTTCTTTTATCAGATAACGGAAAATAGTCGCGGTAGCGCAGAAAGTAACCGGACGAAGGCGCTGGATTGCGTCTAACATTCCCTGCGGGGTGAATTTTACGGTATCATACACGCCGACAGCGGCTCCGCAGAGCCATTGTCCGTAGATTTTTCCCCATGCGAATTTAGCCCATCCTGAATCTGTTTGAGTCAGGTGAACTCCGTTATCTTCAGCGCAGTGCCAGTATTTCGCCGTAACAATGTGGCCTAACGGGAGTGAATGATTGTGAATCACCATTTTTGGGAAACCGGTTGTGCCGGACGAGAAATAAATCAGCATTGGATCTGTTGTTAAAGTCGGAACGCGCGGAAAATTTTCGGACGCTTTTTGAATTTCTTCGCGCATGTTAATACAGCCCTCAGGGATTGTATCTCCGATTACAGCGACTTTTTCCAGCCGGGGACAGTTTGGACGGCTTACTGCGATATTTTCAAGCACATCAGCGTCATCCACGGTTATTAAAAGTTTAACATCGGCGATATTGCAGCGGTATTCAAGATCCTTTGCCGTTAGCTGAAATGTTCCGGGTATGCATACCGCTCCAATTTTTGAAAGAGCGCATATAATCACCCAGACGCCGGGACGCTGTTTTAGTATCAACTTAACCACATCGCCTTTTTTTACGCCTAACGAAACAAGAGCGTTGGCGGCTTTATCGGAAAGCCGCTTAATTTCCGCGAATGTAAAAGATTTCATTATATGGCTGTCATCTGTCCAAATAAGCGCAATTTTTTCCTTGTCTAATGCAGCCCATTCATCCGCAACATCGTAGGCGAAATTAAAATTATCAGGCACATTACAGCGGTAATTTTTGTAAAAATCCTCGTAGCTGTCAAAATCAACACGCGGCAGAAAACGCGAAAGTATTTCGTTCATCGCGGCGCCTGTTTACTGCGGTAAAACATCATTGTTCTGTTATCTGAAATTTGAATAAACATTTTTATATCATTCCTGAATTATAGTAATAAATTGAGCCTGACCGTTTACTGCGCTTTGACCGTGAGGAAGACGCGCGTCAAAATAGATTGAGTCTCCGGGTAAAAGAATATGTTCTGTTTTAGCGACTGTTATTTTGACCTGACCTTCCGTAACATAGTTAAATTCCTGCCCTGAGTGCGAGACCGCGGCAGCCTGTGGTTTTGACGAATCAAGGGTAACCAGCAAAGGCTCCATTGTCCTTTTTTTAAAATTATACGCAAGACTTGAAAATTCATATCCGGGGTATCGTTCAATCTGCACGCCCTTTCCTTTACGGCAGACTGCTGCACTGTCCATTCTTGCTTCCTCGCCTGTCAGAAGAACCGTAACATCGGTTCCAAGCCTCAGCGCGATTGTATACAATACACTTATGGGAATATCAAGCTCTCCTTTTTCGTATTTATTATAAGTATCAAAAGGAATATCAATATCATTAGCCATATCAAGAGAGCTTATTTCGAGTATCTCCCTTAATTCTTTTATCCGCTCGGGTATATGCGAACATAATTCACCCGGCGCTTTCTCATTCATATAAACTCCATTATATCAGATTTTACAGGAAGTTGTTTATAAATATCGAACCGCAGCTTCCGGACAACTCTATTATAAAAATTTACGCGGGCATATCCAAAAAAACTCTCCAGTCTAGACCGGTCACTGTATCATCGGCGTCACGGATTTCGACAGGCACTCTGACATTTTCCGTTCCAAGAATTTTTAATCTTTCGGGAAGCTGATGATATTTATCTGCGGAACCATCAGAGCCATCCGGAAAATCATATCTTTCATTATCAATTTTAATTCCGGCGATATCGTTATTTAATATCATGTTCACATAATCGTGAATGCTGTTCAGTTTGTTCTTTGAATATACTCCGTGGATTTCGCCGTAGTCAACGCCTGTCGCGTCATGAATATCGGAGCCTGCGGTCATCGGCACCATTATTTTTTGCGCATAACGGTTGGCAAGCGCGTCGAAGGAAACATCTTCGTGTCCGCCGTTTACAATCTCGACAGCGTCAACGCAGCCAGTAGAAAGAATTACGCGGTTTATGTAAAAACGCTGCCTGAACGGATGCGCCTGCACAACGCAGCCTCCGGCCTTTTTTACCGCGCGGTACTGCTCTCCTCTTGTCCACGTCTTTACTTCGGGATGCTCTAAAAGCCATTCCTTATCAAGCCCGTAAATTAAATAATCATCGCAGCCGTCAAAGGTTTCTTCCCATCCGAAAAAAACGTCAAAATTTTTCCGGTAGCCTTCTTCCTTTGCTTCTTCATAACCTCTGTAAAAACGCGTTACCCATTCCTCCCACGACAATTTTCTTGACAGGGCGCAGTTTGCGTTATAGAAATGATCCGTCACAATCATGCCCGAGTAACCCTTATCAATGTAAGGCGTAATGTAATCCCCCCCAAGAGAAACCGCGCATTTGCTCACGCTGGTTGTATGAAGGTGTGTTTCATACAGATATGCCACAATAAATACATTATACAAAAAATTATTACAATTGACTAGTGAGGAATGAGGCTCGCAAAGTGAAATTAATAATATGTGATTCGGTAATCGTTTATATAAGAAAAGCCGAGTCTTGTATAGAGTTTTCGGGCGGCGGCGTTCTTTTTCTTGACAAAAAGTGTAACTCCTTTTCCTTTTTCAATGAGCGATGAGATAAACACCGAAGCCATTTTACCGGCAATTCCGAGTCCGCGAAAATCCGGGTGAACATAAACACCCCCTACCTGAAATCTTGTAAACGAAACCGCGCTTACATTTATTTTACCGACAAACCTGCCGTCGAGCTTTGCCGCGAGTATCCGGCCGTCAGCGATAATCTGCGCGATATTCAATCTGCTTGCCGCGGGGCTAAAAACTGATCCTTTTGGGATTACTTCCTCGCGTTCATAAGCCGCCTGAAGAGGCGCGACCGCGTCAATGTCGGTCATTTTCGGCACACACAAAACAAGGCCTTCCGGGTAGTTTTTAATTTCATTGGGCGGGTTATCAAGGCTCATAAGATTATAATCGATAATGTCCGCCGCTCTGCGGCCCGCTTTTAGAAATTCATTTTCAAGAATTATCACCTCATCTTTTAAACCCTGCACAGAATGTATCTTTTTATTATTTAAAATTCCTTTAAAAAAATTTAAAGGCGGAATCTCATTTAAGCCCCGGAATATAGGAATCACCGTGCTTTTGGAATTTATAATGAGCGCGAGGATATTATTACCGCCCGGCGCGTCTTCTTTCCTGCGAAGCAGCCAGACAGGCTCCTTTGAAGCCTGACGCATAATAAATCTGGCGCACGCGCCTACATAATTATATTCAATGTCGCATAACAGAGCTTCAACCGCGGGAATGTCGGTTGTTCTCATTTTTTGCCAGCAGAATTTAATTCTCTGTTTTAACAGCGCGGAAGATTTTTTTTCATCATTCGATTCGGCGGTTTCTCTATTCATAGGGAAGCGCGCCATACGCCGGAATTCTGCCGAGAATGGCGGAAAAACCCGCCGCGAAAGACTCAGGAGCGTAACTGTACACGGCGACAGCTCCCGATACCCATGGAACGCTTTCTATAAAAGCAGGATTTAAAACAGAAAAGACTATAACCCTTTTTCCAAGCTGCTGTAAACTGCGAAGAACGCGGAGTTCAACGTTATCTGAAAGACAGAAAATAATTGTGTCATAAACGCGCGCTATATTAATTATATCCGACGGATCTGTCTGATCGGTAAAACTGTATGTGGATGAATTTGGAAACGCAAGCCTTCCGTATGTTAAAAAATCCCTGTATCTTCCGGCTAAAAGCACACGGCCCGCGGCTTCTCTTGAAAGAGGAAAGAGAGTATCAGGCGGATCGGGTTTTACAAATGTGATGCTTCTTGCGGCAAGGTTCAGAAAAAACGCCGAAGCTTCCGGGTCAGGAAGTTCAGCTTCGACTCTTACAGGATCGGGTATATAGGGAACACTCCCCGGTCCTTTAAGGTAAGTAAGTTTTAATTCAAGCACTCTTCGCGCGGACTCTCTTACAATAAGCCGGAAGTCTTCTTCGTTTCTCATGGAATTAACAAGATGCGTCCAGATTTGATCATTTAAGACCGGAGTAGTAGAAAGCATTATAATATCGTTGCCTGCGGCTATCGCTTGTTTAACAGTAAGAGGCAGAGTGCCAAGATACGATATCGCTCCTATCATCATTAAATCGTCCGTTATAACAACGCCTTTAAAGCCAATTCTTTCGCGTAACACATCGCGCAGAAACCATGATGAAAGTGAAGCAGGCACTATGCCGCTTTCAAGCAGAGGAAAAGCGAGATGGCCGCTCATTATAGCGGGCAGACCTTCGGCGATTAACATCCGGTACGGAACAAGTTCTCTGTCCCACAATGTTTCATAAGGAATTTGAATTCTAGGAAGAATTCCGTGGGAATCAAGCGCAGTATCGCCATGCCCGGGAAAATGTTTCGCTGTAGGGATAACGCCCGCGGCAAGCTGTCCTCTTACAAACGCAGCGCCCAAAATTCCCGTGGTTACAGGATCGCTTCCGAACGATCTTGGGCCGATAAGAGTTGAATTCCGGTTTGTAAAAAGATCAACGGAAGGAGCGAAGTTCATATTTACACCTAACAGCGATAACTCCTGCCCAATGTAATAACCGGAAAGATACGCGTCACGCGGATAGCCTGAAGCGCCTATTGCCATATTTCCCGGAGTCTCCGATGTTGATCCCCTTATATGACGCACCCATCCGCCTTCCTGATCTGTTGCAATTAAAAGCGGAATATTGTACTGCCTCTGAAGGCTCGCTCCCTGCAGTTCACCTACAGTTCTTGCAAGCCGCCGCGTATCTGTTGTATTCCAGCCGAAAATTTTTACGCCGCCTATTCCT
>Ga0209755_10006764_pt1 | contig 12581 bp, 13 predicted proteins | sample TergutCo191P1_FD_187301 | JGI IMG/M metagenome (GOLD analysis project Ga0209755, IMG submission 187301) | Cornitermes sp. P1 segment gut microbial communities from Petit-Saut dam, French Guiana - Co191P1 (SPAdes) (version 2) | ecosystem: Host-associated > Arthropoda: Insects > Digestive system... | reverse complement strand
TAGCTGGGTGATGAACGAGGGCTTTGATGCAACAGTCCCAATCCGGAATATGTTCAGGTTGTACCATGATTTAGAAAATAATAAGGTTTCGCTATGGTGCGGAGGCATTAATCCAGTGTCAACAGCCGGACAGATGTTGTTCACCGTTTTGACAGAATCCGTTTCCGGAGAATCCCAAAGCATTGGACATCGCTGGGCGTTTTTCGATAGAGAACCAACAGTGGCAGAATCTGAATTGCCGGATATGCCATTTGTACGCCCAAGTCAACACTGGACAAGCATGCGAAGGCCCGCGCTGACATTTCAACCCCGCGCAGAAGAATTCAACAATTTTACAGATCAACAACTTTCAAGGTATACGCCGGGTGACATCACTATTTATGTTCCGGAAAGCGATGTTGTCGGCGGAACGATTAATGTCCGGGGATTCTACGGTCCCGGTATGTTAATATTACGCCCAGCTGGTGATATATCTATGGACAGTACAAATACGCGGAGATTCGCGCGCTTGTCAATTAGAGATAACGCTGTCCCTAGAATCTTGATACAAGGGTTGGGTTTTGAAGGTGAAACCGGAAACATTATTGAAATAACCGGGAATTCAGTAAGAGAAATTACACTCGACAGAGTGCGCATAAACGGAAACGGTAACGTTGGTATCCGTGTTGCATCGTCAACTGTGAACGCCGAAGAAATAGAAGTTAATGGGTGCTCCGATGTATTCTCGGTGACGGACAGAGCAACAGTTTTTGCCCGTCATGTCACCGGCAGTGGCAATAACCGCACCTTCGTATCGATGGGTCAAGCAAATATACATTTAAGAGAACTCACAGAATCGTATTGGGGTGTCTCCAACATATTATCAGCACGCTCGTCCGCAGGTAATGTTTGGACACATCAAGGCGTATTGTTGCTGCCAAGGACTAATCATCCCGCCGCCGTAACGATAGAAGCCGAAGACCTTGCGTTATATTTATCTTTCCTTCCGGAGCTTTTAAACTCCCATATTACAATAAACGTCAGACCGGGTACCTTCGGGGTAGCGGGAACCATTCCTGTTTTCATCCGGAACCATACCGGTCCGGGTAGAATCACAATCCGCGCAGTGGACGAGAATGGTAATCTCGTTGGTGTAGGTTCAGACACTCATCAAGTGCACAGATTCGAGATATCGGCTTGCAGCTTGTCTCAAATATCGATTCATGGCTTTATGACAAGGGCGACCACAGTACCCGGCTTCACGGTAGCAAACACAAACGGAGTTGTGTTTTTGACAAACTGCACTGATAATGCAGGGTTAAGTGCAACATCAAATAACAGAGGTGTTGTTGTGACCGACAGTAAATGTGATGTGGTGCTCACAGGGTGTGTGTTTGAAAACAAAAGAATTGCCGTCCACGCAGTCGGAGGCGATGTGATCACTATGGCCACGAATACATGGACAAACAATGCATATGACATCGTTGCTGACAGAGGTTCTGTTGTAACAGTTGCAATGGATCTGCCAGATACAATAAGCACCCTTAACGGTGGTAGGGTTTATGGTAGCGATGGCTTGCAATTCTTCCCATCAGAAGCATTGCAAGCGGCCTATCTTGAACTTGCAACGGAAATGGCTTCAGATGATATTGATGTCGCACTGGGTGATGTTGTCAGCACGGATGCGCTTGACGCCTATGCGCTTCCAAAATTTATAAGGTCGGATGCATTCAATGATCTTGTTATCAACGATGACGAGGATGTCGTTGAGTATTTTGACAATGAAGTGGCTGAATCGACAGATATTATAACGGGCACTAGATAATTAAATAATCATGTGAGATAGGGTCTCGCCGACATGTTTCTTTGTGGCGTTGGCTCTGTTTTATGTTTAATGAATAATGCTGCATAGCGGGGTGAGATGATGCCGCGACCACGTAGTCCAAATCGGGATAGGGCGCATGAAATATTTAAACAGCACAATGGCAACATCGAAAATCGCCGTATCGCTGAGCAGCTGGGTGAAGATGAGCGGCTAATTGCTGTATGGAAACAACGCGACGACTGGGTAAAAAAAAATAATGATGTACAACAAACAAATGCTGTACATCAAATGGTAAATAAAAAAAGAACATCAAATAATGACAAAGAAAAATCTACAAATGATGCATTAAAAACCAGTGCAAAAAAAAACAAAAAAAGTGCTGAAGAAAAATCAGAAAATGTCGGCACCGCCGACACGAACACAAAAAAACGTGGAGCTCCATTTGGAAATAAGCGTGCGGTTGGAAATAGGGGTGGAAATGGTGGACCGCTTAGAAATAAACACGGCCTAAGAAACCACCTATACGAAACCGTATTTTTTGCAGATATATACGATGATAGCGAGCGCGCTATATTAGATATGGATTTTGATAAATATGCCCATCAGGATCGGTTAATAAAAACACTCTTAATACGTGAAAAACGCATAAAAGAAGATATTCGCAAAATAAAAGAGACTCCCGGTGGCATGTTTATTGAAAGTATCAGTAAAAACAAAGGAACTACCGCTGTATCAAATAAGCACCGAAATAAGAAAGGCGAGCGCTGGGATGGTGACAGCTCGACCGTAGCTGAAGACACGTCAACCCATGTTGCGAAGCCGGAAATTTATTTGCGGCAAAGCTTAGAATCAGCACTCGACAAGGTGCGTTCGCAGTTACAAAAAGCAATTGAATTATTTCATAAAATGGAATTGGACGACAATAGACTTGAGCTTGATTATAAGAAGTATGACTTTGCGCTTCAGCGCATCACGGGGCAGATTGATCTTGCTGAGTTGATTGACGAGGATGATCTTGGATTTGATTTTGACGAGTAGGTTTGCGCGTATAAAATACGGCGTCCGCCGTTCGGCGGGGCGCACGGTTCCTTCCGGCGCAAATTGTCGCCTGCGGGTACGCAAGGCGCGACACTCACTTAGTTTTCCATTTTTTTTTGCCATTTCCATATTTTTTGGGAGGTTTTTGCCCCATGCATAAGGCCGCAAAAGCTTATTCGCGCAAAAATATCGCTCAAATCCTCACGATTTCGGAGAAGCGCGTTAAGCAGTTGACCGACGAGGGTGTGATCGACGAATTTTCGCCGGGTTTTTATCATCTGCTCCCCGCCGTGCGGGGCTACATCGGATATTTGCAATCGCTTGTGGCGGATGACGACCAGTCGTCCGACTACAACCAAGAGCGGGCGCGGTACACTCGCATCAAACGCGAGGATGCGGAGCTCGACCTGCAAGTCAAGCGGAACGAGCTGCACCATGCGCACGTTGTGGAGTTTGTCGTGACGAATTCCATCGTGGCGTTCAAGGCAAAGCTGGAGACGTTGCCGCACACGGCACTTCCTGCACTGATGGGGATCGCAGACGGGGCCGACAAGCCGGAGCGGATTCTCGCCGTGCTGAAAAAATCGACAGACGATGCGCTTAGCGAGTTTGCCGAATACGATCCCGCCGATTTTTCAGCCAGTGGCTACGCGCCCGGTGCCGCTAAAGCAAAAGAAGATGTTGGGGTGGTTTGATGAGTCAAGAAACAACAGTTGATCAACACACCGCAGATCTTTTCAAGAATATATTTCAGCGACTAAAGCCGGGAGATGAAATGACCTTGGCTGAGTGGGCGGATAAATATCGCCGACTACCATCCGAGGGTAGTGCGGAGCCGGGACGGTGGAGAACCTCGCGCACACCGTACCTGAAAAGAATCATGGAATGCACGACTGACCCGCGCGTGCGTGAAATTATCATGATGTCGGGCGTGCAGGTTGGCAAGTCAGAGGTCTTGTTGAATGCGATGGGGTTTTATTCCCATAAAAAACCAACACCGATGCTAATGGTTCAGCCGACTGTCAAAACCGGCGAACGGTTTTCAAAGGAGCGCATTGCACCGACCATCAGGGACACACCTGTGTTGCGCGCGGTATTTAGTCCGGAGCGTAGCCGTGATGCGCAAAATACAATTATGCAAAAAATGTATCCCGGAGGGTACCTGGCAATCGTTGGTGCAAACTCACCGGCAGATCTTGCCTCTCGCCCGGTCGAAGTTATTCTTGCTGATGAGATTGATCGTTGGCCGGAAAGTGCCAAGTCAGAGGGTGATCCGTTGACGATTGTGGAAAAACGGACATCCACATATCCGTACACAAAAAAAATACTAAAAGTTTCATCGCCAACGATAGACGGCATCAGCCGGATTCAACATGAATACAACCAGGGTTCCATGGAAGCATGGAAACTCCCTTGCCCGGGATGCGGGTCGTATCAAGAATTGAAATGGCCAAACATGGTGTTGCCAAGAAATGAAGATGGCGAACTTGATGTCGGCGGAGAGGTTTTGTGTGCCTGTGACTCATGTGGTGAGCTCAACAATGAATATTTATGGAAAGCTGGAGATGGCGAATGGTTTGCAGAGTGTGAGAATCACACTGTCAAGAGCTTTCGGCTCAGCGCATTGGTTAGTCCGTGGATGTCATGGATGGATATTTGCAAGGAGTTTTGGAAATCAAAAGGCGATTCCGAAATGATGAAGGTTTGGACAAACACGATACTGGGGGAAGTATTTCTTGTGGATGGTGATTCCATTGACAATGAAGATCTGTCTGAAAAACGAATCAAGTATGACGCGATGGTTCCCACCGGTGTGATACTGTTGACTGCCGGCGTGGACGTGCAAGATGACCGGTTTGAAGTGGAAGTTGTTGGTTGGGGTGAAAATAAAACCAGTTGGGGTATTGAATATAAAGCTATTTATGGCGATACATCCCTTGACGCAACATGGGAAATGCTGGACCAGCACTTGCTTAAAAATTATCGGTGTGCAGATGGATCAATGATTCCGCTTGCCTCTGTTTGTATTGATAGCGGAGGACATCGAACCACAGAAACATATCGCTTCTGTAAAAGCCGCGCTGTTCGCAACATTTGGGCGATCAAGGGCGTTGGCGGGGCCGGCAAGAGCATTATTCATGGGCAGTCTGTGACAAAAAAAGTGAGGAACACATTGATCATAGTTGCGGTTGATGTCGCGAAAGCGAGATTGTTTTCACGACTTTCTCTTAAAGACGCTGAGGATGTCGGGTATTGTTATTTCCCCCGAGAAGATAAATATGATCGAGGCTACGATGATAAATACTTTGAAGGTTTAACATCCGAGGTAAAGACAGTGAGGATGGTGCGAGGGCGCCCCATCACAGAATGGAAACTGAAACCCGGCAAAAGGAATGAGCCCCTTGATTGCCGGGTTTATAATATTGCAGCGCTTGAAATGCGAAATCCAAATTTCGAGGAACTTAAAAAATACAAATCATCCGCGCCGACAACTCAAAAGAGGCGGCGTGGTGTGGTAAGCAGGGGTGTTGAGGTTTGATAATGACACGGCAAGAAGAGCTTAAGAATGCTCGTACAATGTGGAGCGACTGGGTTGAGGCTGAGCGTGCTGTTATGAGTGGTCAAGAATACAGGATTGGCACTCGCCTCTTGCGGCGCGCCAGTCTCGATGAGATCCGGCGAAGCGTCAAGTATTGGCGCGGCGAGATTGACCGTCTCGAGGGAGTGTCACGCATGCGCGTCCAACAAGTGATTCCAAGAGACAGGTAGGGATGCATGGTGACCAAAGATAAACTGAAAGCACAGTCGCACAGGCGAGGAACCAAAGGCGTTCCAAGTGCACTGGATAGGGTGATTGCTAAAATATCGCCAACCCATGCGCTCAAGCGAGAGGTTTCGCGAAAAAAATTAGAATATTTGAACTCCGGATATTCGCATCATGGAGCGGATACACAGAAGAAATCCTTGAAGGATTGGGTGAGTGAAAGCGGGTCACCGTCTGAGGACATTAATGAAAATCTTCCTTTGCTGCGAGAGCGATCGCGCGATCTCTACATGGGTGGTGCAAACATAGCCACCGGCGCTATTAAAACTACGCGCACAAATGCTATTGGATCAGGGCTGGTTTTAAAGCCAACCATTGATGGTGATTTTTTAAAAATGTCCGAAGATGAAGTTGAAAACTGGGAAAAGACAACTTCACGGGAGTTTGAATATTTTGCAAATTCTGTAAATTGCGATCGATTCAGGCTTAATAATTTTTACGAACTTCAGCAACTGGCTTTTATGAGTCAATTAATGTCAGGCGATGTATTTGTGTCATTGCCTTTTAGGCCGCGAAATGGTTTTCTGTATGACCTTCGAATCCAGCTTATTGAAAGTGACAGAGTTGCGACACCGCCAAGCAGATATGGTGACAGCAATATCAGTGCCGGTGTCGAGGTTAGAGGCGGCGAAATTGTCGCATACCATGTCTCATCCGTATTCCCTGGCTCTAATGGTGGGGGCACCTATCGGCGTGTTCCTGCGTTCGGGAGTGCAACCGGGCGCCCCAATATATTACATCTAATGGAGACCGAGCGACCGGATCAAACGCGTGGACTCCCCATGCTCGCGCCTGTTATCGAAAGTCTGCGTCAGCTTGGTAAATATACGACCGCCGAACTGACAGCTGCTGTGGTGAGTGGACTGATGACGGTTTTCGTCACATCAGATTTTCCACAAAGCGCCCTTGGTGAGGGCATGCCCAGAGATGAACAAATTGATCCTGAAAATGACTATACCTATGAGCTTGGTTATGGGTCGATTGTGACAATGGCGCCGGGAGAAGATATTAAAACCACAACACCCGGCCGGCCGAATGTTGCATTTGATCCCTTTGTTAATGCTATTTTCCGGCAAGTTGGAGCATCCCTCGAACTTCCGTATGAGCTGCTGATAAAGCACTTTAGTGCATCATACAGTGCCAGTAGGGCTGCACTTCTTGAAGCATGGAAGATGTTCAGAATGCGCAGGAAATGGTTTGCGAACGATTTCTGCCAACCAATTTATGAAGAATGGCTTGCAGAGGCAGTATCACGGGGACGCATAAGTGCACCCGGGTTTTTTGATGATCTGATTTTGCGCGCCGCATACAGTAAAGCGGAATGGCATGGTCCGTCACAAGGGCAAATAGATCCGCTGCGCGAAGTAACTGCAGCAATCAGACGTATTGACGCTGAAATAAGCACAAGAGAGCGCGAAGCAGCTGAGATGACCGGAACCGATTTCAATGTCAATCATCGCCAGCGTGTCAAAGAAGAGACCATGCGACTGGAGCTTAAAAGAATAGAAATGGAAGGGGTGTCGAATTGAGTAAAAACACAAAACAGTTTTGGAATTTTGTAAGAAATTCAGCGGACTCAGGCAGCGAGGCAACGCTTTACATTTATGGGGACATTGTCGCCAGTGACTGGGGTGAGTGGGGATATTCGGATGATGTGGTCCCAAGTAAATTTAGGGACGAGCTTAATGAGATGGGTGATGTCGCCACAATCAACGTTCGCATAAATAGTGGTGGCGGAAGTGTTTTTGGTGCATACGCCATCATGAATCTACTTAAAGCCCATGCTGCACGAATAATTGTCCATATTGATGGCATTGCCGCAAGCGCAGCGACACTTATTGCAATGGCCGGTGACAAAATCATCGCAGCATTAGGGTCAGTTTTCATGGTACACCTTCCTTCATCCTTGGCGTGGGGAAATGCAATTGAAATGCAAAAACAGATTGATGTTTTGAACACCATCACAGACACGATGGTGGATGTATACCATGCCAAAACAGGCATCGACAAGACAGAAATCAAAAAAATGCTAGATGAAGACACGTGGATGTCCGGCTCTGAAGCAAAAGAAAAGGGCTTTGTTGATGAAGTTGAAAAAAAAGAAGTCAGCGCATACATTTCTGCGGACGCGGGAACTGTCGTTTTCAACGGCTTGGATTTAAAGCTTGACGGGTTCCGCAACAAAGAGCGCATTGTGGCAATGCTGACATCAAAGTCAGGCATACCCGTACAAAACGAAGCAACAAGAAATGCAAATATATCAAGCACAGAAAAACACAAGGAGGAAAACGCTATGAATCTTGCAGAACTGCAAGCAAAACATCCGCAAATTTACGCTGAGGCAGTAAATGTCGGCAAAGCGCAAGCGGAAGCATCACAAGTAACTGAGATTGCAAATGCAGTAGCAGATGCTGTCAGCGCTGAAAGGGCGAGGATTAAAGACATTTATGACATGTCTGTGCCCGGCACGGAAGCGGTGTCAACAAAAGCAATGTTTGAAACAGGCATCACGGCAGCAGAATACGCTGTTGACATGATGAAGGCACAAAAGCAAAAGGGTGCTGAATATTTGGCGAATGCGAAAGACGATGCCAAAGAACTTGATGATATCCCAGCTGCCGGTGCGCGACAAGACGACGCCAGCGAAGAGGAGTCCCTTTTGGCGCATGCGGCGGAAGTCGCTAAAACCACCAATAGATAATAAGGAGTGTATTTATGTCATTAGGCGAAATGAAAAGAGATGGCTTGATCGCCGGAGATTTTCCGACAGAGGCGGTGCCGATTGTATTTGTAGGCCCGATTGAAATTAAAAGAGGGGACGTTCTCGGTGTAACAGAAGACAAAAAATACGTCTTAGTTAACTCAGGAGCCACAGACGGATCAAACAAGGTCGTTGGAATTGCATGTGATGATGTTTTTGTTAAAGAAAATGAAACCGTCGTTTCAAACATGTTCATCAAAGGCGAATTCAACCGCAGATTCTTGCGGTTCGGCGGCGATGATACTGTTGATGCGCACAAACAACGAATGACCGACATCAGTCTAATTGTCCGTGAGACAAGAGTATAGAAGGGGTTAAGATATGGCTGTTGATATATACAAACCGCAATTTATGATCAGAATGGTCGAGCAGATGCCGCCACTTCACACATTTCTGAAAACAACATTTTTTAATCAAGTCGTGCGATTTCCAACAGAATCGGTGACGTTTGATGTGAAAAAAGGCGGCATGAGCATGGCGCCTTTTGTGCATAGCCGAATCGGCAGTGTTGTGCTTGAAAGGCAAGGTTACAAAACAGAAACATACAAACCGCCACTTGTGGCACCAAAACGCGTCCTGACAACAGATGATCTTGATGCGCGTCTGCCCGGTGAAGCTTTGTTTAATGGCCTACGTCCGGGTCAACGTCAAATTGAACTCCTGCAGAACGATTTGATTGAATTGGACAATGCAATTACGCGCCGTGAAGAATGGATGTGCGCAAAACTGTTATGCGAAGGGCGAATTCACGTCGTTGGCGAAGGCATTGATGAAATGATCGACTTCGGTTTTGAAAATCTCATTGATGTTGACGTTCCGTGGGATGACTTTGTTAATTCAGACCCAATGCAAGACCTCAATATGGCAATTGACAAGATTGCCGAAACAGGGCACAGCGCAAACATTGCGATTGCTGACAATGAAACAATGCGGATCTTTATCAGAAACAGGAAGTTGAAAGAACTTCTCGACATCAAGAATTTCAGCATGGGTATTATTGCCCCTGAAATTCAGCGAAACGGTGTGACATACTACGGATTCTTGCCTGAATGTGGACTATACCTGTATGGCTACAACGGAAAGTATGCCGACAACGACAACCCGAACCCTGATTATCCGGATGTACAACCGGGCGACAAAGGATTTGTTCCGAAGGTGCATTCTCTGATTACCAAGGGGCGCGTAATTGTTGCGTCAACAAGCATGCCGACCGCAATGCTGTATGGTGTCATTAAAGACTTGCAAATCGGAAACTTTATGCGCGCACGCGTTCCGAAACAATGGGATCAACAAGAACCATCGGAAAGATATGTGAAGATCTCATCAAGACCGCTTCCGTGCCCCAAAGATATTGACACTTGGGTCGTATTGGATGTGCTGGGTGATGAATCCGATGGCGGGTCCCTATGATGTACAGGGTTGTTCGGAGCGTAACGCTTATTGTTGGTAAAAAAAAATACCACAAAGACAACATCATCACAGCGGATATGGTTGGGCAAATCAAAATAAATCGGTATTTGCGCAAGGGATTTATTGAGCCTGTAACTATGAATGGGTACGAGCAGCTGGATGCGACATCGGAAACCGACGCATTATTGTCTGTTGATGAAGTGAATGCGCTTGATAATGCCGCACTACGTAAATATGCGCTTGCGCTCGGTATAAAATTTTCAAAAACCGTTAAAATTGACAAGATTCGCGCCGATGTTATTGAATTCGTTGCGGCGCGCATTGACGATGCTAACGATGAAGATTCCGACACGGATGATTCAGATTCTGACCAAATTGAAGACAATGCCTAACTTTCAAGAGCAGATTGTAATTGATTTAGACAATGTCTTTTTTAATGCCCCGCAAAAAGAGTTTGTCACGCTGCATAAGATACAGGGCATCATGGGCACTGTTTCGGAAGTCCATGAATGTGAATGCATTGTTGATAGTGAACGTTACTTTGAACGAATGGTAAAAGACAAGGTCGAAGGCGTGAGTTTAAACGGCCTTGTCTTTTTCATTAAAGAATCTCACTGGCTTGAAAAATTCAAGCGAATCCCAAAGGTTAACTCGACACTTAAATTTGACGGCGAACTATATTTAGTGGTTGCAATCGCAGCGGATATGGGATCTCTTGAATTTACGCTCGAAGCGAGAAGGGGGCACAATTAAATTATGGCAAACGAAAACACGGCTGAATTTGGTATTGCCATTAATGATGGCACCAAAGACGCCATCCGTGCTTTGCGTGACGTGAGGGGCGGCTCGAAAGAAGCTATTACGCGAGCACTAAACGGCACGATCGGCACAATTAAGTCTGCTGCTGCGGACGAGGCATCCAGTCACTTTACGGTTAATGAACAATCTGTCAAGGATGGCATGATGGTGTCTCGGGCGACAGCCTCGAAGCCCAGCATAACAGTTTCTCGTAGGGGCCCGCGATTTCAGGCGCGACGATTCCCCCTTATCCCGAATGTGAATCCGGGCATTAAAGGTGGCAAAGCAGCGGCTATTCGCCCTTGGAGAAATGGCGCTGAAATGGTTCTCGGTGCGGAGGTGGTGCAGGGCCGAAACGGCCCGACTCCGATGAGTAAGGCATTTTTAATTGATAATAGTCGAAACAGCACTCGTGTTTCGAGGGGAACCGGCCTTTATCGGCGCGTTATCGGCAAGAAAAATAGCAGTGGGGGGCGAAGTGCTCTTGTTCTTGCCCGCGGCTTAAGTGTCCCGGATATGCTCAATGAATATCCGGTGCGCAGTGTCGTGGAGGAGCGGGCAGAAGCAAAACTCCAACTTGAGTTGGATCGCGAAATTCGAGCACTGCTTAAAAAGGCAGGTGCTGAATAGTGAGTGTCACAATTGTTACGCTTCACGATGCCGTCTGCGACTTTCTTGAAAAAACCGTCGCGCCTCGTTTCAAGCTAAAAACAGCCAATGCGGATGGCGACGTTTCCATTGTTGCTCCGCAGATTATACGCACGGGATTTCCAATGCCGAAAAGCCTGGATAGCGACGTGAGCGATGATGAAATATTTCCGTTTATCATGCCGCGCATCCGGCATGTGAAGAATATAAAAAATGAACGACAAAGCACCGCGACAATTGATCTGCACTTCGGGGTATATGATCCCGGACAGTATGATGCTGATGGAATTTTAATTGATGATGGCAGCGGGTATCGTGACCTGTGGAATTTAATTGAATCCACACGACAATCACTGTTTGAAACCATGACCATTGACAATAAATTCCGCATTGTTGAAGATGTTTTTGATGCCGACATGTATCCGGAACAAATCTACCCATACTGGGAAGGCTGGCTCCGCACAGAATGGCACATTCTTTATCCGCGCACAGCGTGGGAAGAAAATCTGTTTCAGTAGAAAGGAGTAATATCCATGGGTAAAGCAGGTACGAACAGCACTGACACTCCTGTTGACGCGACAACCGGTGTCGTTGCGACAAGCACAACAAAAGCGACTGCAATTAAACCTCAGTCAGCAGGTAGGCAGCTTGAAGCCGAAAAGCAAAAACATAAGATTCGCCGCGAAAAAGCGAGAAGTGCTGCCGCTAAGCGTGGTAAAAAAAGATTAATTTATTCCGGCCCATATGTTCCCGGTGGAATGTTAGTTCCGGGAAGCATATACGCGACAATTCCAAAGCATTGCCGGCGAATGGTTGATGCGCTTCCGGAACTAAAAAAATTATTTGTTGATGCAAAGCAATACGCTGAATTTAAAGCAAGCCTTAATGTGCAGGGAAGTGAAGCGCACAGGATTTATGGGCTTGTTGTTGCGTCAATCAAGAAAGGAGTGTTGAAAGATGTCGGCAAATAGACGTGGTATTTTTGTTTCAGAAGATGCAACGCCGGTGGTGCCACCTGTTAGAGTGGATGCCAGTATGCCTGTATTTTTTATTACAGCACCGATTCACTTAAGTGAAGATCCATACAACATCACCAATGAGCCGCGGCTATTATTCACATCCAGTGAAGCGCGCAGGGCCTTTGGGTTTAGTGTGCGCGATGAAATATGGCGCAATTACACAGCTCCGCAAGTTATATTTTCACAATTTAATTTGTATGGTGTTTCGCCGGTTGTGTTAATTAATGTGCTTGATCCGGATGTTCACTCTGTGGATGAATCAGGTGTTGAAGTTGCTTT
>Ga0209755_10006763_pt1 | contig 12582 bp, 10 predicted proteins | sample TergutCo191P1_FD_187301 | JGI IMG/M metagenome (GOLD analysis project Ga0209755, IMG submission 187301) | Cornitermes sp. P1 segment gut microbial communities from Petit-Saut dam, French Guiana - Co191P1 (SPAdes) (version 2) | ecosystem: Host-associated > Arthropoda: Insects > Digestive system... | reverse complement strand
TCCAGTTATTAAAAAAAAACTTTTAATAGAAATGCTACTGACACAGATTCAAGTCTTTTGATATGTTACACCACACTGACTGGTACACAGTACACCCCTCTAAAAAGTCGGTAACTATTTACCAGAAGAAAATATGAAAATAGGGAATGGAAAAGTAGAACAAACCAAGAACTAGAAGAGATGAGCAAAGGAGAAAATATAGTGAAATGGATAAAAGGGCAAAGGATAACCTGGTTAGGTCACCTGGAGAGAATGAAGGAGCATAGGATACACAAAAACATCTTCACTTAAGAACTGGAAGGGACAAGGCGAAGGGGAAGACCCAGGGAAAGATGGAAAGAGAAAGTACAAAATCTTCAAGTGCTGGGAGTGAGAAGATGGACAGAGTTGGTGACAGAAAAAAATGGAAAGATACTGTTCAACAGGCCAAAGCCCACAGCGGGCTTTAGTGCCAATGGAAGAAGATTTACCAGATGACACAGCACAACACACCCAATGACTTCAATCATCACCATCATCATTGTGAAAACATAAAATCTGGCAGAAATGACATCCTTTAAAGAGGTCCAGAAATTTGCAACTGTGGACTCCACTATACAGTCTGTTGATGAGCAATGATACGAAACTTCCCTTGACAAAAACCACAAAGATGGATAATTCTGACATCAAAACGCAATTAAAACTAAATGTGTTAGAGCTAACACAGCATGGACATTTGTGACTAAGAAATCCACCATACAATGCCCTGCTGCATAATGAAATAAACATGTCCAGTGTCTTATGCACATAATTTTAATTACTTAATATTAGGCAGGCAATTATTTTTTGCAATGCCAGAACTTTTCAGCATCTGACAGATCAAGTTCTCATGGGAGCAACCCTGAAAATTGCTGCCTTCTGAACTGACAACACAAAACATAAATACAGATACAAGATGAGAACTTTTTAATTATCATCTTAATAATAGTCTTCATATAATTGCATGCAAAGTTTCACATGATCTGTACATGTATTTTCCTGAATATTAAGGACTGTGAGGGGCAGTGCCATCTTATTTAGGAAAATGTAGTAGTTTGGATGAATGGTACCAAATTTTGGAATAAACCTGCTGCCTCCAATATGTTGGTACCAATATACTATTGGAAGCCTGCTGTCTTCCTCTGAACTCTCAGAACACTTCTACAAGCTACAATTCACATCCAGAGAACACAGCAATCTTCACAGACAACAGAACCTCAAAACTCACTTCTTGTGCAAATACTTGACACAAACAGTGAACTGTATCTAAGTAAAGAACAATTGTCTACAGATATTTAAATGACTTAAAAGATATGCCATATAATCCATCTGAATTATTATAAAATTCTGTAAAGCCACAGACTTTACACCAGTACAAATGATTAACTAGATAAGCTAATACTGTTGAAAGTGTAACTGCAAACAAAAATCCAGCTTTCCTCTTTAATCTTTGTACAGCTTCATATTTTATCTTTTTTGCTATTTATAAAATGCTCTTCATAATTCCCAATATTGCACATTTTATATGATCAACCCCACCCCTGTTAACTGTTTACTTCTTTGATGCATAAATATAGTGAAAAATTTATCCATCATTTCTGAAAGGACAGTGGTAAAAAAATGATAAACATGGAAAAATGACAGTTGTGGGAAAACATTAAATATGTCAGAAACATGAGAAAAGAATAAAAGATGAGGCTTATACATTCTCCACTTGGGAATACATAAAGAGTATACACACAAAATGTTAGTTCAATTCCTATGTCCCAATCCCTTCTTTCCACAGAATCTGCAACTAACAAGTGCTTTGTTGAAACCTCACATTTTATATGACACAGAGTTCCACTGCCAAGGATAAAATATTCTGTCATGCTCATTTGTGTGGTGCATAAAAAATGACATAGCAGTTTCATAAGCAGAGTGCACTGGTTCTGCCTCACATTCATAGCCCTCGTCCTCTCCATTGCTCCCAGCTTCAGAATCATCACACAACTCGTCAATACCAGAAATGCCACACGTGGCAAGCTCACTGACTACAGATTTGTGAAAACTTAGGTCAAAATTCTTCTCATCCCCTAGCCACACCCAGCCCTCCTGGAAGGCATCATCCTGTTCAATACTGCAGACCAAGTTGACTTCCATGTGAAGTTCAGGCTCACAGCCAAACTGGCAAAAAGAAATTGTCAAGTATGTGACTTGTTCCAAGCTGCTACTGTGAAATGTACTGATTGCCAAAACAACGATTTTCAGTTTCACATCCTTTCCTGAGTATACCCAGCAAACAACTTTTTGTATTAGGTGCTTCCTGTACGACACTTCAAACATTTTATGTCCAACTCAAGAGACTGTAACATGCTTCTTCAGTCTGGTGAATAATATACAATCTCTACGTTCCTTGGAAGTGACATTTTAGCAGAGGAGCAGCACAACTGCCCACAACTGAAGGTTTCTGCCTTGCAAATACATGGAGGCATCCACTGCACATAAAAAATTCTAAATAATGGCCATTATCATCTTCATCCACACTTTTTCATATGCACAGCATTTCACAGAAAGTTTTTCATGTTTTTAAAACTTCATGGTTTCAACAACTTTCCAGCCATGATCTGTACCCACCTGCCATTGCAACTACTATTCATACCACGACAGTGATGTTTTCCCTTTGGCACTTTTTCCCCATCACAGGACCAATTGCAAATAACAGGAATAACAGCACTAAGTCACACAACTGTTAAATGCTGATGTCAGTCACATGAGGCACTACTACTATCTGCAGAACATAGTTGTGAGGCCTGTCACCTCAAAACTTAAGCCTCTTGCTTACTTCCCTCACTCCACTGACACTCCTCACTTGGCCAAGGCATGTTGACATTTAACAAGCACCCTTATGTGGGTGTAGGTTACCAACACTGTAGGTCAGAATGCGCAGCTTTACTTCTGCTATTGTTTTTCTCAGAAACCATAACTATGGGACATTGTGGTTTAGAATAAAAAAATTCTGAGTAACTCAAGTAGTTAAAATGACATTACATACAAAGATGCATCTGACATACACACTGTTTACATGCGAGATTCACAGAGACCAGAAATATGAACAATACTTACAGGAAAACAGTGCATAGGAGAATGAGGGTACAGGTTTCATTGTATTCTGTTTCACTGTTATGCAAATTACTTGGTTTACTTCTCACATACTGGGTATTCAATAATACCACTTTATGGCCAACTGAATGATTTTGACATTCAGTGATTAAAAAACCTAATTTGTGTTGATGGTTCTACATAATTATTTCACTAAACAATACTGCCACACAAATGTAAACCAAGAAAAGATTATGTTATACCAGCCTTAGAGAAAGAATTCAGACCAATAAGTGAAACTATGACACAAAATCATGAGACCACATGGCTCAGTACCTGACAGATGATGATGATAATGGCCCATCACAACTCAAGCAATCATCAAGACACAAATTTACTACCATTGCAGTGAATGTACAGATTATGTCGACAAGTTCTATCTCCAGGTACATCACAACTTTCTTCCATTAAATTTCCATCTCATTTATAAGTGACTGATAAGTGTATAAAGCCCTATCAGGCAGCACATTATCACCACTGCACTCCTCAGGTATCACCTGCATTCGATGCAACTTACATCTGGAAGGACTATTATGAACAACAGAAGTTCTTGTTTTAGCAGTGACCACAAAAACAGGTGTGACTAACAGCAGAAAAGCAGATATTTATAGCAGGATGGACTGGAATTTGAAGACCTCTTGTGTGGTGACTGCTCTGTAATCATTCTGCTAACCTATTCACACATTAAAACTGATAAACATCTATTTTACCTTATAACATTTTTCACAGTATCGGAAGAGGGGATTATTGTTCTCATTCTTGCACTGAACACACGTCCAATAATCAGCACGAGGAACCTCAGGATCAATGGTCGGTGGTGAGTCAGAAGTCCCAGAGCTGTCAGCAAACAGGCTAAATTCATCATCACAGAGCACCACCATTTCTGCAGCACAATCTATGCCCTGTGGAACAGAAGTACATACATACATGTAACACCATACACATTTTTTGGACTCCTTCAGCCATGTAGTATTTAAAAGATAAAAATAATTAAATCATGTTTCAGAGAAAAGATGTCTCCATACTCAGGGCGAGCAAATAACCTATTCATCTGGGCCCATTAGATGAAGTTATCTTTTACTCTTGCACAACCTATGTCAGTTGGAATAACATCATATACACACACACATCCATACACATATACGACCTGTTATATCTAGCTACAAAGAAAAACATCTCTGGCACATAAGTTACGCTTTTTAATAATGCAACAAAATAAACTTTACAATGACTCTTGCTTTTAAACTGATAGATTAATTCTAAGTTGCCACACAGTGAAAAATCTCTGTTAAGGACTATGAAAAGCACAAACTCTGAACTCGTTTACAAGACACCAAAACGAAGCTTAACAGTCAGTATGTACAAGTGTGTAATTTAAACTGCCAAATTCTACACAAAGGTCCCCAGTCATATTAACCCTTAGCCGCTGGAATTAAAACTTTTTTGCTGGAATTAAATCCCCCCAACCCCAACCACTTTAATGGCCGTTCTGTTATTTAAAGGGCTCACTGCACGACATATATACTGTATATTTCATTCGGCGGCTAAGGGTTGAAATAACTCTTTGTATCTAGGCTTGTTTGCCAGCACTATGGGCACTTACTTATTAGTCATCGCTTAAGAAAAATAAACATTAGATGTTATCAGTGCACATTATTCAGTTCACGAAAGTGTGTTCACTTGCAATACATCTGCCAAGTATATATTGTAGAAGACATACATTGAGAATTTTGTAAAAATATCCCTCATCAACAGTATCATGTAAGGGAAAAATATACAGAACTGCTGAACATTGTTTAATTACAAGTTCAGTGCAGGACAAAAATAAAATAGAACAAAAACTTGAGGCATGGTGTGTATTAACCCTTTGACGCCTAACGACCACTATAGTGGTCAAACCGCACCGCTAACCTCTAAGCGTTGCATTTTATATATTTATTCAACAAATATAGGTACTGAATATTTTAAACATGGTATATACTCTCCTTTTTTTTCCCCCTTCAAAATGCAGTTTGTTTCATAATTCTAACGTATTTGGTTCCTGCATTATTCACAGTTTATATACAGGGTATGCTAAAATTTAAAAAAATAATTCCGGCACCAAAAGGTTAAGTAAAAACATGAAGAGTCAAAATAACATAAAATTTCCTATACATGACTTCAACATGTAGGGAGTGCATTCAATACCATATGGCATGTGTTACTAAAAGAAACACACTCGAACCATTACATTAAATTAACCCTGAAAACATTATTCAGGGAATTAACCCTTTGATGCCAGATTTATGTACTTATTGTACTATGTGAAAGACCTTGGATTTAAATGACCGCCCATTACTTCCCATGTTCTTGGCTGTTGACTTTAGGCTACATTTGGTTTTCTCGGCATCATCCTGTGGGTCAACTAAAGTCATCTTTGGTTGCCAAAGGATTAAATGGAGGAGAAAAAATGTACAGAAAACTAGTTTAATTGCAAGAATTTAAGTGTGAAGTTTGAAAGAAAGACAAAAAAAAACTGTTACTACTTCATGAAATAGCACTGTAGCATGCCCAGAAATATTTTCAGAAGTTTGCACGGCTTGCTTCGCAGCTCGAAGTCAGCAGTCAAAAAGTCTGCTATGCAATAAAGTAGGCTGAACTGCAAGGAATATATGGACTCCAAATACCTGGTCGATACATGGTAAAGCTCTCATAACAACTGCTTTATTCAGGGATACAATAAGAAGACTTCTACGTGTAATCAAAAGGTGTTTCTGGGCCACAAGAAATCTACTCTGACAGTCTGCTCTTTACAACCACATAAGCTCTTTCTGAAACTAAGTAAAACTCACATCTGTATCAGAGGACAGGCTGCCATCACCAAGAGGGTTCTCCTTCTCTGAAAGACTTGCCACTTCATACTCAACATCCACAGTAACATCATCCGACCAATCACTATGAGTTGTGGTGTCACTTGTATCTGTGACCCAATCTGTATGACAGACATATACAAGACCTGAAAGTTAAGTCCCTGGAAAGACTCCATAAAACATGCATTTGGTTATGTTCACACTAACTGTTCTTGTAACCTCTGATGTAGCTTCCTTGCACAGCAAATACACTTAGTGAGTCTGTGTTTCTACTGTTCAGAACACTGGTGAATCCCATCTAGAATGCTATTTAGCATCATTAATACATGTCCCGAATGCTGAAAAATCTGGAGCTCTTCAAAGCAGTCAACAGTTTTGGGAATAGCCAAAAGTCAGATATGGCCAAATCTGGCAAATATGGTGGACTGTCCAATCTCATTACTGATGTTTTGGCCAAAAAATCCCTCACAGCAAGCGCACCATAAGCAGAGTCATTGCCATGATGCAAGATTCAAGTCTTCTCCAATGAAATGCATTAACACCATCAATATTTCTATGTAACAATGCAGGTTAATTGTTTAACCTTGATCAAGAAACTTGACAATGCCCTTGTAATAAAAAGCAGCAGTGTCCTCACTTCAGCTCATGGCATGAGCCTTTTGTGGACTTGGCAACACTGATTTCTTTCCACTCCATGCTTTGGCATTTCATTTCCACTTCACATTCATCACATCTAATAGGTCTATCCAAAATGTTCTTTCCTTTGGCTAAATGATAAGAAAGATAAGAACATCAAGGACTCCGATCGTCATCATTTGCCAGATGAACATCTGACATAACGAATCATACTGTGCCAACTTACTACTGGTGATAGATCTTTTGAGTAAGTATTTTGCCTATTCCCACTATATTTTGAATGTGGAAGTAATATTAAAAAATAAAAGCCAATGGAACGCTTTATATCTCCTAGAGTAATATCCCAGACCGATCTTCTGAATGGCACATTTATTACATTCACTCACATACAATTCAGTTATCTTTTCATAGAAAAATGAAACAAATTCTTCTGCTGGAGAAATATCCTCTTCAAGGATAATTTCAATGGTAATATTCTATGAACAGTCACAAAGAGGGCACAATCTCGTGACACAAGTGTCGTGTTTAGTTTATTTATCTGCAGGTTTTAATTTGAGTTTTCATATGAGTGGAACTTGTGCAGCTTTGCTTGTAACGCCAGCTGGCTTCACCAAAGATTATTCACGTTTAAGATATCTTCCTCCTATGATACACTTTTATTTTTGACATCCCCCCTCCTCCTCTTCACAAGGATATGCATATCAGCAAAACTTCTCTCTCCACTATCCACAGAATTATATTTATTTCTATGAACCTTTTATATCTTCAGAATAAACAAAATCACACACAAAATAAATCACATTTCATTGTTGGTAGTCATATGAGAATACACATATGCCCAACATCTTTTGTCAGGCAGCAATCCTAAGTAGTGTATAAAAGCAGGTTATATGGCAAAGAAAATACACAAACTTATACAAAATTATGTACTATAATTCTCATTAAATAACTGAGTCATAACATTCTAGTGAGTTTGAGATTTCGGGAACAATGATACATCTTTCACATTACCTGCTTTCCATCAGTGCAAGGTGCCCAAAATATGGGGTGTCTAATCTGGGTCAAAGCAAGTCGTATTTCTAACAGTACAGTGCACAGCACATTACTCTTATAACCAGCCAATTGTCCTTTTCATATCAGTACAGAACATCAATGTATAGGCATATGTTTCAAACAAAGAAAACAACAGTAGTTCAAATACAACTATAGCAAGATCATTTTCTGAAATGACCCACATCACACAGCACTAAGACACAGTTCTGGTACACGAGTCTGAAACCTGTTACTATAAATTCAGATAAAGAAAATCGCACTGCTAGTGGCCAACCATCTGCATGTAGCTAAGAGACCCACAGCCCCCAAAATGAGATTTACTTAGAAATACATAGATCAGTAAACTTCCACATATATTATAAAGTATTATAAGGTATTACAAAAGGTCAGTCTTTACAGTGTCATAAACGTAATTCAAACTTTCACACACCATCCAAATACACATGTACCACCAACTTCATGCTTCATATTAATGACAATAAGACAACATAGCACCAAAAGGGGGTCTGGATTTATAATGAAACAAGACAGAAGGAGAAACAAGATAAACCTTCAACTTGTGAAAGATTACTAACAACCTTCTGATAGCTCAAAACAAGAAAGATGCCATCACATAAAATCATGTTCTTTCTCAGTATAGCACTGTAAGAAGGGCAGAATTATGTCAAGAAATGGGGTGTATAAGTTTTAAAACAGGCCAGAAACAGTATGCAACATATTTATGCTTCAGATGGGTGGATGATGAATTTCAAGAATGACACAACACTCAGAAATTTATGTGCTGTGAGTACTGCAGAAAATAAATTTTTCCACGGGGACACACTTTCATCATAATTTCAGAAATATATTTGTAAATGAAATTTGAGAACCATTATCAGATTTATGATGATGATGTCACTGGGCCATAATGGAAAGACGTAACTTGTACTTTGATTTGCAATTTGGGGGTTGGAAGACCACTACAGAACTAAAGTCATGTAAAAAATTACATTTGAACCACTTGATGCAAAAATTCAAGTGGAAACAATAACTTCTTCATTACACAAATGAGGAGAAACTATGAGTACATTTATTCAGCAACATTAAAAAATACTTCTCACAATGTACATGTTCTGCACTGAATTCAGGTTTAGACACAATAGCAACACTCAATCAGTATGTCTGTCACAATATGTGGTGCGATAAAACAGTTCCCAGACTAAATTTATTTCGTCATAACAACACACACCTTTGATGTCTATGTTGTCCTCTTCAAAAGAATCTCTATGAGACTCCATACGGTAGGCAGTGTAATTGTGTTAATGTTCAAGATTTTTCATGAAGAGCACGGTCCAATATTTGGCAGCTTTGTCCCATGATTTTGTTTGAATCATGTTCATATTAAACATCCTTACCTTCAATACCATCCTGATTTCTGGGAAGAGAAAAGTAATATGGCACTAAATGTGGTGAGTAGGGTGGGCACAGAATCAACAGTGATTTTGTTGTTAGCCAGCAATTCAAGCTCAAAGCAGAATGTGGAGGTAGATTCCCATGGTGGTGAAACCAATCACCCAATTCTGCTGTTCAGGATGTTTTCAGCACACACTATCCTCCAGAAGCCACAAGGTGTCAATTAAATAATGTTGGTTTACATTTTGTCCTTGTGGAACAAATTCAAGATGCATAACCCCATGAATGTTACAAAAAAGCACAAACAAAATGAGCAGGCTCTTCACGTTTGGATGCAGGTGAACACGTCTTGTTCCCACTCCCCCCGGACACTGAGATGACAGGCTCTTGCACTGAAACTGCTGCCTGATTTCTGGGCTGTACATGTAAATTCACAACTTATCGCTCACAACTACCTTCGAAAAGGATCTGGCATCTTTCCAAGCCTCTCTTGATGTTTGTATCCTGCGCTGACATGATTCTCCTTCTGCTCCTCACTTAGCAAGTGCGGCATAAATTTGGCAGTAACCAAGTGCATGTTCAGGTTGCCTTTAAAAATGATTTAAACTGAACAAAATGAAATTCCCAATATATTATGAATTTCAAGGATAGTAATTCTTCTGTTTTTGATGACCAGTTCTTTCACATGATTCACACTTTCATTTGATCAGCTCGTTAACAGATGTCCCCAGCATTTGTTCTTCAAGACAGCCCACAGCCTTCAAACTACCTGGCAGATCACCCTGAAACTTATATCCTTTCCACTCTCAACATACTTAGAGTTTCTGTAGCATTTTTTTTTTCCCAACACAGTTTAATCTCATGCACACATGCTCTTCTGTCAAGACAACCAATTTCTTAGTAATCCAAGATCACAAATGAAAGAACACACACTTGTACTTAACAAGACTACACAACCATTACACATGCTACAGCATTATTCAGAGCATGGCATGAATCAGCCAACTTTATTCTCTCTACATCTAGTCACAGAAGTATCCGCCAGCAGCAGTGCCAGTAGTACTGTCATCTCACTGTCAGATGGGAAACTATCTGATTGCACCACATAAAATGAAAATACCCTACAAACCAGTCTCTTTCTCCTGGACCCAATCATCAATTTCTTCCTCGACATCACTTGGTTGCTCGGATTCTTCATCCAGCACAAAACGATACCTTAATCTCGGTACCTTGGGAGCAGAACTTGGCCCTATATAAAAGCAAAAAGGCAAAATTAAGTCTCTGAATCACATATGGTGTTTTACACAATAATTTCAACAGTAAAGAAATAGCTACCAAACCCAATATGCGTCATGGGTTCAGCTGCAGTACATTCAGTTACTAGCAAATTCAAATGTACAGGGTCCTCCTTCAAAAGAAGTCATTCTGCTTCCATCTTTTCATGAAATATGAAGTTTGATTACTGTATTAACTGCCTTCCACTGGGCACAGTTCAAGCCAGTCTATATAACCAGATATTCCATTTAATGTTTTCACCTCACCTTCACCTTGGTCTCCAAATGTTGGTCACTTTCTTCCCTTCATACTTACAGATTCGCAGTTCAATCCCACTGATCTGACCACACTAATATATAATTACTTAAATATACACACACTATAAAGCTCCACATTACAATTAACCATTTCAATGCACACAACAGATACAGTTAAGTAGCTATGCCACATAATGCAGGGTAGACTTGCATTTGTAACCTGGTTACATGTAACAGAATACTATAAGATACAAATACAATGTGTCAGTCAATAACACGACACTTTATTTTATATACAATAAACATAGTATATTGTCAGTGTTGTGTTACTGACTGACAAGTTCTATTTATATGTTATAATACTTCAGAATGGAAAACATTAATCTCACCTGTAGCACAATTCACATCCAAAAAAGCACAAACCACTCATACAAAGACGAGATTAAATTCTTGTTCAAGAAGAAAGACAAACTCAATCATGAACTTTCGAACATCACCTGAAAGCCGCAAAAGAATGGGGCAGAATTTGGCAAACTATTCATGATTTCATAAATGAAAAACTAAACCATAATATGGAGAAGAAGTACAAAATTCTAGACAGCTGAAACAAATTTGTAAGGAAAAGACCCTGCATCATGAATGCTTGCCTTCTATGCACTGCCTATTCTAACATTAAGTGTTATCAATGAGATATTTAAACACATCTACTTTACCTTCAGTAGTGTCTTCCCCAATCCGTTTTAAACTCATTTTGGCTGCAAAATAAACACATTCATAAACAGATTTTTGAAAAGCAAGAAACTGAATAATAAATTTTTCAGTTTAATTCAACATACTGTACTCACCTGAAATGAAAACAAGTTCCTTTCAAAGAATGGTACAATGAAAATGGAAGTCCTATGTGGCAACTTTATGACGATAACTTTTTAGTTACAAGAATTAGGGAAACACTTCATCTTAGATTCAGATAAATACAGCACTATTTGTAATAACATTCTGTAGGGCTACTACACCCTACAGTTTTCTAGAATTCTATCCAACTATATCCATCATATGCCACTTTAAAAACCATTCTATGCACATAAATTACATGCAAGGGTCACAGCATTACAGAAGCAAATATCACATGCTTTATTCATTATGAAAGTTAAGTCTTACTGCGATAGCAATCCCCATGTCCCAAACCTCTCCACTGCAGCACAGAAGTGACAGACCACAGACCAACAAGCTAGGAGTCATTCAGAATCAATAAATGAACTTTCTAAATTCTGCTTTTAAAAAATGTGAAACTCCCATTATAGGAAACAAAAACCTAAAATTTTATTTTTATAACCCCATTTTTGTAACAACACTCCGACAAATCATGCTGAGAGCATGATGGATGCCAGACACTAGTAATACAGTGTGATGCTCAAAATACCAAACTTTGGGTACCAATTACAGAATTTAATGACCTTCACAGCTCTCATTTAAATCCTGGTCTCTTGCACATCACACCAGGCATTTCAGCACCAAAGGCATTCTGCCCCACAAAGAAAAAGTACACTGGGTTCTGATGTGGTACATGAGGAGGCCAAAGTCCCCTGTTTGTTGTACTGTCACCAAACACAATCAGTAAACAATACATACACTTGTCTGAAGTGTGAGCTGTTATGCTGTCTTGCTGAAAAAAGGCATGTTCTCTCACAGTCAGACAAGTGATGAAGAAAGCCTATTGGTGACAGATTACAACGGCCACACTATCTGAGCAGGGTAGATCATGAAAGGAAAATAAGGAGTAGGAGGCAAAGGACGGATATAGGTAAATATTCTTTTGTGAATAGGACCATACAACACTGGAACAAGTTACTGGCAGAAGTGTTAGGAATTCTCCCCTGCAAACCAATCACTTTTAAAAAGAGGGTAAGGAAAGTGATAACTGAGTTGAATTAAAAAGAGGTGAAGTGTGCTGTAAATCATCA
>Ga0209755_10006762_pt1 | contig 12582 bp, 8 predicted proteins | sample TergutCo191P1_FD_187301 | JGI IMG/M metagenome (GOLD analysis project Ga0209755, IMG submission 187301) | Cornitermes sp. P1 segment gut microbial communities from Petit-Saut dam, French Guiana - Co191P1 (SPAdes) (version 2) | ecosystem: Host-associated > Arthropoda: Insects > Digestive system >... | reverse complement strand
TCCACAACTCATGAAACACCCTGAATATGCGTGTGTATGTAATGCTACACTATTTATGGGAATTTATGATATTGAAAATAATGTACTTCTTATTGGTGAGAGAGTGATTTCTTCCCTTTTTTTTTTTCCTCCTAGAAAATGTAACAATCAGTGTAAACAAAGAGGTTCAACACAATGGAAACATCAATCAAGATATGAATAGCTACTCCATCCTGCAATCGAACCCAGTTGCTGTTGTTCGCAACTTGACATTGCTGGACTCACCCCAGGCCGTTACAAGTAACACGACTAAAGTTTCTACCCCATCAAGTTATCAGCACGGAGAGAGGCAATATACATCATCCTTGCTCGAATATTATGTTAATTCTGAATTTTCTACATTATCAAGTCCTAGCAAAACAAATGTTGAATCATCCACTTACATTGTTAATGCAGAAAACAATGACTCTACTGAAAGCACCAAATTTTCTTCTCCATCTAATATGAATGATGATACACAACTTTATTATCTACACCCTTCAAGTATCAGTGAATTTCCAGCAGAAAGTAAAGACGTTGGGAAATTTAATGGCACTAAAGTTGAAACTTCCTCTCGAATATGGCCATCTTCAGGTGCTGGCAGATCCTCTGCTTCTCAGCCTGGAGGACAAATAGCTGATACAACACTCCCTGAGGCTGGTGAGCAGAGCACTGTATCTTCAACAACAGACACTGGAATTAATGCAGAACTTCACAATTCACCACTACAAAAATACTATGCCAAGAACATTTTGAATGTCACTACTGAGGAAATCATCGTTCTTGCAGCTGTAACTACAGATGTGCCTTTGACTCCTAGTGTACAACATTCACCTGCAAATCATGTAGATTTTCACAGCGGTGCTGACATGTCACCAATAAATGAAACTGCAAGTTACAGTTCTGACACAAATGCCAATTCATTTCCAGTAAACACTACCGTGGCTGTTTCACAGCCTAAGAGCAGCCCAAATTTCCCACAGAATGAAGGAAGACAACATTCTATTGATTATAAACGCCTCAACAAGTCTACAGTACCTGAGTCTAATACTGAAACTGAAAACTTAATGACATCTAATGCCAGCCATCACCCTTTTGTTTCTGAGACAACAATCAATCCCCTGTCAACAAGCTCTGTTTCTAATAACAATCTTAAACGTATTCCTAATGAGGAACTCCAGGCGATTTCGTTCCCTGCTTATCACCCAAATGACGTGATTCATGTTTCCTCATCGGAGTTATATGCCAGTGATAGCAGTCATAATATTTCACATGAAGAAAAGCATCCGTGTGCAAGGATATGCAAGGAAGGAGCACCTCCTATGGTATGCAAGTACAGGTTTGAATTAGAGTGGTACTATACCATGAGTAAAGCCTGTTTCAACTGTCCACTTCATCTGGAAGACTGCTCTCGAAAAGACTGTGTTGTGGGCGATGGTGTCAGGCGTCCCATAGTAGTGGTCAACAGACAGATGCCAGGTCCGAGTGTCGAGGTGAGTTTAGCTGCACAAGAGCAACGTTTTGTGGTGAAATTCTCTGAAGTATGATACAGAAGGTGTCTTGTGACTACAAAATTTATTCTAATTTTTTTTTAATCACTTGAATGTGAACTTGTGGTTAAGCATGTTTGGGTGGAAGCAGTTACGTTACTGGCTGCATTGTGATCGCAAATGAATGGAGAATTTGTTTGTCACTTTGATTAAGAATTCCATACACTCATGTTAAAAAGAAACTGATGGATGATGTCCCCCTTCTCATTTCATGGACATTTATCTCACATTAACTAATAAGCTGTTCATGAGTTTTCTGTGGCCTTCTAATAAGAAAATTTACACACATTATGTGTTGTCTTCATATCATTATTTTAATTTGAGATACTAATATTTATAAAAAATATGCATATTTCTATAGGTCATATTTTGTAGTATGTAAAATTACGAAGTAGGTGTTCAAAAATTTTTCTTAGTTTCAGTTTGATAGTGAGAAACAGCACACCAGTAGAATAAGGCATGTGAAATTTGGCATGAAAACATCTTACCAGCAGAAAAAATTGTAAGTCAGTTTCGATACCAAATTTTGAGATTATATCACTGAAGTTTAAATAGTATGGTATTCATGCTTTAATTTTTTTATTTATTTCCTTTTTTTTTCTTTCTTTCTCTTTTTCTTTCTTTCTTTCTTCGTTCCTTCCTTTTCCTTTCTGTCTCCCTTTATTTATTTTTATTTCTAGAAATTGCCAGTAGAATAACATTAAAATTTTGACTAAATACTGCCTAGTGTAGCAGCTAGTTTCTGACCTGTTGATACCTGTGAAATTGCGTACTGCATGTATTAAGGAACCACATTCCCAAGTTACTGCTAGCTCAGTAAATTGATTTTTGGACATGATCTGTGACCATAAAATCCATAACTTATTATTGCAATATCACAACTGTGATGGTAGGACCATAGGTTGTTCTTCACAGCCTCCTTCAGTTTGTGAATGAACAAATATGAATACTGTAATTTTTGTACAACTAAGTAAAGTTAGAGCTTTTGGTGCTGTTTAAATGCATGGTGAAAGATGATGTTTGAGTTGCCTCAATTGATATATTTCTTCCCTAAATACTGTTTTGCCACTTGCATGAAAGTAATAGCACAATTTAATCAATGATGTGGTTCTTTTTCAGTATTGTAACTTTAGCATTCAATTTATATTATACAATGAGATTTGAAGTAATCTTCCTGAAGTTTCACCATTGTGTTAGGTGTGCAAGGGTGATCGTATCATAGTGGATATGGAGAACCACTTGATGACAGAGAGCACAAGTATACATTGGCATGGACATCATCAACGTGGAACTCCTTACATGGATGGAGTTCCTTATGTCACACAGTGTCCCATCCCACCAAAGTCGTCGTTTCGGTACCACTACACAGCAGACACACCTGGAACCCACTTTTGGCATTCACATTCTGGTGTGTACACTGCTATCAAAACTTCTTAATAAGGCGATGATGATGTTAATGTACGGCTAAATGCATATTTAATCTTAGCACGGATATGAGTGGCCGTACGAACACTCTGGCTGTGGTACCCAAATGAAAGAGTCCACAGTAAGCACTGGAAAGGAGGCTAGATGGACCTCAGTCAATTTGAACACAGTGACATTGAGAAATGCCTCATTCCTGGGGTTAGGATTCAAACCCAGGTCATCTAGCCCAGACCTATTCTTTGTACTGATTAAGCCGTTCTGCCTCATGTTATGGTGTGTAAACTGTATTTGTATGAAAAGAACCAAATGCTGTTTACCTTAAATTAAGTACACCTCTGCAAATCTTGGCCCTTCAAAATAAACAAGAAAGAGGTTTAACAACTGTATTCTGGCAGTCAGTGTTGTCATTGTTGTCATTAACACCACATCATCACCACCACCACCATCATCCACCATTCTCATCAACATTTCTACAGTATTATAGTTGTTGTGTATGAAATGCACTCTAGGGGAGCGCACTTCTGTGACAAATCTCACTTTTCTCCCTGCAGAACATATTGCTTTCATAGTTTACAGTTTAGTTTCAAAAATGTTTTGCTCTACTGAAAATCCTGTTAAGTGTGTGTGGACATGAATCAAGGCTTCATCCCAATATACTCCAGCATTTTATTGTGTGCGAGTAAGTGAGGATCTCTGGACAGCCTGAGTCCTGGCTTGACATGGGAATCACACAGAGGCCAGGATGTGTCATGCTAGGCCGTTTGCCAATATATTTTACACATCAGCATATGGTCTTATAGGACAAAAGGGGTTAATGTTTATTGTATATTGTAACAAACCTTCTACAGAAATTTAAATTACTGTTACTACTAATATTATTTCTGCTGCTGATGCTGCTGCTGTTATTACTATTACTGCCACCACCACTCTGATTACTACTACTACTTCCACTGTTACCACTACTACTGGCATTTATTCTTCTTCTTTCTCTCCTCCTCTGTCCATCATTTAGCTAGATGGTTTAGGAAAACCTTGAAAATCTTGCTCATGGTAGTCAGTGTGTAAGTCAAGATATGATATTGGAGCCTCCTGAATACAAGGCAGGGGTGCTGACATCCTGACCGTGAAGAACAGTTACCAGAATGTAACTGTGCGATGTGTGAGGAAAGGAAAATAAAAAGATAAATTTTTGTAATTTGTTACCAGGTTGTCAGCGGGCAGATGGAGTGTTTGGAGCGCTAATCATCCGTGTGCCAACATCCAGTGATCCTCACAGAGAGCTCTATGACCACGATCTGTCTGAACACATTGTGCAAATTCTGGACTGGGATGACAAGCTAGGAGTGGACAAGTTCCTTGCACATCATCATGCCAATGGCAACAACAAACCGAAGACTCTGTTGGTTAATGGCAGAGGTCGCTTCCACCAATTTCAGGATGTGAATTCTGTCACTGTAAACGTGACACATTCACCAACTGCAACGTTCACTGTTCAACAGGTACTTAATGAGTACACAAAAACTTGTGTAATGATCAATTAACTATACTAAGGACAATAATGATTTTATTCACACTGTGCCTGAATTTGGACATGCATTCTTGAAAGTGGGCCATGAACATGTTTGCATCCATCAACTTAAAGGCACCCTAACACAATGGCTTGTGATTCATCCATCTGACAATAAATTGTGAACATAATGCAGTGAAGAGAAAGATACAGTCAGCTATTAATATAATTTTTCATATCTGTTGTCTCTGATTTAACTGCGGCATTTCCATATCTGTGTTTGTTATTTCCTGGGGGTAAACCGGCTGGGGTGTGAAGTCGACCACTCACCTCCACACAGTGTTGAGATTGAGAATAACTGTAACTTTACCTCTTCTTCCCCTTTGTGCCTCGATCGTGTGCAGGGGGAGTCAGTGGTGCAGCTACCCTGGACAACAGATTCTAAGGGGTGGAAAAATGAATTTTTTTTAAATTAAAAATTTAATTTTCTGCACATAAATTTTAAATTATTTTGCCAAATATGATAAAAATTAAATTAATTACATGAAATTCATAATGCCATTGGTGGCATTAGACATTCATAGGACCGTGCATTGTGATACAGTCTTATAATAAAACCAATGAGATGCACTAATTTATCAAATTTATTTTTGGAATAGAACTCTACATGTTTCAGACAGTTTCTCTGTCCATCATCAGCAGTCTAGCACTGTACACACAGCAACAGGTATATGTCATACAGGTTATGCTGATTGCTTGCTAGCTCCCACTAGCAAGCAGTCAGCATCTCATTGGTTTTATTATATGAATAAGTCATTGGTGGTATCCATTGTGATTACTGGCCCCTGATGTCACAAAACCTAACAATGTTAGTGACGGCATGGACAGGGAAAACTCATACATTTTACTTTGTTTTACATAAATGTACATCTAACAAGTAACTTATCATAGTTTTTATTAATAATCACAGGGCTTCCGCTACAGATTCCGCCTTATAAATGCAGGCTTCCTCAACTGTCCTATTGAACTGTCAGTGGATAACCACACTCTGTTAGTGATCAGCAGTGATGGAGGTGATGTACAACCAGTGCAAGGTAAGGGTAGTATATACAAAATTATGAAAAAAATATTTTACATTTTTTATTAATTTTTTTTTACAGGGGTAAACATTTCAATGTTTAAAATGTTGGGTTTCATTTGATGCGTTGTTGCACCCTGTCCCACTGTTTTTAGCCCTCCGGACTACATTGTGATCCAAACATGAGTGTTTATTTGTTTTCTGGAATTGCACTGCTTTAACAGATTTGTCTAGACTGGAAAGAATACAAAATCTGCTGCCTTATGCTATAGGAGATACCTTATTGGCTTTTGTGATAATGCTTATTAAGGCTTTTTATCATATAACCAGAGCGTACACTACTTTAGCCACCATAACTTCAAGGTCAGTCCTTCAGCTGGGCTTATCTAATCTAGAAAATCATTTTGCAGAAACAACATTTCAACATTTTTCTTTTGTTGATATTTTTCGCTGTTTTGGTGGCTCATCAGTTGGTGTGTAACTTTTGTTGGAGTTCTACTCTCTTGGTTCTTCTGTAGACATTTTACCCCTTTAACTTTCTTGTTTTATATATATAGTTTTTTTGCCTCATTTTCTTTGGCGACATGTCTGGACTTGACCACTTTGGATTTGTGAAGCACTTAAATAATGAGTTTTATTTTTGTTTTTTGTATTAATTCTGATTTTACCCATAAATGAAAAAAGCTGTAATTAATAACATATTTATTTATACTACTATCACAGATGATCATGAAGATGATACAGTGTGTTTTATTTCTTTCTCAGCTGACTCTCTGGTGAGCTATGCTGGGGAAAGATTTGACTTTGTGTTGCATGCAAATAAAAAAGTTGGAAACTACTGGATGAGATTCAGAGGGCTAATGGACTGTGATGAACGTTTCACTAAAGCTCACCAGGTTGCTGTGCTTCATTATGTTGGTGCCCCTCTGAATAAAGAACCACCTGGCGAGGTGAGCTATGAAGAAGCTCACAGGAAAGGACTGGTGAGTATGGAATACCCATGGAAAGGTGCATAAGAGTGCTCACTGATACTTTCAGGTGTGGTTGTTGTTGTTGTCATTGTCGCAGTCATCAAAGTGATTCATGGCATTAGTTGGCTGATAACATGATGCCGTATAAGATCTGAGGTTTGTCACTGCAGTGAAATTTGAAGTATGATTTTGTAGGTTACAAGACTATGTATTCTGACAAATATTACCAACATGTTGTAGAAAATGGCTGGCTCCATCTTTAGGGTATGTGCATCCTTTGTCTTGATACTGCTACCCTGATACTCCTATCCTGATAATTCTGTCCTTATGTGTCTATCCTGGTACTTCTATCCTGATGTGTCTAGCTTGAATATGGAGGCAGTGTATAGATGGTTTTCTGTCATGAGAGGGGAGAGCAATGTAAAATCTACTTACTTCCACTGTGCCTCTCTGTGTAGAGTTCCTGGCAAATGAAGTGCACTTTGGCAGTTTCATGGAGGAAATTTCCTGTTTCTCTATTTTTTATTTTACCCATCTCAGTTGACAAAGTGGGCATGAATTCACTGTAGAAATACCAGTACACATTCTCTTCAGTTCACAATTCACAGTCACACCTATTTGTTGCCACAAACCGCAATTGAGAATACATGTGAAATGAACTAAGACTCAATTTTGTCATATTTATGCGATGGAATATCAAGAGGTATGTTTAGTTGATCACATTATGACATAATGGTCTGTCTGTGTTCAATTCATATCAGTATTTTTTTAAATTTTGAATGTTGTCTGCCATTTATGGTGCAAATCCGGTCACATAATTGGTACCATCTAACACCGGTGAATGTTCTGGTCTGGCTAGCAGTGTGTCACCAAACCACTAAAACTGGAAGAATAAGCAAAATATATATATTTTTTTTTTTTTTTGCAGTCAGTAAAATCTCCTGTGTTCTGCTTTAAATAAGCTGTATGTATTGTGTCATGTACGCAACACGGTGTTTCATACTTTTGTGTATGCTTGTCCAGAGAAGTGGATAGATTCGTCATTTGTCTGTAGGCCCACAGCTGTGTTCTTGTGCGTGTATCATGATTGCAAAAAGACAGCGAGAATATGGTTGCTAGCACTGCTGGGTCATGTGGTCACATTTCTGTGTGACATGAATTCTAGACCAGGATTCTTCGCTGCTACCTGGTGAAGTTTGTTGCAGAATTAAAATACTTCTGAAGTGTAATTTATCCTGTCCATATTCATATTCCTTAAGAAGAAATTATAATTAATTGTTTTTAAATTCCAGCAAGTGAACTCATTGAATGTGGGGACTGGTAGCACTGCTGGATCATTGGTTATTCCTGAATTGGATGCAATAGCAGACGATGATGCAAGTCTTAAAGAAGAACCAGACTTCAGATTTTATTTATCATATGATTTCTATGAAATAGATAATCCTCACTATCACCGTTCACCATTCTACGGCTTCCACCAAGGTCTGTTTGTATAATAAGCATGTATGAACATGGATGTAACTTGGCCAAAAACAGTGGGGGGCAGCAAAATCTACTATGGGTATTAGGAACTCAGATGCCTCTATTCTGTGTCTTGTAAAGCGCAGGTTTTTCATTTCTTGTCATTACACCATCAAAATAATTGTTTTGAAAATATTTCTATTTATTTTATTTGTCCCTCTTTAACTCAGTAGCCAAAAAACTATTCTTATGTAGAAAAAATATTGGAGGGGTATTTGCCCCCCCTTGCACCCCCAAGTTACTCATATGTGTACAAATACTCAATGCTAACTTTGTGTCAACACCACATTTCAAGTTTCATTAGATTGTGATTAATTATACTGTGGTTTTTTTTATATACAGAATAAAATCTGTCATATCAGTGTGAAGTGTCATTCTGCGGTAGGTCTACAGATATTGTAGTTTTATCAGCATAACTTGGTTTATCTGTATTTCGGCAGTTTTATCTTCACCAATTTAATCATAAAAAGCCTACCACCAATACTTGGTTCCTGCAGCCTCCTTGTGAGAATCAATTTACTGCATGAGGGTGATTTTGGCTTTAGGCTATGAGAGACTTTAACATATGCACATTATCACTTGCACATCATCAAGAGAATGACAGTAATGCAGCAGTTATTGTAATATATCAGTCCCCTATGTACTCATGGTGATACTGAATTTCTTTACAGTTTCCAGCAAACTACAACGTCTGCTCACACCTCAGCTGAACCACATATCATTAAGGCTGCCACCATTCCCACTTCTCTCACAGCATAATGACCTTGGCACAAAATACCCTTTCTGTAACGAGACAACTGTAAGTGGCTGTGAAAACAAGTACTGTGAGTGCACACATGTAATTGAGGTGCCACTGGGGACTGTTCTGGAACTCATCATTATTGATAAAGGTAATATTGAATTATTATTTTGTGACTGACGCTTTTTTAGACAGTAATTCGTACGTTTTGAAAATGTATAGGAGACAAGAAGACAGACAATTCTGCATTAAATGCTACCAGCTATTCCTTCAATTTAATCTGTTCTTAATTTCCTCATGAACATAATTTTGATTTGATAGTGCAACTTTTGTGTATTTGACAGAGCTTTAAAATGTGTACTCTTCAGCAAATACTAATGGGGTAGCCAAATCTATGGGAATTGGATGACAGAAGCATACAGCATATATGGGGGAAATGATAAATGGATACAAAATACTGGTTATTAAACCTGAAGGGATGGGACTGCTTGAGTGAGCCGTATGTAGATGTATGTAGTATTATGGAGGTACTGTAGGGTTGTGTAGGAATGACAACTACAGTACCACACATATATAAATATTTATTAATGTCAAAGTTGTACAGTGAGGTTGTGGCTTACTTGCCGTTAATTTATCATCTGCTGTTGAGTGATGTTGACCGTGGAGTAGAGCTGAGTTGCCATGTAGTGACGAGGCCTTCGGTCAGCCGTGAGCGATGATGAGCCGCTGGCTATGCGGTTGGTTGGCCAGAGGTCCGTGGTGGAGTTGAGGTGTCTGTGACTAGTGCTGCTGCAGGATGCCCGGATGAGCGGTGATGTGCCTGGTCCACGAGGCTACGTGGCCGGGCATTCGGGTCTTCTGTATTGATGAGTCCTTTCTGAATGAACCCCCTTTCGCTGCTAAGATGGCTTCTTTTATGTAGGTCACTGCTGGTCAGTCTGTTCTGCCATTGGCTGGTTGGCAGAGCTGATGGGCATGGCTTCCAGAAGGTAGTTCCACTTGTCAGGGGTCGTTTTCTTTGTTTGTGGAAGGAGACAGTGAAGGAGGGAGTGAGAGAGTGGTTTGCTGTGGTGTTTAAGCTGCTGTTGACTAGGTCGGTGTGTTGATTGGTGTACCGACAGAGGAAGGAGAGCTGCAATATAGGTGCTTCAACAGTATTAAAATTTATCTTAAAAAAATAGAGTAAGAAGATGTGGAATAGATTAATCTGATTCAGGTGAGAGTCCACTGGCAGGCCTTTATAGACATGGTAATGAATCTGAAGATTCCATAAAAAGTTGTGTCAACTTCTCATTGTTGTGTTTTGTACTCTGTTTCTTATCCCTTTCATTGCGATGGATGCAACAGTCCACACTGCATGAAAAATTTTTCATTTACAGCCACAGCACAAAAAATATCATAGGGTCTGTGTTTATTATCTCAATGATTTGATCTCATTAATACTATCCAGTGAAGAATAAAAATTAATGAAGATCTTCATAATGCAGTTTTTCAATCATTCTGTCACTTCCTCCCTCTTCAGTCCAAAAATTCGCCTGTGCACCCAGCTCCAGTCTCCCTCAATCTACTTACTTCTCCTAAGGCTGATGTAACAAGTTCCACATTACACTGATGTACATCATACATAAAGTAATGCATGAATATGAAGGGACATTAATTAGTGTTTTAAACATTGTGGTGCTACAGGCAAGGCGTTTGATGCAAATCATCCTTTCCACCTGCATGGCCATGCATTCCGTGTGATAGCCATGAAACGTCTTAACAGAACCACAACAGTAGAAGAAGTTCAAGCCAGAGATAAAATGGGTCTGATCCATCGGAAACTTAAAAGGGCACCATTCAAAGACACTATCACTGTTCCAGATGGAGGTTTTACAATAGTGCGTGTCCATGCCAATAATCCAGGTTTGTATGATAGTCTTTATTACTGCCTCAGCAAAACTTAGAGTAACGATAAAAAACCTTGATGTAATAAAATTTTCTAAAGTTTTTGTGAATTACTTCCCATAGCATTTTGCCTAAATTTAGTATTAAATTTAGTCTGTTGTGGCTGTAGGCCAAAGACAGGTGGACAACATACAGCATGTACACATTCTAGCTGTTTTCATTAGACTGACTCTTGATTTCAGGGACTCTAATTGCTTCCTCTGACGACCTGACACACTTGTGGAAATGAAGGAACAACTACAAGCTTTCTAGTAATCTAGTCAATAACTGGATAACTATTGGTTCTTTTAATAGTGAGATATCCAGAATGATAATGCATGTGTTCTTGCAATTTATGTCTGTGGCACCAAAAACTTAGTCACTTCATACTCACTTCACTCATACTCTTGACTTCACTTCACCCAGCCTAAATGACTTCTGAACCTTGGCATCCATATGCAGTAACTGTCTTCCCGTTCTTATTTCTTTCTACTCCTTGAATTTTGTTTCACAATTCCCTATAGGCTGTCTGCTAACTTTACTACTCTCTAAAAGGTCCTTTAAAGCTAAAAACTTTAAATCCATTTTTGTCATTGTCCACTAATGACTTAACGTTTGCCACCCCTTGCAGTAGCCTGTGTGAACCCCATATGAGCTTCCTACTGGTCTTTCTTAATGTGTCAGTTTTATTTAAGACACGTGCAATGGTTATAAGCATTTAAATGTGAAATGATAGCATCGTTTGGTGCATGGTGTGATCTGTAGAATGTTAGGACACTGGTGCATTTATAGAACACTGAAATTATGAATGATTTTGTTAGAAACAACAGCATCAGTGAAGATGAGAATGATGGTTACATTAACAATAATAACAATTGAGGCTCTTTTTTTTCACAATGATGATTTACACTACTACAGATCTACCTTCATAAAATTCGGCATATAAAACCTAGAGTTTGGTAGTAGTTTCTGGTTCCACATTTCCAGTATGATTTTATTGTTATGTTTAAACTGCTTACTAATAGATACTCTGCTCCTGATAATACTGGTACTGTGATATTAACAATTATTTGATTGATTAATTTGCATAATTAATTTATTTAGTCAGGCCTTCATTCAAAGCACTGTGGCACACTTGCCACATGCTTGTGCTCACCAGCTGAGAACCACCACAGCAGACAGTCACTTTGCTTGCTGAGTTATCTTGAGATATTTGTAAATAAGTGTTATTAATGTTCACATTTTGCCTCAAATTAAAATAATGTCTCCTGTTTAGGTTACTGGTTATTTCACTGCCACATTGAATTCCATGTGGAACTTGGCATGGCTGTAGTATTCAAGGTGGGTCAACATGAAGAATTTTCATCTCCTCCACCTGGCTTTCCTCGCTGCGGCAATTATATGCCATCTGAACAAGACCTTGAACATACAAACAGTGATGCAGACAATGCTGTTGATGCCCACATCACCTCTACTCCAAATTGGCGGCCTCTCAAATCAACTTCTGGCAGTGCATCATTCAAGATATCTGTTTTACCAAACTTTGCTCTGTTGTTATTGCTCTGTGCAGCTGTTCGGTGACCACATCTGTTCCACAGACAGCATTAGGTGTGCTGCAATTTCCCCCCATACAAATTGCAAGCAAACAAAATTGCCAGATGACAGGTCTTTTTTTTTGTGTATTTTTGTACAGGTTTACAGAGAAACAAGAGCTAATTGCATGAAAATGTATTAGCAAGCTCTATGTCAGCCTGTCCACCTATCCATACTGCGAATGAACTATAAGTGGCTCTACTTCATTGAGCATGGTTCAGTTTGGGAAGGTTAAAGTTGTGTTCTTCATGAAC
>Ga0209755_10006761_pt1 | contig 12582 bp, 11 predicted proteins | sample TergutCo191P1_FD_187301 | JGI IMG/M metagenome (GOLD analysis project Ga0209755, IMG submission 187301) | Cornitermes sp. P1 segment gut microbial communities from Petit-Saut dam, French Guiana - Co191P1 (SPAdes) (version 2) | ecosystem: Host-associated > Arthropoda: Insects > Digestive system... | reverse complement strand
TGAAGTAGATATAGCAAGCGACCCAAGCTTTGTCACCGGAGTAATGGACAGCTATCTCAAACAAGCACATGAAGAAATGATAGCCGAAATACAGGAACTGCTGGCGGCAAAAAATCCGGAATTTCTTGTTCGCGGCGCATTGCTCACATGCAGTTGCGGTTCTCATTTGAGATATTTGAATCAGCCATATGACTACGGAGTCTTTGTGCGGGGACGTCCCATAATGTGTGCAAAAGATTCAAAAGTAAATGTAAATATAATGACTTTTGGACATTGCTCTTCATTGACTCCCGGCTCATTCGAAAGAAGCCGCTTAGTTCCGTATGTTCCGATAGACCATGACGGCAACTTGATGCAGGAAAAGCCGGACTTTACATCAGTAGGCTATGTTTGTGCGCCTAGCACGGCGTCCGAGCTTTGGCAAAATGTCTAGGCTATTTGAGTAAGATAGCGCTATTAGGGGAGGATTAAGTATGTATGGGGAAAACAAACAACATCAGGAAATAAACATGTTTCTGGCGGTACAAATGAGAGAGCTTCTATATAACAGAGCTCTTTCAACAATGCTCAGCTTCTCAAAGAGCAAGGATATTGTGATGCGCAGTTTTCTAAAGGCACTAAATCCAGGGGTAGAAGCTGTACGCAAGAAGATTGCGCAAGGCGAAAAAAAATCAATCAAATACATTCATTTCTCATATCTTCTAAGTGAGGCAGAACAAAAAAAGCTTGTAATTAAAATTGATTTCTATGATGATAGATATTATGAAGACATAAACGACGTCGATTCATTCTGGCGATATGATATGCTTTTCCCTTATATCGACGAAGACGTAGAGTTACTGTATGAGAAGCTGCGCAAACATTTTGTGCGTTTACAGGATTATTCTTTATTAGATTTGCGTATGCTGTATTGCACGGTAGTCTTCCATATCATGAAATCAGTCATGAAAAATCTGACGGCAGATCAGGTCTTCTGCGATGCATTAAACGGCGTCGGCGAGTCGGAGGTTGTCGTGATGTACGGCGCGTATTTGGATAGTTCTGAAATGATTAACATGATAGAAAGCGGGGGTGAACAAAATTGAGATATTATCGTATACAGCAAAACAAAGAATATGCAAATGCCCCAAGAACGAGCGATATGAACGAAAAACTCGACACGAAGAATTTTTACTTAAATAGGTCATATAACATACCATTACGCACTGTTATAAACATTCATCCGAATAGAAATATATCACGGGTAGATTTTCTTTATCAAACAATTCCGCTTATATCCTCGCGCATCAAGGATGTGATCGAAAGATTTGAAAATGGAGTTATCTATAAGGAGGTAGTGCTCTTTGACCCGGAAACAACATGGAACCAAATGTACTACATACCCTTTTTTTACCGGCTTAGTTCTGATGTGCTGCTCTCGCCATCCATTCGGGAACTCTCATCAGGCAGAGAAAGTACAGACCCTATAAAGCTAAAACTACCGCACACATTGCCTGTGTTTTGCATATCCAACAGAAGCAGCTACAACTTGTTCATGCGCATAGATTTGACAGAGAGCCTGCTGCGAAACGGGGCAAGAGGATTAAAGCTCAGTGAAGCAAATGATTTGGAGGGATAAAAATGAATAAAAACCATAGTATACCACAGGAAGAATCGGCAATAATTGCAGCGCGAAAACAAGCATATGAGGAAAAATGTAAAAGTATTTATTCTGCGTTTACATATGTCGGCGGAAAAAGATACCATTTTGCAGAGCGTGAAATTTTGGCAGCATGGATACAGGTGCGTATGCCCTCGGAATTTATTGAAATGCCGTCTGCATTCGCAAGAGTGAAATATCCGTCCGAAGACAGACCTGACATCATAACCACAAGCTTTGATTTAAGCGTTAATTTTGCTTTTTCGTTGTTATCTGAACCGGCCAGCGATGAGGGATTGACCATTAACAGAAATGCATCCCGTGAGGCAATGCAGAAAGTATTTCCACAAAACACTTACATGGAATCGCAGGCGGATTACACCAAAGAAAGTCGGTTATATACATGGTTTGATTATTACGGACCTACTTTAGATGTGGATATATATACTGTAAACGCGTTTACAAGAATCAAGCAGAGGCTCCTTCATATAATGTTCTGCTGCGCAAAGAGCGACTCAGAGCATTGGAAACCAGCTGTGCTTGAGATGTTATCCTCAATTGCCGAGAGCAAAAGATTATAGTGGAAAGGAGAAAACTAGTATGAGAGCTGTAAATATATTTGTAAAACCGTTTGAATATATAGAAATACTTGATTTGAAGATGAGCAAGGGTGTAAATCGCCACGGCGAAGCATTGGTAAGTGGAGTCATCGACGCCGAGGCTGAAAATGACTATACCCTTCTGGCTATGGAGATACAAGATGTTCAAATTCACGCTATGGATTTTGATGGCAATGAGTGCGTGATTTTCCACGGAGTATTGGACGAGATGAAAATCACTACTCAGAACAGCTTGCGAGTCATGGAGTTGCGTATTAAGTCAAGAAGTCTGGTTTTGGATACAATGCCTCTTATAACAGTATTTCAAAATATAGACCTGACTTACAACCAACTCGTTAATGCAGTACTTGAACCATATGAGGATACACAGGCGTTTATAAACTGCGGAGATGGCGAGCCTATTGCGCAGATGTTCATTCAGTATCAGGAGACGGCATGGGAATTTCTTATCCGCATGGCAAGTATGCACAATGATGTGTTGGTTTCAAATGACACAATGTCGGGGATAAATCTATACTTTGGCTTTCCGCGCAAACCCATATTGAGCACAGAACCAATTACTCCTTCCTTTTACGATGTTAAGCGAGTTGCCAATGAGTTTCTCAGTAATAATGATAACAGCGCCTCAGAATTTGATAACGGCGACTGTATTTGCTTTCTCGTCAAGGAACGTGAAATCCGTCACATGGGGGAAGAAGTTGCTTTTTTTAACAAACGACTTTGGGTAGCCAATATTGAATCAGAGATGGACGGCAGAGAGCTTATTCACACATATACTTTGATTGAACAGCCGGCGCCAAAAGTTATGCGCAGACGAAATAATATAATCATCGGCGCGTCACTGCACGGACGTGTAAGCAGTGTCAATGACATTCGTATTAAAGCGCATTTAGACGAGGCTCACTCAAATAATACCACAGAAATAAAATGGCATCCTTTTTCGACTGTATATTCCTCTCCGAGCGGTACCGGATGGTATACTATGCCTGAACTCAACGATGAGGTTGTGCTGCATTGCCCTACAAATGTTGAAGACGAAGCATACCTAATCAGCGCGGTCCACCCGGTAAGGACAACTCCGCGCGCGCCTTTATTAACCGAAACGGAGCAGCAAGATAGCGCCTACGATGATGATGCTGCTAATGATGATGATGCTGCTAATGATGCTCCAAAAGACAACGAGACGACAGTTCTGGCATATAACGAAAACAGTAAAATACAGTTTGGTTCTGATTATATTCTAATGCAAAATAATGATATGCTAGTGTTATTTCATGATAGCGCCGGAATTTTAATCTTAAGTGACACATCTGTAAGAATCAGGAGCGCAAATGAAGTGCTTATTTCCAGCAAAACTGCCGATATGACGGTTATTGGCAACCAGAGCGTTGTACGCACATCACAGGGCGGGGCACAAATTGAGCTTAAAGAGGATACCGCCATAATTTCATCATCGCAGATCCTAACCGAATAATCCATATATAAAATAATTCAAATAAAGAAGGGCGTTGATATTGATGAGGGCAGATATTATTAAAGTCGCACCATTTAACTTTATTAGCATACTGGACGTTTATATGAGCAAAGGCGTAAATCAACATAGCACGGCAAATGTCAAGGGCGTCATTGAGGACGACGCCGAATATGACTATCTGGTTTTACCACGGCTTGAAACAACAGTTGAAATCTCCTCCTCTGACATTTTCGGAAATGAGTGTGTGTTATTTCATGGTATTTTAGATAAGCTTAAGGTTTCTACATCTAATGGATTGAAAATCATGGAGCTGCAACTGGTCTCAAAGAGCATGTTGCTGGATATTGAGACTAGAGTGATGGCGTTCCAAGATACTGAAATGACTTATGACGAGCTTGTAAAAGCAGTATTATCGCCGCATGACGATGCTCATGCTCTCATCAATTGCGGACAGGGCGAAAGGCTTAACCAGATGTTTGTCCAGTATCATGAGACGGATTGGACTTTTCTTGTCAGAATGGCAAGTATGCACAATGATGTTTTAGCGGTAAATGATGTACTGCCCGGAACATTACTGTATTTTGGCTTTCAGCGGAGGACCATATCACCTGCAGAGCAAATAACCCCTATATCATACCATATAAAAAAATCCATCGGCAGATTTATCTACAAAAAAGAGAACAGGGTACCCAATGCCAGCGAGAGTGATGAGGAACAGATTATCGTTAGAGACCGCGTGATTCGCAACGTTGGCGATCCGGTAGAGTTTTTGGGCAGGCGCCTATGGGTGTACAAAGCAGAGTCTGCGATGGACGGCACGGAGCTTGTCCACACATATACATTAATGAATGAAGCCGGAATAAAAGTAACTCAGATGCGCAATTATAATATAATTGGAGCCTCGCTCTCCGGTCAGGTTGGTGCAGTTGCGGGTACTCATGTGAGAATGATTTTGGATAATGCACATTCAAACAATCTAGATGATATAAAGTGGCATCTATTATCAACGGTATTCTCAAGTCCCAGCGGCATTGGTTTTTATACACCTCCTGCAATTGGCGATACAATGCGGCTATACTATCCAACTGAGATTGAAGATGCTGGATACGTTGTAAGCGCAGTACATACATCTAGCACACAACCGGTAATGCCAACTGCCCAAGCGCTGATATCAAACAATCAAGACCCTACCCCGGACGCGTCACTAAGTATACAGGGCAACGATAGCGACAGCAGCGGCAGTGACATGTCTCATAGTCTTGAAGAAGGTCGAGAGCCGTCCAGAAAAATCTTTGAAAATAACTCAGGGCAGAGGATCACACTTGCACAGGGTTTTCTTTCGCTCAGTAGTATGGTGGAAAAAGCCGATGGTTCCGGAAATGAGTTTCAATCATTATCACTCACTGATGGCTTAGGCGTTGTGATTGTCAGTAGTCAGTATGTCTCATTATCCGCAGAGGAGAATGTAACTCTGGTGAGCCTTGAAGGTAATGTTTTAATCAATGCAGAAGAAGACGCCGTGATTTCGCAAAAAAACTCAGCCGTTAAGCTCGGTGGCGGAGTAGTGAAAAACACTGCCCCTTAGTACAAAATAATGCAGAAAATGGTTCTATTCGAGATAAGCACAAAATGCCATGACATTAATATACTGACTAGAGCGCCGCTCATGGCAATACTAAGAACAAAGGAGAAAATATAAATGAGAATGTATGACATAATCACCCAAAAGAAGCATGGCGGTGCACTGAGTGAAAACGAGATTCGTTTCTTTGTTGACGGGTTTACCAAAGGTGAAATCCCAGATTATCAAGCATCTGCGTTGCTAATGGCAATTTGTCTCAAAGGCATGGATGAGCACGAGACAACCGTCCTTACGGATGCAATGCTGCATTCCGGAGACGTCGCAGACCTGTCATCAATTGCGGGAATTAAAGTAGACAAACACAGCACAGGCGGAGTCGGAGACAAGACAAGTTTGATAATAGGTCCTATAGTCGCCTCCTGCGGCGTGCCTGTTGCAAAGATGAGCGGACGCGGACTTGGACATACAGGCGGCACAGTTGACAAGCTGGAATCTATTCCGGGCTTTCAAACATCAATTGATCCTGAGCGCTTTTGCTCCATAGTCCGAGCCACTAATATTGCAATTATCGGACAATCCGGTGATATTGCGCCGGCGGATAAAAAACTATATGCCTTGCGCGACGTCACATCAACAGTTGATTCAATCCCGCTAATTGCCTCTTCTATAATGAGTAAGAAGCTTGCCGCAGGCTCCGACGCTATTTTGCTTGACGTTAAAACCGGAAGCGGCGCCTTTATGAAAACCCTGGACGACTCACTCGCCTTGGCAAAGGCAATGGTATCAATTGGTACTCGTTCCGGTCGGCGCGTCATGGCGCTTATAACACAAATGGATACGCCGCTTGGGTGCGCTATAGGAAATGAGCTGGAAGTACGAGAAGCCGCGCAGACCTTACAGGGCAGAGGCGCGGAAGACCTCACCGATGTTTGCCTTGAACTTTCTTCATATATGCTGCTTCTCGCAGGCGCCGCCGATAATCTTGATGCATGTATGAAGCTATCAAAAGACTCAATAAGAAGCGGCAGAGCTTATGAAAAACTTCTGGAAATGGTAAAAGCACAAAACGGCGATGTTTCGGTGATAAAAAACGGATTTGCCGAAGCGAAGTTTACACTTCCGGTAAAGGCGTCCGCAAATGGGTATATCACACATATGAATGCCGAAACATGCGGTCTGGCAGCGCTCGCACTGGGCGCCGGAAGATTACGCAAGGAAGACAGCATAGACTACAGTGCCGGAATAATCCTGGAAAAGAAAACCGGCGATGAAATCAAATCCGGAGATATTATTGCAAAACTATATACCTCGGACGAACGCAAGCTGACCGAAGCTTCCGATATACTAAAAAGCGCTCTAACCATCGGCAGCTCTCCCCCGCCGCATATAAAGAACATACTCGCGGTGGTTTCAGAAAGCGGCATAACACTACTATAATCAAATCCAGTCTGGCGCAGCATCATTGATACCGTAAGCAATCAAATGGGGGAATTTTTCGATGCATACTAAGCTTCATGTCTAAAAGCGGCAAAAACTCACTCTCTCCCGATTATCTCCACAATCTGCGCATCCGAACCCCCGCCATAAATACTCCAATCCATTAGTGTACCTTGATTATGCAGAGTGCGCCATTTGTCGGAATAAAGCCCCCAAAAACTGTCTTCGTGATAAAACATGAGCTCTAGCTCATCCTCGGTATAATCCCTTGTCCAGAACACCTCGGTTTCCCATACTCCATTGACCAAGCGCTCGTCCGTGTACCTCCGTTCGTTGACCAGTGCGCCGTCCTCAAAAAAAACCAACTCGATTGTCAGGACTGCCGTTTTGACAAAAAGACCGTCAACAAATGAATACATCGCCCAACTATGTGACGACGCCATGTTGCGCCAAGTGCTGAGAACTCTGCCATTTTCGACGTCCAGCGAAGGATTCAATATTGGAGAAAAGCCCCCACGCCTCTCATTATCGTAAGCCGCACCGTTACCCATAAAGCAACTGAATGTCACAAAACCTTGATTCCCGAAATGTCCATTTAACACCAAAAGGTCTTTTTGCCCATCGAAGTTTACGTCCGTGATAATAAGCCCTCCGGTAACATTTAAACGCCTAACACCAACATCAAATATTTCAACTAAATGGTATTCGCCGTCTATATAGTCCGAAACGAATACCTTGGCTTCGTTCCACCAAAAGAGCCAGTCTTCCGGATCTAAACCGTCTTCTCCGTTTGTTTCATGGCTCGTAACAATCAGCTCATATACGCGCGTACCATCTGCGACTTTAGTATATTCGAGCACTCTTCCCAAAATCCGGCTCTCAATAAAATCCCGCCCCAAAACAGACGCCTCAGCAAGATTGTTTTCATCCGACATATATGCATCTTCGGTAAACCTGATGGATACATATGGAAATCTATGAGCAAAACTGAGCGAAGGCAAACCATCGGCAAAGATTTCCACGGCAAGCAAAGACTCCATTTCTTCCAAAATCCCTATATCCTCCGCCGATAGCTGCACCCCGTCACGATAATGAATCGAAATGCTAATATGCCTTAACTCGGGAAAGAGGATTGGTATATCTCGAAGCGATATTACCCGATTATCATGTAACCAGTCAATACGGAAGGATCGAAGCATAGATAGCTCATCTAAATCCTCTTGCGTCAGTTCCTCCGCGCGTTTATCCACAATCCGCTCAACACTTCGCAACACAGTCTCGTCCGCGAACACATGCAAAGGCTCGGGTGCTGTCAAATTGCCCAGTGTATCCGCCGCCGGAGGTAATCCATCCGGTATCTCTGCTGTCGGATTCAGTCTATCCGGTGTATCCGCTGCGATAAGCGCCGCATATTCGTTTTGAGCCTCGCTTAAAATCACCGCACCCCAAACAACTCCGGCGATGAAAACACCAACCGCAACGCAAATTAAGATTCTTGCCGCATGCGATAACGCCGCAAACCCGGCTATTGGCTTTGCTCGTTTTGCCCTTTTTATAGCGTCAGCTAGTAAATTCTTCATAGCGGCGCTCTCTTTCTAAAATGTACCTTCATGTTAAACTTAACTACGAGATTTGTCAAAGGGATTTATCACTCATAAAGAAAATCACATTAATGCCCGCAGTATTGTTGCGGTTACGCTTAACTTCATGTATAATTACCCCGAAACGAGCTAATTGAGAAATTGCACATGTCGGCGTACCGGGGTTCCATTGCGATAAAACAGTCGTATTCTTTAAAAAAAGGAGTGGTTTTATTATGCGAAATAAATACTTTACAGTATTACTTCACCCGGACACTGGAGAAGAACGTGAGGTAAAAAATGGCTACTCATGGACGGTACTTATTTTTGGCATTTTTGCTCTACTGGTTAGGAGACAGTGGCGCGCATCAATTATTGCTTTCGGGATTATAGTGTTCAACTTTTTCCTCTCTTTGTCGGTCGGTTTAAACCTTCCTGCCATTTTTTATCTTATTGGCTGGGGCATATACGCTGCTGTTGCAAATTCGCAGTTAGTGGAGAGCTTATTAAATCGGGGTTACGAAGTTTCCAATGAGATCAATCGAGATGATTTCTACGTTAATGACGATGATGTCGGTGTTGACGATATCACAACTCAAAGTTCTATAGAGGGTGAGTAGCAATCATCACGCGAAGCAGAGTGCAAACACTACGCGCTTGGCGACAAGACGTAATCACTTCGTCGCTCCGTCACAATATTTGATTTCTCAACTACGTGCACATGTCGGCGCACAGGGGTTCCATTGCGATAATACAATCGTATTCTTAAAAAAGGAGTGGTTTTATTATGCCGAAGAAAAATGCTACAGTATTATCTAACCCACACTCAGGAGAAGAACGTGAAGTAAAAAATGGCTACTCTTGGACTGTATTATTATTTGGCATTTTTGCTTTACTGGCTAGGAAACAGTGGCGTGCTTTTACTATTGCTTTCTTGATTACGGTAATCAGCTCTTTCTTATTAGGATTAATCGGCTTGGGCGTCCCTTTAATAATTAGTGCAATTGTCTGGGGCATATACGCTGCTGTTGCAAATGAGCAACTAGTGGAATACTTATTAGCTCAGGGTTACGAAGTTTCCGGTCACATCGTTGGGGATGAGTTCATTACTAATGAGGATTTTGACGACGATGACGATGATGTCTCCATTTAAAGTTTTATAGAAGATGAGCAGCAAAAATAGACTCATGCAACCGGCACGGTTGTAATCTACCAGCGAATATGTACATATTACGGTAGAATGAAAACTGTGATAGATTTCTAATTGAAATACCTTAATTCGCGGTTTGCGTTAAGCAAACCCTATTGGCATAGCGCATATTATTAGTATTCCATTTCCGAAAGGAACGAAGTATAAATGAGCGAGAAAAAACGAAAATGGTCTCCGGTTAAGGAGATGCTGTTTACATACCTTGCAGTCACAAAAATCTTGTACTGGTTTAATACCATCACGGCGCTGAATCAAAGCGACCTGGGCTATGTGGGAAGGTCTGTACTGACACGGTTGTTGTCCCAAGACATACTAATCATAACCGGCGTAGTCTTTTTCTTCTATCTTGACAAACTAGCATTTTTTAAGAAATCAAAATACAACAAGATTATAGAGAATATCGTATTTTATGCCCTTGGTTATGTGGTTATTATGGGAGTTGGCTTCCTTTACTTTTGGATAATGAGCCGCTTTTTAGAAACAACGCAAACATATCAGTGGGGTTTTACTCTGGCTTACGGCACAGTTGGTTATGTAGTGGTCTGCATCGTGTTTAGCATCAAGGAATACTCCAAGTCAAAGGATAAGGAGTTGAGCGGAAACACCGCGTCCGTTCACGGCGCGGAAGATAAAGCCGCCATGCTCAAAGCCCTGCTTGATGATGGAGTTTTAACTCAAGAAGAATATGACCGTAAGATGGAACTGATTACCTAGCCCATCTTCCATTAGCAAAACCAAAAGTGAGGGCATCACTGCCGACCTGTTTAGTTCGATAAATACAAAATTGGTCTTTCGCCGCCCGCCGCATCGTTTGATTCTTAATCTCATCCGCAAGCTCAGTTCCGTCACAGGGCGAACTTTTCTTTCCATTTAGCGTATGATATGCAAAATGGAGTATTGTCGTCGTACTCTCTAAAATCTTGCCACTTATCCATCGTTTCCTCACAACTAACAGAGGCGACCCCCTGATGGCTTCTCAGCGTTATAATATGATTGCGTTGTTCTTCATTCTTCACAAAATCAGCATAGGCATGAAGAATTAAAAGATTTTGAAAATAACACTCCCCGCCTGATAGTGCGTCATTTTCTTTCCATCCGTTTTCAGTATGAAAAAGGAATTTTACACACATAAAGCAACCGGCATAATGAAGATATACCCAAATATCATCATAAGGCTCATCAATTATGCGGCTCAAAATCTGTAAAATGCCTTCGTATCCGCCTGTTACTTCTTGAGTGAGCGCTTTTACGGCTTGCCTGAGGTTCTCCGGCGCACAACCGGCATAGAAACTGTAACCATTTTCTTTATAAGATGAGCTGATGCCAATAATCAGATTTGATACCGTAGCACTCCCAGTTGTTTGACTGCTGCGAAACTCCACATTTTCGAGCAACTCCCTATACCGGTCAATCGCATAAATCCTGTTCCCGTAACATCGTGTAATGAGCGACCTGCCCTGAATTGAAGTTGAATTTATTGAAGCGGATTCCCTTAAAAGAATCCACTCTTGAATTTCATAATCGTCATCCCAAGGATACTCGTCGGCAACAAGACCCCACCCTAAAGATAAGTTTGATAAGTAGTCAAAACGATCCGTTCCGACAAACAACCCAGGGCGTTTCGTCAGTTCTATCAGCGCTTCACGAAGCGATTCCTTAGTGTCGATTTTAAACATGCTCATCTCCTTATAAGCTACTCTTGCAGCGGCTTGCTCTTTCCGGCAAAGAGCAACATTAAGCACTCTAAATCAGTAGTCAGCGTCCACCAAAATGGTTATCCCAAGCCGCTGAAAAGTCTGCGGCAATGGTGTCCGCAGAAAAAGCATACCAAGGCATTTCCTCTTTTTGGTCAAACTCATCATTAAAGTCGCTCCATCGCTCATATGTGACTTCTTCCCCATCGATAATAAACACAAGCGTGTCCCAATAAATACTATCGGGCTGTGTAATTGCTGTGTCCGACTGAGCAAAAACCTCTGCTATAAGAACACCCGATGAAAGCTGCAATCTTGCCATGCTGGTATATGCCGCGCCGCTTGAAGAGCAAAATGTGCCGTCAGTTCTTATGCACCTCATCCCCCGAAACGAAAAGAAATCTCCGCGAACCACCCCATTGTCATAATACAGGACTCTCCTATCACCCGGAAAAGGCGGACTTATTTCCAGAACAACTGCAGGGATGGCACTTCCCTCAACATTAATAAACGTAAACTGAGTGTATTCAAAATTATATCCGCTGTAAGAGTCGAAATATCCGTCAAGATTTAAGAATACATATTCGAAAGAGACCTCCACATCATCTGATTCGTATATGCGTCGAACGTCATAATAACCGGCGTCACCTTGAAGTACCTCAATGAATTTCTCATAAGCGTATTCACGCTGCTGTCTATAATTAATTTCCTCCCGTCGAATCAGTACAAACACACCATTTTCATACCCATAATGGTGTAAGATTATAATATTACCTGCATCTTCGACCCATCCATATCGCCAAGTCCTCGTCTCTTCATCAACCGTTATGTGCGCGCTTGTAAGAAACTCTGTTAGCTGCTCATTAAAAATATACTGACCGCTCTCCTCATCCCAGAGCCAGTGATAATGCCGCCCCCACATAGGGTGTCTTTCGCTATGTAAGTAGCTAAACAACCTCATATCCAAATATCCGTCAAAATTAAGGTCATCAAATGCTATCTGCATAAAATCATCGTGAATGCTGTTGTATGGCGAGGTTGATTGCAGAAGCCCCGGTATTTCTTGGATCAAAGCACCATTTTCATCGTAAATGCTTATGCTAACATCAAACTCAGGGAAGAAATAACCTCCTCCGGGCTCCGGAGACGGAACTATCTCATTAATTCCGCTGGTTGTGCGGAGGAAAGTAAAAGGAGCCATATCCTCATGTATGTGCACGGAGCTTTCAAAAACAATCACTTCGTTGTCCGGAGGTTCGTGGCTTGTATGCTCATTGAGCTGCGCAATTTCGTCAAGCCCTGCTTGATTATCATTGTCAGCCGGTACTTGCGTTACCTCGGCGCTG
>Ga0209755_10006760_pt1 | contig 12582 bp, 10 predicted proteins | sample TergutCo191P1_FD_187301 | JGI IMG/M metagenome (GOLD analysis project Ga0209755, IMG submission 187301) | Cornitermes sp. P1 segment gut microbial communities from Petit-Saut dam, French Guiana - Co191P1 (SPAdes) (version 2) | ecosystem: Host-associated > Arthropoda: Insects > Digestive system... | reverse complement strand
CTAAATCTTTGGCGAAGGCGGCAAACTTGCGGCCTAGCTCGTCAAAGTCTATGCCCGAACTACGTACAGGCCTGCCAAAATCGGAATCTGGCCGCCGCTGGGAAGAAGGCGGTGGTGGTGGCGGGGCAGCAGATGGAGCAGCTTGTTCGTCTACCGATGCTAGTAGACGCGCCGCTTCTTCTGCTGTAATCTTTCCTTCTTGTAGCATATTAAGAATCATCATTCTTTCGTTCATATAATTAATTCTCCTTTTTTTACCAGAGTGTTTTTCGTACATTCCAGCAATAATATATCCTATTGAGGTGACTTTATGAAGAGATATTTTTTATTTCCATTTATTATTGTGCTTTTATTAGCGGCGGCGCCTACGGCCGATGTCCCTATCATCATGTATCATTTAGTAACCAAAAACGGAAAGTATATAGGCAAGCACGGCATAACCCCAGAAGAACTTGAGAGCGACCTAAAATATCTAAAGGAAAAGGGCTACGAAACTGTTGTAATGGCAGATTTAATCGCATTTGTTAAAGAGGGTAAAAAGTTGCCGGACAAGCCGATAGTTTTAACTTTCGACGACGGCAACTTTAGCGACTACCGTTATCTTTATCCACTACTACAAAAATACGATATGAAAGCCGTAGTGTCTGTTTTGGGAAAAGCAACGGACGAATGTACGGTTTTAGCGGCGGCGCAGAGTGGGATTGACAAAGAAGCTATCTTCCCGAATCTGACCTGGGAACAAATTAAAGAGTTGGACGCCAGCAAGTATATAGAGATTCAAAATCACAGCTACGACATGCACGGAAGCAGAGGAAGCGGCCAGCGCAAGGGCGAATCTGACGAGGCCTACCGAGAGCGTTTGCGTGCCGATCTATCGAAAATGCAAGAGCGCATTTTCGAGATGACCGGGACAAGGCCAACAACCTTCACATATCCGCTGGGTATGGTTTCAGATAGCGGCCGGGAGGTTCTTACAGAGCTTGGGCTAATAGCAAGTTTATCTTGCTGGAGCGGCATTAATCATCTTAAGGAGGACGATCTCGACTGCCTGTATCGCCTTAAGCGTGATAACCGGCCAAGCGGGGTTCCTGTATCAAGCATTTTACAAAAACTGGAAAAGTAATATAATGATACCCCTTTGTATACATTTTACAAAGGGGTGTTTATTTTGCGGACGTATTACAATGGCTTCAAGCTGGCGGCGCTATATGCGGCGATAATTTTGGGCGCGGGCTTTGCCTCCGGCCAGGAACTACTTCAATATTTTGTGGGTTATGGAACCTCTGGCATATGGGGCTTGATAGTGGCTGGGGTGCTGTTTGCGCTAACGGGTTGGGCAGTGCTGGATATTTGCCGCCGGGAAGGTACTAAAAACTACAAAGAGCTAATGAATTTACTGGTAGGCAAGCGCCTGGGTATTATGTTTGAATGGATGGCCGCAATATTTTTATTTGTGTTATTTGTGGCGATGTTATCTGCCGGGGGTGCAATGATAGCACAGGGCAGTGATATTTCGTTTACGGCGGGATTACTGGCAATAGCGGCAATAATACTGGCAATATTATGGTTTGACCTAGACGGAATTATCTTAATCAACACAATCCTAACGCCGCTAATGATAGCCGGTGGAATCTTCATAGGGCTATACACCTTTTTCAACCGGACGGCAGACGCTTTTTTTCAAAACATGATATTTCCGGGCTGGATACTGGCCGCGGTGGTGTATGCCTCATATAATATTGTGCCGACATTATCGGTAATGTCCTCCGCCAGCCGAATAGCCAAAACCCGCAAAGATTGCATGATAGGCGGGCTATTAGGCGGTGCAGTTTTAACCCTGCTGGGAATTTGCATGGCGCTTCCCTTATATCTGTATTTTGCAGATATTATCTCGGTAGAGATTCCATTTTTGGTGATAGTAGTGGGCTATGGCCGTACATTTACGCTAATGTACATGGCGCTTATGCTGTGCGCGATTATAACCACCGCGCTAACAAACGCCTTTGCGCTGATAGAATGGACTCGTGCATATATTAAAATAAACCGCCGTGTGCAGTGTATTATACTAACTGCATTGGGGGTTCCGGCGGCTTATATTGGATTTTCTAATATTGTGGGCTATGTATACCCGGTATTTGGCTTGCTTGGGATTTTTCAGATTGTGGTTGTGTTGTTGTCTTGGCGGCGTAGGGAATGATACTACAAAGCCTTGCCACAGGATTTGCATTTTTTTGAAAAAAGCCCGACAATTTGAGCGCCGCAACAGGGGCTTAGCCCTTGTATGTTCCGCTTAGTCAAATTTGTAACCAAGTCGAGTCTTGCTTCGTATAAATTTTGTACTTTTTGCATGCCTTGTTGAACATGATTCTTTTTTGTTTCACTTCTAAAATATACCTACCTTATAACATAATGTTGTAATATTTTACCGATCAACTGCAAACACTAGTGAAAGCTGAAAACTTTATTATTTGCCAATGGCGTGAAGTCTACCAATCGCATCGAAAACTCCTCCATGGTCTGCATTAAACACGCGTAACACTCTCGGCCATCGTCCGTCTAATGTAACAAGTATAATATCAGCCCGTAAACCAACAGCGACCTCTCCGCGGTCATTAATTCCTAACGTTTTAGCCGCCCCCGTTGTAACTAGCTGTATTGCTTTATGAAGCGGTAATATATTTTTTTCGACAAGCTGAAAGACTGATGAAAGCAAACTAAATGGCATGTAGTCAGAGGCCAAATTTGTACATAGACCTAGACAAATAAGATCTGCCGCATTAGCAAAACCTGAATGTGATTGACCGCGCAAGACATTGGGTGAGCCTAAGACGACTGACATGCCTCGTTTAATTGCATATCTAGCTGCATTTATAGTTAGCGGAAACTCCACTACAGACGTACCTCGCTGATGAGCAAGTTTAACCACATTTTCATTTTCGCAATCATGAGCAAGCAATAACACTTGTTCATGATTAACTAACTTTGTAAAATGCTCGGCGCATTTTTCTTTCTGCGGAAGAAATTCAATGGTTTTGTGTATTTCGTTAGCAATTATGTTTTCAAGCTGTCCTCCAGCAAGTCCCGTTTGTCTCGCTACATGTTGACGAAACTTATTTATGTCTTTAAAAGGCCCATGTCCTGGGGCATGGTCTTCAAGTGCCACAATAGCTTTTTCGGTTGACATTTTGCCAACATTAAGCCTGTCAAGAGCAGATTCAAACCCAGCCGCGGAACGCATAGCAACACGAAATAGAATACGATGGTCTATCGGAGAATTAGATTTTGTTCGGCGTTCATCAATTACATCCACTAATGTTTCTGCCATATCAACTGTTCGATTTCTTATTTCGCAATCTTCAAACGTAATTCCATGACAAACAGTGGTAATTCCAGCAGCTATCAATCGTGACTCTAAAGAACGTAGAGCATATGATGGGTCTACGGTAATGGTTGGTCTTGGGGTTACTTCTGTTTCAATTGCGTCAGAATGTGTATCAATCAATCCTGGCAAACAAAAAGCCCTGAAACAATCAAAGCCATCATTGTATGTTCGATTTTCCCCAACATCAATAATAACACCATCTTCAATGACAAGGGTCGCGTTATCAATTATATTATTTTTCAAAACCGCTCGAACATTTTTAAGTATAGTAATTGCCACAACCTATTGCCTCCTTTGTCAAATATCCTCCTCGCTTGTAGTGCATAACAAATCATGCAGTATCATTTCGGCCATGCCACCATCTTAAATCGTTCTTCCAATGATTTTTCGTATGCGGAAGAAGCAACATCACTTAATTGCCGGAGGAAAAAAGGTAAAAGCCGTCTATTAATTAAACATTCACGCTCATCAATATGATTTTCAAACCACATATTTGCACTCCACGGACAACCCCCGCCACATATGCCAATTGAATCACACTTCGAGCAATGAGGATTATTCAAAGGTGTCCAATTTTCAAGTTCATCTTTCGATATGTCCATTTTCGCAGAAAGCCTAGAGCATAATATTTCTCTGCCTGATGGTAAAAATGTGCGGGTATTACCGATTGCTTCACACCAATATTTGCGAAATAATCCGTTAATAAGTGGGCGAAACTTTGAAGCGACATATGGTAAAAAAATGTCATTTTTTACGGAGACGGCAAATAAATTTTTTAGTGTTTCTACGTAACCAGGAATATTAACATCGGAAGTAGCAGTATCACCAGTAGCATAGTACATAGGTAAGCCAAGACCTATGCCGTCCGGCTTGTACTTTGAAATAAATGTTTCAATGATTTCAACTAAATCGCATTCATTGTCACGATGTACGGTTATTGAAAATCCTGCTCTCCCGCCTAACTTTCTTAATTTTTGGTAGTTGTTAATAAGCAGGTTGTAATCATCAATATTTTTGAATCTCAATTGGTTATGCTCGGGCAATCCATCAAGAGAGAATATAGTGTACACATGAGGTTTTGAAAGGTACGAAAGTTTTTCGTCATCCAACAAAAGTCCGTTGGTGTTTACAAAGAACTCAAAACGATTATCGGCAAGCATCTCTTTCAGAGTCTCCCAACCCGCAAAAGGTTCTTCCCCATAAAAATAAACTACACGCTTTTCTTGTCCAATATTATTTGCTTCGTGTTCATATTGGTCTAAAAGGGAATTTGCTAAGTCAACTGACATAATGGCATCTGCTTCACCAAGTTCCTCATATATAAAGTTGCGTTTGACACAGCAATACTCGCAATTCAAATTACACTTTGTACTTTGCTCAAGCCGATAATACAAATTTTTTGACAATTTTACTTCATTTTCCGTTTTTACTCGCATAATCTCAACTTCAGAAGCCACACCCAAAACAGCCCATTTAAGGCTGAAGCGATTAAAAATTACTTCTCGCCCATCGTCAAAAATGAATTTGGTCACCGTATCAGTTTCTTTTATCTTTTGTGCAATCAATGATGAATCGGTTTTATTCGTCAATATGATTACCCCCTCCACTATGTATTGAGGTTCTTTAGAGCTGTTTTCAATACATTAATAAATTCTTCGGCTAATTGCATGGTAAGGTCTGTCCTCACTACAACACGGTGGACATCTAAGCCAATATCAGGAAGTTCGTATGTCGGTACTTGCCATTTATAATCGTTTCTCAATTTTCCTTCTAAATCACGCAAATTAAAGCGATATTTATCACTGGTAGTATATATTACCGTTGGTATATCACCTTTAGTTATAAGTTTCAATTCGGGAATCTTACTTATTTCGTCTGCGACATATCGAGATACCTTGTCGCAATTTGAAATAAGTTCTCCATAACCCGCAACCCCCAGCACCTTAAATAAAAAATATTGGGAAGCTAGTGGCATTGCCGACTTTGAAAAATTGATTCCCACATCTTTCAACATGCTTCCACCTAAATAATCCAACTCATTTTTTAACGCATCACTTAAATATTCGTTTCCACGGAAAATCAGCCAGCCAATTGCTGGTGGGGCTAGTCCGAATTTATGACCGCTTGCATTTATAGAAACGACATTTTTTAGTTGAAAATCAAAAAGTGTATCGCGCTGTATGAAAGGTGCATAAAAACCACCTGAAGCGGCATCAACATGAATTGTTACATCCCTATTGTATTTTTTGTTGTTATTTTCAACAATGTCGTTTATGGCTTTAACCTCATCGTATAATCCTGCCAATGTATTGGCAAAAATACTAGCGACACCTATAGTGTAATCATCAATAGCTTCATCCAGCCTTTCCACTTGCATTGCACATAATGTTTGCGTTATAGGGATTTTCCGTAATTCCACATCAAATAAATCAGCGAATTTTTTCCAACAAACTTGAAGTGCAGAACTTACAATAATATTTGGTTTTTTTGTTCCATAGTGAAATCTTCTCAAATTCCGTTTTTTCCAACGTGATAGCATAGAAATCCCTGCCATTATACAAGCCTCAGATGAACCAATTGTAGCAACTCCAACAAACTCAGCTTCACCATTCGATTTTCTAGGCGCATTCCATAAATCAGCAATAAAATCAATGCATTCGCTTTGCATCGTAGGGATTGATTTGTATGCAACAGGACTAATGGCAATATTCATCTCCATAAAGCCTAACAGATATTCCTTCAACTCATGTGGAATATCCGTTGTTGTAAATGTCGATAAATCCTGTGAGTAAGGCACGTCTTTGTCACAAACATTTTTCAAGGGGGCCAAGACATTTGCGTCCTTGCACTTTTGTGAAACATAATTGCTTAATGTACTCATGGGAATCCTCCATTTTTCGTAGAATTTTATGGTTCTAATTTCTTGCGCAATAAATCATTAACAGATTTAGATGAGCCTCTAGGCTACACGGCTTAGCCATTACATCCTCTCTTTCCTAACTCTACCTACACTATTACCTAAACAAAATTTCTGGTATAATCCGTACAAGTTTTTAGGGAATACTAGCGCAATTTCTCATTTCTTGTAAATTGCGTTTTGAGCAACCGCCTTTAAATATCCAATTTGTAAGGAGATCAACATGACAAAAAGAAAAATAAGTGATAAAACTTTTAGCCTTGGTAAAGAGCTTAGTCGTTTGCGTGAAGAGCAGAACAAAAAAGCGGAGGACATTTATTCTGGGATATGTACAAAAGATGAGTACTGGCGATATGAAAATGGGTATCGTCGCCCTAACTGGTATACTTTTGAGGCTCTTTTGCAAAGGCTAAATGAGGATTCTCGTAAATATTTTTTTAGTTATACTACATCTATAGATGATAGAAAATTTATTGTTTTAAAAAATAGGTTGATTTATTTGATACGTGAGAAAAATCCTGATAGTATTAAAGAAGCTGAAGATATTATTGATGAGCTTGAACAAAATGATAACTTTAATAGTCACAAGCTTAACCGTATATTCCTTATGAGAGCGAAGGCTACACATGCACTATTTACCAAAGATTATAATACGATGTATAAACGTGCTTTTGAAGGACTGAAAACAACAAGGGCTGATTTTGACATTGAACAAATTTCTACATACTCCCTTTTTATGGAGGAGATTTTACTTATTAATTTATTTGCAGTTGCTTGCTATCACATTGAATCTATAGAGAAATCCACAGAAATTTTAAAACAATTAAAAGCATGTCTTGATTTACGCATAGTAAGGGATTATTTTGGTGATGATGAAAACATTCAAATATATATTCAGATTCTTTATAATTTAAGCAAAAATTGTGGTAACATAAAAAATTACGATGAGAGTATATCTCTAAGTGATGAAGGTATCTCGATTTGCAAAAATCATCGTCTGTGGTTTCATTTCCCTTTGTTTTTAATAAACAAAGGGGCTTGTTTGCTTCTGCTAGGTGAAAAAGATGCAGGCACAAGCCTAATGACACAAGCTCGTGCCTTTTTAAATGCATCCGAACGCTTTGATGAACGTTCACAAATGGAATTCCATTGTGAGAAAATGTTTGGAATTCGGTTTTCTTCTGACAACTTACAGTACTGAGTTAGTACTTATTACCCATCGTGATCCATAAAGATAAATGAATCAAACCCTGGGAAACCTTGGCCACTTAAAAGACCCAAAATAATATTCCACATATGCTATTCCTCCTTTCGTTATATTCCGTAATGCTTTATAAAAAACAAACGGCAGCGGGGACAGCCATGGGGTTAAGCCCATTGACTCTCTGCGCTGCCGTTTTACGGTCTGGCAAAAATTTATTTTTTTAGCTTTGCATATACGGTATGTAAATTTTTCCTGATGAGGTATTGCCGTCTATGCGTTCAACGTATAAGCCCTCTTTGGGTACGTGTATACGTCTGGATGTTCTCTTGCTTTCTTTGATTGTTAGTACATTAATCTGTCTTGTACTAAACATTTTTTTATCCCTTGTTCTTATTTCATTTTCTTCCATTATTAATATCACCCTCACCTGCAAAATTAGGTTGACTTACCTTGCATATAGCCATATACTTCCGGCAAGCAATTTTGTTAATACAAGTATAACGCTTATAAATACGGCATTTCAAAACATCTTGCGCAAGTAAAAAACCACGTAAATAAGGGCTTTGCATTAACGGCATATTCTCAAAACCGCCAAAATACGTATATGAAATTTACACGCCGTGTAAATAACGGGAGGAAAATAATATGGAAATGCATATTCGGCAAGTAGAGGGTACTGACGGAAGATTTGTTTGTAGTATTAAAAATGAAACAGAGTTCTTCATAGACTCTCCCGATCAGATTATGGTAAAGCCTCACCAAATGAATTTGCAGAGTGGTTTGCGTTGGTATTTTGACGACTATCCAGAAATGCCAGCCGAAGCAAATAAAATAAAAGCTGAAAATATAATGGACGCGCTTGCTTTATGGGCAAAGAAAATTTATCAAAATCTTTCCAAAGACGATAAAGTCGAGAGCCCACACATACAGATAATTAGCGACATACCCGCAGTATTAGCATGGCCTTGGGAAGCTATAGATCATAAATTACAAATATGCCGTAAGCTAAGCCATAACATAAAAAACCCTGTACAAAGGGTTGCTGTAGAGCCGCTAAACAAACTTAATATCCTCTATATAATATCCCGCCCACACGGCGATAAAGTAAAGTTCCAAACATTATCCAAACAATTGATCGACTTTGTATATGGCGAAGAGGAAAGCTGGCCTGTTCGTATTGATGTGTTACGTCCACCGACCTTCAAACAACTTAAAGATTTTCTTAAAAAACACCCTGATTTTTACCATATCATACACTTTGATGGTCACGGAACCTTTGATGAACAAGGTTATTTATTATTTGAAAAAGATTTTAACCAAGGCTTAGAGCCAGACTATATTTCTGCCGGGGCATTTGCCGAACTTTTAGCTAAATATAATATCCCCATAGTAATACTAAACGCTTGCCAGTCCGCAATGATAAACGCACATAGCTCGGATAATTTTGCTTCTGTAGCAACAAGCCTTTTAAAAGCGGGTGTACATAGTGTTGTCGCCATGGGTTATAACATAAGAGTAAGTGCAACGCAGGAGTTTGTTTCTGGTTTTTACAGGAAGCTATTTGAAAGCAGCGATATACTAGAAGCTATAAAAGCTGGCCGCAAACAAATGTACAATAATAAAATACGCACTAGTGTATTTGGAGAAATAGAGCTTTCTGACTGGCTGGTTCCTGTATTGTACTGGGATGGGATTATTTCAGAAAATATCCTACCTAAATTGAAGCCTACTGAATCTTCAAATGTTAATGAGAACTTTATCGGTAGGGATGATGCCATTTTACAGCTAGAACGCGCAATAATTTACCAAAAGCCTGCTGGGATTATTATCCATGGGATTATGGGTACAGGAAAAACCAGTTTAGCTAACTCCTATGTGCAATGGCTATTTAAAACTAACGGCATAGGCGAAGAATTTATCCGTATTAGCTTTGAAAACCGTAGCAATATCTACAATATAATCACTTCCATAGCTGAAAGGGTTTTGGGCATCGACTCATTAAGCTTACCAGATTCAGAATTATTTTCAGCAACAATAAATTATTTAAAGGAAAATCAATATCTACTGCTGTGGGATAACTTTGAATCAATTCATTCAGAAGAGTTTACAAATGAAAGCCGGGAGCAATTAAAGCAGTTCCTTACTGGGCTACACGGCGGTAAAACGAAAGTGCTTATTACAAGCCGATCATCTGAAAAGTGGCTGACAGAGTACGAATGTTCTCGCCTACCCCTATACGGGTTAATTGGTGATGAACTTCTGCAATTTTGTGATATGATTCTTAATAAATTGAATATAAAGCTTGACCGTAAAAGTATAAGTTACATAAATCTACTCGGCAAACTGGACGGCAACCCGCTTGCCATCCAAGCTGTATTTTCAAATCTGCGAAAATATGATGTACACGAAATGCTAATGAGCTTGGAAAATAATAAGGAAGTCTTTTCGCCTATATTTGTAGCTGTTAACAAATTGGCCAAGCCTGAAATTGAACCAATTTTAAGACTTATAGGATTACATGAATATACTGCATTTAAAAATTTTATCGAAACCATGATGCAATTAACTGGCTGGGAAGCCATAGACGAAGTAAATACTATGATAGAGGAATGCTTCAACACCTTAGAACTTGCAGGCTTATGCCAGGCAATAACCCAGGGAGTTTATCAGCTTCATCCTGCTCTTTGCGAAACTCTTAGCCAATTATATCCCGCTACTGACGCTGAAAAGCAGATATTTATAGAGCATATGCGTGGGCTCGCCGCAGAATATGCTCCTAAAGAATCTCAACAGCAACACAGCGTTCTTTCATTTTTTCATAATAATTTACTAAGGGCATTACGTTATTCCGAAGAGTTTAATTCATATTCAGATTCTCTTGCTCTAATTACTTGTTTAGCCTCCTATGCCTATAATAGGCGGCGCTATTTAGAGGCAGAAATGTATTACAGCTCCTTAATTCACAGAGTAGCCGGGGACGATTATTATTATCATGTTGAGGCAAGTGCCTACATTGAAATGGGACGCTGTATGGAGCTAAAAAGGGAATTTGATGTAGCAAAAGATTACTATTATAGGGCCATAGAGATTTATAAAAAGCATGATGAGAAAGACTCTTTAGCTAATGTTTACCATCAGCTAGGCAATCTATCATACAAGCTGCGGGACATCCCATCTGCCGATAAATGGCATCATAAATCTTTAAACATAAAGAAAAAGAGCGGCAATAAATCGGAATTAGCAAGCGCTTACTTTGCCCAAGGGGATTTATGTTTCGCTCAAAGGGATCACCAAAAGGCTACAAAATGGTACAAAAAAGCGCTTGAAATGGAGGAGCAACACGGTGATAAAGCTGGAGAAGCGCTAATCCACCATCAGCTTGGGGTAGTGGCTGACGATAATCTGGACTGGTCTACTGCCGAGCGGCATTTTTTGCAATCTGTCCATCTAAATCTAAATATTGGCAACGAATACGCAACAGCAAACACCTACAATCATCTAGGGATTACCGCCTCAAAACAAGGTGATTTCACTACAGCTAAAACATGGTATAAACGCGCTCTTGATATTTGGTTAAATTACGATAACCAACAAGGTGTAAGCGGCTTGTATCATCAGCTTGGTATTGCTGACTTTGAATTAGGCGATTATCATACAGCACGCAATTGGTTTTTAAAAGCACTACAATCAGATTCGGCTACGGGAGACATAAATAGTGCGGCTATTACCTACTACCAGCTTGGAAAAGTATCTGTGGCACAACAGGAATACAAGGAAGCGACACAATACTACAGTATGGCAACAGAAATATGGGAAGGAAGCGGTGATTATTATGCTTTAGCCACCACGTACAATGATATGGGGATTCTTTTATTAGAACAAGATGATATAGCTTCTGCCAGAAAATATCATGAAAAAGCGATAGAAATATGCAGGGCGGAAGGATATGACCAGATTTTAGCTCTAAGTTGCAATCAAATGGCAAACCTGATTGTAAAAGTCGGTGAGGATTTATCCATTGCTGAGGAACTTCTAAATATGTCACTATCAATCTTAGAAAATATAAGCGATTTCCAAAATGCAGAAATCGTAAAGACCAACCTAATCAACCTTAGAAGAGAACGGAGATAAGACTATGGTACAGCCTACAAAAATTACTTATAAAATAACTTCAAATGAGTTAATGAAAGAATATCGCAAAAACCCTGCATTAAGAAAGCGCCTACAAACAGGGACTTACATATATGCGGACGATATGCTTGTATTAAACACCTGGCAAAATGTGGAGCATAAGTCAGGTAATTTATCAATTACAGATTTTGCATCCCAAAATTTAGAAAATATCGCCCTACCATTTGTCGAAATTATCCTAAAACTTCCGGGCGACCAGGGTGCATTTGCTCCACCTAAGACCACAAACTCAGTAAGCTACGATCCAGCCGAGGAAAATATAAAAATACCTAGCGATTACCTAGCAGGCGCAAAAAGAATAGCAGAAATTATTAATTTAATTAAATCAAAGCCCAGGGACACCGGTGCCTGGCAAATGATGGGGATGATAATTGATTACGAAAAAAGTGATCTTAATGATTTCTATCTTAGGACATTTTTGGGTGAAAGACAATATTTTGATGCCAAGCGTAGCTTCAAAAACGAAAATGATGTGTCAAATATTCCTTTAAAGCACACAATTATTTCATTTGCCGCCGGTTACGATTTACCTACCTCCATTGCGGATATTATTTTGCTTTTGGCAGAAAAATCTCTATCTTTAGCTTCTGATGATGATATTTGCTATTCTATAGTCTTGGATGTTTTTATGGGTCAACCAATGGAGGTCAAAAACAGATGGCTTGAGAAAAACGGTGTTCCGATGTTGGGTCAGAAAGAAAAAGAAGAAAAAAATTAATTTCTATTATTTTTCTTAACCAACGGTTCTTTCCCATATTAGATGAGATTTTTCCACATTTCAAACATAAGCACCTTGGTTCTAAGGGTTGAAAAGTTTGCCCTGCCATACATGGTATGTTTGATGCGCTTTATCTTGTTGATGTTACCTTCGGCGAGGCCGTTGTTATA
>Ga0209755_10006758_pt1 | contig 12583 bp, 7 predicted proteins | sample TergutCo191P1_FD_187301 | JGI IMG/M metagenome (GOLD analysis project Ga0209755, IMG submission 187301) | Cornitermes sp. P1 segment gut microbial communities from Petit-Saut dam, French Guiana - Co191P1 (SPAdes) (version 2) | ecosystem: Host-associated > Arthropoda: Insects > Digestive system >... | reverse complement strand
CTCCATGGACTGTGTGCAGAGGGAGTAATTTTTAAGCAAAACAGTAAGGCTATATCTATGACATGTATGTACAATACAAATACAAATTACTGGAGCACCTACGCAGTCAGGCAACAGCTTAAATGAAGAAAAGAGTTTTCTGACTACTTTCTTTCCAAGATGAATGATTCAGCACAGCCCATATGAATTATGGCAGTAAAGTTAGTCAAGCATATTGTGACAGTCTGAAAGGCCAATGCTCATTTCCCAGTAATGAGCTGAAATCATTTTCTTCACCACTACATCCAGATCAGTATTATCAAATCGGCTTTCATACAAAGGCTCCTTCATAATGCCGGTAACCAGGTGACATGGCATAACATCCTACAAGACTTCAATCATTGCTTTTGTAAGTCACAAAACGATTATGCCACTTACTCTGCTATTCCATTCAACATCCCAACCACAAGACAATAAGTCTAACAGGCATAAAAAGAAAATTTCTGTTATTTAAAAATAAAGAATAACAATCACAAAAGTTTGATGTGGAGAGAAGGCACCGCTTAAATGGGAATGTTTCTGGATATCACTGTTTTAATTGCAAAATTAATTTAAAATAGTGAAATACAAAAGGAATTTCTAAGGCTTTCAATCAAAATCCTTCCATTCTTGGAGGACACTGTATCACAGATGGATGATTTGTTGACATGAACAGAAATTACTAGCTTAAACCAGACTGGAAGAAATATTACAGATACTGAAGCAACAGACAGAATGCAATTAGATAATATACACATTATCATGGTATGACTGATATGGCATTCCAATGGCTCTACCTTTTATGTAACTCACTTCAAAATAAAACTGGAGGCATAAAAAGGGACCAACTTCTTGATCTGCTTTCCTTTTGGCCACACAGCCACTAAAGGGTGCAGAATCTGTCACTTTTTGCTAGTCTGAATTAGGAGCACTGGAATCAAACTCTTGTTAAGTATTTCACCTGAAGATGGAGGAAAAACCAGGCTGTCCTATACACTAAGTAACGCAACCCATGACATCATGGCACCTTCCCCCAATCAAAGAATACAAGTAAACTAAGTTACAAATTACTACGCTTGCATGTCTTTGTGCAACGAAGTTTCAAAAAATAGGTAACAGGATGTTTCAAGTAAGGATCATCTGACTGAATTTCATCATGCAAATGGGCACATAAATCATGTGTCATTAAATAGCTGTGAGAGGTCACTGTTAGCATGCTGTATCACTGTACAGTTTGGTAAACGTGGCATATCTGGACAACGATTTCTTCAAAACACATACAGCAGCAAATTAGCAGAAAAACAGACTTTGATGTTCAGTTACTGTGTATATAATTCCATTACCACAAACCTGACAGTGCCAACACCACACCGAATCCTATTGCATTAAATATTTTTCATAGTCAAAAATGTCTGATAAAGGTGAAGACATCTTAATGAGATTACATTTTATTCTAACCTTTCGTACAATGAATAACTTTTCAGAAATAAGATAATATTCAATTTGGGCTTTCTGTGATATTCCACTTATATAATTGGTTCTTACATAAGTGGGGTTTCAGTAATAACACAGGAGTGACGAAACTGACCAGTGCACACTAAAATCACACATGTTCAAATATTTCTATGGTGAATTTCTAATACAATACTTCATCAAGTAGTTCCTATAAATGGTCAGATAAGAATTTAATCTTTGTGAGTTCCTACTGTGCATCTTGTACAACAATAATTCACAACATTTGACCCAGAGACAAATCTTGTGATAGTGAAACACCCACCACCCCACAACAGCTGCTACAAATATGGCAGGAAACCTTATCATAATTATGAAGTAAAGGAATACGAAGAAATTCTTCAGCAAGAAATAAACAGCTTCTGCAGAAGCATAAGCAGCATGCAGTGCAATGCATAGGAGTTGCTAAGTTACAGGCCCCAACTCACCAGAAACTTTAATTTTGGCAGCCAGTATTATCTGATTATTTTTCTTATTTACCACAATATTCAGAGCAGAAATGTTTTTAAATTTGCGGTCAGCAATTCTGATTTTGTCATTCAGACTGCTCCTTCCAGTGATAACTAGATGATGGCATGGTCAGTGAATAGCACCACTGATTCACATCTGCAAGGTTCCAGATTCAAATGTCACCCCAGAGAACAGTTACCCTGAGGTATTTATGGTGTCTCCCAGTTCCACCAATACCTCAAGTCATCCTATGATAAATGATGCATAGCCTATGTCACTCAACTTCATTAAACAAACAAACAATAAATAAATAAATAAATAAAAACTGGTGTTGAAATCCGAACCATTTTTGTTCAAAATACCTCACTGCTCAGACGAAAATTACAGAACACTGTCTGCCACCAGTAGCAACTTGGATTTGATTGCAGTCAACCTAGATATGCATTACAAAGGCACTCTGGATATCAACACTTTGCTCCATTAACACACCTCCCTCAGGAATGGTAATTGCAAAAATCAGGCTCCAAACACAAGCTAGAAAATAATTTGTATATGTACGGAAGTTGTGAAAAAGTAAAACACTACTGAATTATCACTCCAGTATGGGATTTGGAGGAACAACCACTGAAAGACAATTTTTCTTAGAACATGATATTTCAAAGCTCCTAACTTTCAGCCCTGGTATCTAAATGTGAAAAAATATTTAAGGCCTGCACACAACAAAAGACTGAAATCTCAAGAATGCATATGAATGCTGCGGTCAACATGCTAACATTCTGCTGTAAAACCATGCTTCTTGTGCATTAATGTAATGTGTAACTACACCATGCAAAGACAGTGAGTGAAGACTCAAAATTATTGACTTGTTCCTTGTGTCTAAAAGGGAAATGTGCTGTGTTCTGAAAACTTACAGAACCTCAAGTTAAAATGTTTGCTTGGGAAAGCCTGACATTTAAAAATTTACGTCCAATATAAAAAGATATTGAAATGAGTATGTGCCATAATGTTTTATTTACTCTGATTCTTCCTACTGTCAAGTTGGCTGTACTGGAATCCAAATGGAACCACACTATTCCATTTCACAAAGGTCTCCATTTAAGGTAGGTTGGGCTACATATTAAAAAAAAAAAAACCTACTGCACACCCTAGGTAGAAATTTATTTATGAACTCAAATCACATGTCAGCCAGTACATTCAAATCACACATCAAGAGCACACTAAACTGTTACTGCCGACTATACATTTTCAGGTTTCTTGATGATTTAACTTTTTCCATTAGTCTAGATGGGCAAAGCCCACCCAGCCTCCTGTACAATGGGTACCAAGATTCTTTCCTGGGGGTGGGGTGTGGAGTTGACCATTCACCTCCATTTAGCACCAAGCTTAAAGAAGAGAGAGATGTGTACCTGTACTCCCTCTGCAACTACATGGCATGTTACAGGGCAGGCCTGCTCAACCTTGCATGTGATATGGGCAACTTCAGCAAAATTTGGTTGCATGCAAGCAACATGAAATTCAACATTCAGCATGAAACATGACTCCGTATATGTATATTATATGTGTAATTCTACCTGTGTGTTTGTCTATATATCATGAGAAATAAAAACAGACTGATAAAACAGGAAAAATTTACAAAAATGCAATTTACTACACAGGCTACGGTGTCACTATTTTTAGCACATTTTTGCAAAATGAATTAGTAATGTAATGTATTCCTATAAATAAACAACTCTCAAGTTTTCAAAATTTCTTTTGGGTTCTATCTTGGTTTTGCCAGGCAGAGTTAAAGACGTTTTCTCATTTCAAATATCTCTGCAGGTAACAAAATGCCATGTTACCTGCAAGGAATGGGTTTAGCAGGACTGTTATAGGATGTACTTTACCTTTTAAATATAATGAGTCAGTTAGCAACTCAGACTATACAGTGTCAAATGACTGGATTGGTGATGAGAATTGAAAAGAATGTGGACAGATGTGATTATGGCCCAACTTTGAGAATTGTCCTGGCATTTGTCTGGGATGACTGAAGTAAAATCAAAAACCTCAGCTGGGACAGCCAATCTCATGATATGAACACAGAAACTCCTGAACATGAAGCAGGAATGCTCACAGAACATGACACTAATTATCACTCCAGTTTCTTGGAATGAGCGATACTTTCAGTAAGGGTAAGTTCAACATTTTCCACAATATGTTTGTAACATGTTTTACTGAACTTCTAACATTACACAATTTAATAAAATAATATATACTACATGTTCATTGCTGATCAGTATGTATTTATGGATCTTTGAAATCAAAAGGATTCCCACTCTGCTTAATATATATAACGCCATTATTCTGGAGTAAATTATGCAAGAATATAAATAATTAACCCAGAGAACCTCAAACAAACATTTTAACTAGGTGGGTGTGTCACTAACAGAAGTTCTAACTAAGGACAATTTAAAATCCTACGATGCACACAACTGTACTGCAATGCTGACAAAACCAAAAGACATACAGAAAAATATGTAAAATGGAGGCCACCATCTAACCTATTGTATTCTGCTGCTGTTGAGTTGATGAATGCATGAAAAACAGAGACATGAATCAATGTGTGTAGGAGACTGGCCTGGTCATGTACTTTACCTGGTGCGGAACCGAACCAAGCCACTCACTAGGCCTACATAAATCTCATCACTTGACTGCACCAAGCGACCGAGTGAGTGAGTCGGTGGTCTCGCTTGCTCAGCCGTCATGGCGTTCCATTCCCAGTAGTTGGGCGTACGCACAGCTGCATCATCTAACAGAGCCAAGCCCAGTGTCGGGAGGGGGGAGAGAACAACAAGAACCACTGTTAATAATAGAAAAACAGAACCAGCTGACTGACGGGAAGAAAACACCTGCTCTCAAACAAAATCATCTCCAGTCTTGTTTCGAAAATTGCTCCGAAGAAACCCTGGTTATCCGAATCTCTGCATGCAGCCAGTCTGATGACATATTCAGGCTGAGTAGTTAGCCCTCCAGCATCATATGCAGGAGGTCCCACATATGAACCTGAACCTGAAGATCAAGTATCATGACTTACAGATTTTCACAATTTGCCTCAGTCTTCAGCCAAATGATGGGGTAGCATCTTATAATGGGTTATAATCACTTCCTTCTGTATCCTTTTTAGTTCAATTAATCACTCACAATCATTTCAACATTCAATGTTATATGACCTGTGTAATTAAAAATGTGTCATTAACAAACCATCTGCTGGCCTATAATACATATAATGATGTCCTGCCTTCAAAATGTTCTATCATGTGAAGAACAAATTCCAGAAATGTAATTACTGACATGTGTAAGAATCTCAAAATATACTGCTCAATATTCAGATAACAAGAGTTTTCTTGATCATTTTCAAAGGATAAAATGTAGGACTCTCAGAATGTCAAAGATGCAAATATGATGACTAAATCCAACTAAAGACTGACTGCAACACAACTATAATCAGACATTAAACTGGAATCTGAAACCCTTCCCCACCTTGAAGAGAAAGGAAAGGTTTTGGGAAGGAAACGCAGCAGCTTAACACCCTGAAGATGTATCACCACCAGTACAACCAACATTTCAACATAACAAACTGTGTAGAACTTCTTCAGAGCAGCTGAAATATCAAACAACCAGCCACACTACTTAAATAACCAGTGGTTCTGCATCAAGAGAGTAGCACTGTACAGTCATTTCAACTCAAATTTTGTGTCTGATTAAACACAAATTCTAACAAAATTTAGCCTCTGATATGTTTTGGACAGTTGGAATGACTGATTACAGCACATAACAGGACGCGCGCAAAGTTTTCAGGGAGTTGCATGTGGAAGATATGTTAGCTGACTTCCTAAATTATAAATAATTCAGCCTTCAGAACTTTCATGTATTTGCTCCATGAGAACTTCCATATTATCGCAAGCGCATGTCCAGCATTGGGGGGTCAGTCTCCTCTTTCCCATCAATACTGCACTTCAGTGATGCCCATTCATAACAAATCCCTTCCTGAACACAAGTTTCACTTACAAAAATGTTTAGAAGAGAGTTTATGTAACCAAAATAGATTACAGAAATTAAACAAACGAAATACATTAAAAAATATGGATGTCATTTTAAAAACTGACAATACATTGCTATGACAAGCACCACTGTATTTTCTGGGATGAGAACAAAGCGCTGTCCCCACCGCAGGGTTAGTGGTTGCTGGGCAGGAGAATCAGTCGCGTACAATTACCTCATGTGGATGCAACAACTGGTAGTTACAAAACATAATGTCTCATCCAATCAAAGGAAAAATTACTGCCATCTCATTCTGAAGTAACTGTACCTGACCAAAACTTATCATGGAGAGGATTCTGCTGATCATGGTGCCTCCATTATCTTATGTCACAGTTACTTCATAATAGCTAATTACATCCAAATAAAATAAATATGAATGTATGAATGGTACAACATGAATGACATCAGTACCAACTTGAAGGGACCATGTTCAAAAAGGTGGGCAAGCGTTTCAGCCAAGAAATGCATTTAACCACCTCACTAAGGCTATACAAGATAAGCGAGGTTCGAATTTCTTTTTAGTAAGCACAGCAGTTTTAGAATTCTTCAATGACATTCTCTTTTCTCATGTACTGAACTGGTCTGATATGCTGGCACAGAACACACTTTATCCTTAGAAAACATCACCTTATTCACAAAAACATCTCAGTTTCAAAACAGTGTTCGTGCATGTTGAAAAGGAAGGAATCTGATCATGATTTTATTGTTGAATAGAAGTTGGACACTACTAGGAAAATGTCCTGGTACAGTGCAAATCTGGACTTAAGGAAAGCATATAGACACGTTACAATTTGAACTTTACTCCAGAAGGCATGTTCGGGATGGGTTAAAATCTGGACTCTTTAAAGGGAAAATAATGCATGTTAGGGCAGGTTACAAGCAGGACTCTAACACAGAAAGTGTGTTGGGAACAGGTTAAAGTCTGGACTGTAACAGCGCAAGTGTTTGGAACACGCTAAAATATGGACCCTAACAGAGAAAGCATGTTGGGAAATACAGGTATGGTTTTCATAATCATGATCTTGACAAACCTACAATACTCATAAGGTCAAGGACTTAGGAGGCTGTAACAGAGATTGGTTCTTACCTTAGCCTCATCAAGCCGGCCCAGTGCTTTGAGAAGATTCCCCAAATCACTTCGAACACAGTACAGGTCCTGCGAAGAGAGATAATGATATCAGAAAAACAAAACTGAAATAATATGGTCAAACTTAGTATCAAAGCTCCCCACGATTTTAAATCAACTACAGTTGGGTCTCATTTTACAACGGTTCGTTTTACGATGATTCATTTTTCCGAACCTTGTCGAGTCAGACTGAGCACTCTCGACTTGTGGTGCACCACTGTCACAACTCAAGCATCCTTTCTCTACTCAGTGCACTTCGAGCTCTTTTGTGGTGTGATTGTGTTTCTTCTTTTTTTATTTTAGTGCAGTTCTTTTAAGTTGATTGTGATTTTTCCACCCATGTCATCCATCAAAAAGACAGATTGTACTCTTTTGCGAAAAGGAGTGAAAAGAACAAGGAAGACTGTAACTTTAGAGACTAAAACGTTAGTGAACAGAAAAATGGAAGCTGGCGAGAAATGTGCTAATGTTTGTAGTTCCCTTGGCTTGGCACCGGCTACTGTTATGTTCTTCTTGATGTCTTCTGAACCATGGCCTGGGCCTTCTTTAGCAAAATAAAAAGTGACTTGATCGATATTTTGTTTAATTATCTGTGTAATTTTCTATAAACCTAATTCATTAAATTAAAATTGTATGTCATAATGTAAAGAAATACTGTTAATTATGAAATTATTTGACTTAATTTGTTTGACCCATGAACCTATCTCAATTTAAACCATTTAAATAGTACTCATTTTATGATGATTCGAATTACAACCAAATATTCGAGAATGTAACCCCAACGTAAAACGAGACCCTACTGTACATTTACTCCGATTCCAGCTCAGAAGCTCAAAAACATGCACTACTGTTTCCAGCCGCAATACTCATAATCTTTCATGCTGTATATAAAATTTGTGCAAAACTTAAGAAAGTAAGCAGCAAAAGGGTGCAAAATTTGATTGCAGATGCCAAACTTTTATCTCTTCGTTGTAAAACCCATAACGTTTAAGTTAGCCACTAAAACTTCACTGCCTAAATAAAATACTTCAAATTTAAAATTCAATCAAATGTTCCCTTTTCCCCTGCATCCCTCGCAGCAAAAAGCCAAAGTTGTATTTTAGAGATTTTCCGACGTGTATCTGGTGCAATCTGGCTTCAGGTGGGTGACTTATTTGCTGCCAAAAGTATGTAACCCCCTCCAAACTGTGAAGAGTGGTGATCTTTGCTTATCAGTGACCACACTGTAACCAGACACTCAAAAACTTGCAAGTGTCATCAGGCCCAAAGAACACAGTGAAGAGCTAATGCCAATTATTAATAGAACATTTTTACTTGCACAAGTAAAAAATGGTTTATACCTAAACAAAATATTTTGTGTGAGTGGTTAGCTTCATGCTCTATCCATTTCATCGTCAGTACTTTCTGAATATGTGGACTGGGTATCTCAGTCAGTATAGTGACTGACTACGGGCTGGATGGTCAAGGATCGAATCCCTGTGGGGATGAGATTTTCTGCCCATCAAAACCAGCCCTGCGGCCCACCCAGCCTTCTGTAAAATGAGTACCGGGTCTTTCCCAGGGGTAAAGTGTGGCCGGGGTGTGCTGCTGACCACTCACCCCTTCTAGTGCTGCAATCATGGAAGTGCGGAGCTATACTTCTATCCACCCTCTGAGCCACACCGGACCTGTAAAGCGATCACTTCACCTTTTACCTTTACTTTCTGAATATAAGGCAAGTGGGCCCCAGGGGCAGTCAGGGTGCTGTAGGAAACAGGAACACCTGTACTGCTGCCTGGAACTGAATACCAACCATTCAGGTAATGGCCAATCACTCTGCTTGGCCATCCAGCCTCATTCTTCCTCATTACTGTACTTATGATGTGCATGGACTAACACGCTTGTCTGAAGATAAATGAAGACGAAAATAGTAATGCCTGCATCTCTTTAGGGGCAGAATTCATGAATGGGCAGAAGAGGCGTAGCATATGGGCTGCCACAAGAGATCAATAAAGGAACATCTCTCTTCCCTTCCACACTCTGAATCCTAACCTTCCACATCTGTCTGAGCAGAAACTTTTCATTTCACTGCGAATAAGTACTAGCACTGGTGTCTGCTATTATCCTGCCTAACCAAGCCTCTGGAGACACTACACAATGCAGCAGGGAGAAAAATATTGGGAAATTATGACACGGGTCCCTCTTCCTTGATTCTTCTTACTGCCATACCTTGCACATCACAAAAAATGACATGATTATTTTTCAACAACCTGGTGAATTAATTTGTGAACAATATGTAAATGATGTGGAACGAAGTGGTGGTGACTTATGTTCAAGACACTGACCATGTAAACCAGTGATTTTAAAAGTGTGCTCTGCAGATACCAAGGGATCAGTAACCAGTTCCCAGAGGATTTGTGAAACATACATTTCTGTAAGTTACACTGGAGTTTACTTATTTTGTTTAAATTAAAGGAATAATGTTTTTTAAAAACAATCATGGAACATCTCTAACTGGTGAGGCGTTGATTTCATATGATGGTTGCAATGTCTAATTAAGAAACTCCTCTACCCATGAAGCAAGCGACAGTAATTTAATTAAGGTCAGGCATGCAATTATTAGTTACATATGCTGTTGGTACGTATTTATAGCTGCCTAAAATCAGTTCTGTGATATAAAATATTAATTTTGGACACATATCATCTAGACATTCTACATTTACATAAGCAAGGATGTCAGGATCCGTGCTTATTTTTGAATATACAAAAATCTTAACTACATTCTTGAAGTCACTCAAATCACAGTAAAGTATTTACTTACACAAAACAAAAGTTCATGTTTATCATAAATACACTTTTTTAGGAGTAAGGGTGAACCAACACTGGTCAAACCAAGACTGTGGCAGGCCCAAACATTTCAGCATGAAATATACGCACAAGTGTGTGTAAATCAACCCACACCAATCAAATAAAACAAGACATACGGGAGGAAGTGGCCCAAGCATGTACAAACGTGGCTCTTGATGTTCACTTACGGCCTTGATCTGTCCAGTCTGCTTGCAGCATTTTTATGTGTTCTTTGTTCCAAGATATACTGTGACATAGAAAACCTGCCTACACATGTGGAAGCAAGGAGAGCTATCTATGATTTTACAATGGAGGAAGACCACAGTAACCAAAAAATAACTAATCAACTTGACTTGCTCTTTTAGTCAGGGTTGCAGAATGTTAAGGAGCACATGTGGACATTTTGTGTCAATCTGCTCTAAGAAGTCTTGTTCGACCAATGCGGGCTCACCTTCAATGTACGGACAGATCAGTTTCCCAGAGTTTGACCAACATTTTTTTTAAACGTGAAATATGAACTACACATTTCACAAAACAGGTGTTCAGGCTGAAGAAAAACTGCCAGTAAACATACCCACATTCCTTTCTACACAGTCAGCAGGTAGTATATATTTGATTGCTGATATTATATAGTGCTGTAAATCAACTCTTGCAAGTCACATGCCCAAGAGTATCACCTGCATGTTCATGCCACATCATCCATCACTGGTTTCTCTTCTCACAATAGCTATATACAATTTACAGGCCTGACATAACCATATTTAATGAACTAAATATAAAACGAAATGAAGTGACACCTATATACGTATGTACGTACACACATACATAGGCACACCTACACACAATGAGTCCAAAGTTTGCTGAAATGATGGTCGAATATACTCAAGCATAGTTGGAAAGGGAACAGATAAAACTACCACCAGTACTGATATCTTAGCTTGTCAGTTGCCTTTTCTGATCATTCCAGGCCTGAATAATTTTTTATAGACTTCAAAGTGAGCCAGTGTGACCCAGTATTTGATGTTACAGTCACATTTAGAGCAAGCATAAAGGTGTCCTGTATCCTGTACATCATAACACACAACTACAAACGACAGTGCTAGGCCACTATTCAGTCATAGTCATTGCACCTTAAACATGCATACAACCAAGTTCTTTGCAATGTCATTCAAATGACCAACATACATGGTGTGATCAAATGGTTTCAAAACCGTATTCCTTCATAACTAAAATGTTTACCTTGTTATCAATGCTGTCCCCTTCAGAGTATCTACTTGGAACTTTATTCAGCAAGCCCAGTGACCATGCTACTAATCAGAGAACTTCATGAAGTACAAAGTGCAAAGCTTAGCAAGCATGTCCTACGATTTTGCTTGAATCATGGTGATTCCCCTTTAACACCATCTTGATTTCTCGGAAAAGAAAGATGCCACAAGGAGCACCATCTGGTCAGCAGGGAGCATGTGGAATGACAGCCTTTTTTTTTTGTAGCCAAAAATTCACACACAGACAAAACAGTGTGACCATTTTGAGCATGAAATTTGGCAGTAATCTAATTTATTTTCAGACTGTCTTTAAAAATACTCTCAAGTGACCTGAACGCAATTCCCAAAATGCTGGCAACTTCACACCTAGTGACTCTTCTGCTCTTGAGGACAACTGCCTTCCATCAACCCACATTTTTATCTGTTCTGCTCATTGATGGACATCACGAGCATTTGGCATACTCAACAGAAGTCACACTACTTTTGAACATGGAAAAGTATACAAAAACTTGTATTCTTGCACTGTTTGCACTTCATACACTACTTTCAACACTTCTAAAGTATCTGTTGTATTTTTTCCCAGTTTACAGCAAAATCTGATGCATACATGCTTTTCTTTGAAATATGCCACTGTCTAGGCACACCAGAATCTCAAACTGAACAACATACACATGTACTTCACAAGGTATTACACAACAATGAAATGTGCAACAGCCTTATTCATAGCAGGAAATGACTGAGTGAATTCTACTATATCTATGTCCAGAAGCAGAAATTTGTGCTACCCTCTAGTGTCATGCTGCAGCGAGTCCAGAAACTATTTGATCACACAAAGTAGTGTCACCTAAGAATGACAACAGGAATGACATGCACAGTGTGAACTTACCGGATTGTACTGCAGAGCTGTAACATAGGCCTGGACTGCCTGTTCCATGTCTCCAGCAGCCACCAATGCTGCAGCCAGATTGATGTAACCGTCTATAAAATCTGGTTTCAGTCGCACAGCATGACGGTAATTCTCCAAAGCTTCTTGTAGCTGTCCTCGCTCCTTGTACACATTCCCAAGGTTGCTGTAAGCTTCTGCCAGTAGTGGATTCTGTTTGATGGCCAGAGTGCTGAAGTGTGCAGACCTGAAGAAACATACATTTTTAAGTTATGCAATTAAATTTCCTTTTATTTGTTTATAAATTACAGCATTTAGTATGAGATTACTGATGGAAGTTCAACAAGGAACAAGTTCAGAACTGACATATATGACACGAACAGAATAAAGCATATGTTAATGATTTCAATACTATGGTGGGTTGGA
>Ga0209755_10006757_pt1 | contig 12583 bp, 10 predicted proteins | sample TergutCo191P1_FD_187301 | JGI IMG/M metagenome (GOLD analysis project Ga0209755, IMG submission 187301) | Cornitermes sp. P1 segment gut microbial communities from Petit-Saut dam, French Guiana - Co191P1 (SPAdes) (version 2) | ecosystem: Host-associated > Arthropoda: Insects > Digestive system... | reverse complement strand
AAACCCATAATTCATTTAAACAAATATAGAAAAATCACAATAACCAATGTGACACCCCATTCAATTACAGATTATCAGGTGGCAATATTACCTGGGGAGGTGTGTGTGTGTGTGTGTGTGTGTGTGTGTGCAACTGCCATCCCCAGTCAGACCCTTTGCAGAGTGACTTCTCAAGTCATAATAACACACAGCCAAAAACAGTTTTACCCTCCAGCCCCACTGACCAATGCCCATATAAGGATTGAAAAGGCAAAGAAATAGCAATCCGCAAAAATGTTTTGATTCATAGCGCTGATTGGTTCAACATCTTTCAGTGTCAACCTGACACTGAATTTCATATAATGTGATCAAGCAGTTCCAGAAAGGCAAGACTTCCACATCAGGCATTCATTTTATGCATTTTGTACAAACATAAAATTTCATGATACATAACCTTGTTAATGGAATATCTCTAATTTAAACATGTGGAATGTAGCAAATAAAATGAGAAATGCAAATTTAACTTACGCTAGCTGGTGCTTCTGGAGTTCAATAAAAGCCTTTGTGGCATTTTCATCAATTGTTCCTAGTAAGTGGTATAATTTCTTCATGCGTTCTTCTGCAGGAAGTTGGAATGGAACCAAACACGTGTTTAATAACCTCTCTACTAATAACCTGAAAAAAAGAAAGTAATTTGCAGCTACAGACATTTTATGACCAAGAGTTACAAGCAAGAGAAAATGCGAAGATTAAAAATGCTTAATCTACAGCAAAAACATCTACATTCAACTACGTGAAGATAATTTACTGGCTCTTAATGTCTATGCATACCACAGAAACAGGCTGATATATTTTAAGGTTTGGAACTATTGCCAGTATTCCTTCTTATATTCATAAAACAAGAAGTCTCTGTTAGGGCAGGTCTGTCACATCTAATTGTATGCATACAGGGATAAATAAAAATTGAGCAAACATAATTATGTGAGCAAAACTGATTTCCATACAACACCTTACATGCTAAGTTACAACCTAAAATTGATTCCTGGTTAGTACTCAGTACAAGAATCCAGTGATTTATAAAACAATGCAATCTAAGTACAGTCTCCACACAAAGCTACTGTACCTGTCTTCCATGCCAGTCATGTAGTAACCATGAAGAATTTTATCTTTAATCCACGTCACTGCTTTCTTTGTTGCTTGTGGTACATCTGCATCATTTAAGTGCTTCTTATAAATCATTGCCAATCCTGTCATGGCTTCCTTTCGTATCTTGAACTGCATGAAAATAAAATTTCTGAAGATTAAAATATCCCTGAATGTCATTCTTGAATAGGCAAGTTCTGCATTGCATCATAATTAATCTTTATTTTAGTGATGTCATTCACTCTACTTGTCAGCTAATATAAAATTAGCTGTACACAGAAAACAAGTATTTCATTTACTTGTAGGTGGTAACAGAACTCAGTCCATCCAATGCCATTTCAGTTCATACACATATGCACATGCATGTGAGTGTGTGTGTGTGTGTGTGTGTCTAGTAGTGGCTGCAACTGCGTAATTTTTTTAAATTTAATCACTCAAAAATCATGAGTTTCTAATATCAAACCACCATCACTGAATGCACCAGTACCATCCTGTGACTAAGAAAATGCACATTTATGTGCAAACTCAGGAAAGTGGAACCAGAGAAAATATACTTATGCACACTTTTTTACACCTCTGAAAATAATACAAGCACATCCACCAATGGGATAAAGGAATCAATCACTTATTACTCTCTCACTGAATGCAAAATTAAAAATACAAAATCCACGCCAAAAAATTATACATTTGCTGCATCACTAAAAGCCTGATTCACCAACTGAAATAAAGCAGATTTCCTATTCACACTAATGATAGCGTTTTCCTGAAAACAATTTTGACAATTATATGACACACAAACACACTGCAATAATTAGTCAAAGCACCTAGCCTTCTTATACCACAATAAGCACCATAAACACTACCTTCAAGCAACCTCCTCACACCTTTGTAAGCCTAGTTAACTCAAAATATTAACCTTCTTATCAAGTGTCCTCTCCTTGACGAACTCGAGAAGATCTTCACTATCCGAAACAACTTCAAAGTCACGTCTCGCTGTCGTAACTATAGCCATGACAACTTCATAACGAACATTTTCCTCTGAGTCATGTTGTCGCATCTTCAGTGTTTCGGTGATGTCACGACGTAACTCAGGATGATTCAAAAGGAAATGCATTGAATACTGCACACACTTAGTACGGATGGCAACACTGATGTCATTAAACCTGCTCCCAATGAAGAAGAACAAAATCATAAGTGCTATATTAAATAAAGTTTCACATAAAACTGCAGACTTCAACAACTGTCTACAGATTTTGAGCCAAACTCCAGAACATATTGAGGCTGGAATGGTAACTGGAAGAAAAGATGTCATAAAAATATTAATTTTCATAAGTGGTTATAATATACACATTATTTCCAAGAAATTTCACACTGATACAAGATAGTTTTGGATATTTACCTCTGTGCTATTTATCAGAATGCAAAACACAATAAAATTCAACAAATGTGGGCTTCTTGAGAAAGAGTCCCACACATTCACAAACGCCTTCAGCATCACCAAAGCAACATGCTCCTGATTATGTACCATAATACAAAAGCAGCATATATAATGTACATGTAGACTAGTTACGATCAATTCTTATCACCATTAATGCTAATCACAACACTCCACACTTTTATACAGAATGGTAAAATAATTCAACACTGTCACCTGCACATGTGATCTATATGATGAAATATGAACTACAAACTAAAAATTTTAAATTTCTTCACACACTCAAAATCATTCTTGAACAGTTATCACACAATGCTACAGAACTGCTATTCTGACCACGTAGCAGGGATTTGTTGAGCCTGTTATCTTGCAGGGAATTTATAACACAAAGGAAGCCTCATATAAAATGTTACTTCATGTTCCATACATACATCAAACTTAACAACCTTAGCTAAAATGCATTATTAGTCATTACTAGACAACGACTGTCAACATGCAGTGTGTGTTTCAAAAATTAATGTCACCTACAGCACCCAATAACATGCAAATACACGGCAGCCATTTCAATTTTCATCACTTTCAGATTACCCCAGGTATTTAATTCCAGCATGAAAAGGTTCATTAACATCAGAAGAGTCTCCTAATATGAAGCACATATCAAGTTGCATCAGAGACATCCATCGCACCTTCGAAATTATTTCAGGGACCACAAACACATAATATGGGTTCTATAAGTCTCTCTTTTGATGAAGACAGAAGTAGGCTAAAAATATACAGTACTACATTAAGACCTCATGTCTATAGAAATACGTCATACAAATTAATTTTCACGACTGCATAGTAAATATGATAGGCAATGTACTTTTAAGCATAACACTGAAGTGCATTCACTCAACCACTGTTGCTGTAGAAGAGCAATAAATTTTACTTATTCTGAGTGTGTCTCTGTAGCCTCAGTTATCCAGCACACAATGTGTACGTGTTGTACAATAATGTCATCTGTGGCCTGTCTGGTTCTACCACATTTTTTGACATTATCTCAATTTCAGAAAAAAAGTTACTGACTATAAAATGTGTGCATCAATTTTCTCTATAACTTTCGTCTGAAACAATGCACATTCTAAGAAGCCAGCAAGATACTATCAAAAATACACATATGTCTTCATGCATAGTGCCTGTAACTCTTGTCAGAATTTATGGAAACTTGAATTTTAACAATTTTAAAAAAATGCCAAAATATCGAATTTAATGAAAATTCATCCAGTGGGTGACAAGGTATTCCATGCGGACAGATTGACAGAGGGTCATGACAAAGCTGAAGTCTCTTTTTCTTGCGACATGCCTAAAACGACCAGCACATAACACAATGTTAAAAATGAGATTTTAAAAAACAACTCTCACCTTCCAAGAAAGGCTTTCCACAGTTGTGTATGATGTCTTGCAAGGTTAGAATCTCTTTCACTAAACATCCTTGCCAAAAGAGCAACTGCACCCAACCGTTCAGCCTCTTGAGCCGATTTCAACTTGCATTCGAGCTGTGGTAAGACTGCCAGAAGGACACTGGGACATATATGGTTGAGCTCATAGATGAGATCATATACTTTCCCACAGATTCCAAGTCCCTTCTCTTCTTTACCCAGGATCAGTACATGATTGAAGAACTACAACAGCAAAAACACATTTTCAGATCAAACTTATATGAAATTGAAATACTGCAAATACTTGGAGGAATAAACATGTAAATAAAGTTAATCTACCTGTAAAAAGCACAGTAATGCTAACCACACAGCTACTTTTCCGCAAGATTTCTAATGTCTACACAGTAATTTAAAATTAAACAATCTGTGTACAGTATGATACCTACTGTTTGTATATATGGTTCCAGCGTGTCACTGCACTTCACCACAAGTTCCTTAGCCAGCAGATAAGCATTCTTTCGTTGCGACTTGTTGGGCTCCACCACATTCATTAAAATTATATCCAGCAGTTCATTTGACACTATATCTGATTCAGTTATGAGTGGGCACAGTACATCAAGCATGAAGCTCTTAACTTTTCCAGAATGTTCATCACTGTAAGTAAAATTATAAAATTACAGTCTATGAGGCTTGAAGTTATCACTGCAGTGTTGCTAAAGATTCAATTCTTCAAGGATGCAACAATGTGTCATTGGGTGTGTAGTTCCAATACCTAAATGACTACATTCTAACCGAACAGTATCTTCAATATGAAATTAGTTACTAAAACTAAAGGTATATGAATTTATTTACAGTACTTTCTTTCACAAGTGTGAACAATTACTGTAAACAGTGACATTTAAAAGAGTAAAAAAATGGTATACTGTTCATTAATGCATTTTCTTTCATACATTTTTAACTGAAATATTTTAGTAGCTATACTTCCATCAGTGCTGGTTAAAAACCCTGCTCTATAATCCTGCCATTTGACCCACATCAGAAGCCCTAATTGTCCAATAAAGACTAAATCAGGTGAAGTGAGATATGGTTTAAACTTGACAAAAAATGGGAATAAGAGAGAAACAGTATAAACAGCAACACATCCTAGAATTTATTGCTTAATCTTAACCTTTTATCGGATACACATTTTACATACAGGGCTAGTCCCCACTGCTGGGTTTTGTACACATTTTATGTTCTATGTGTAACACACCTACAATTCCAAAAGTTTCTTCAGTTTTTCCATGTGTGGCATTGCATTGTATTTTCTCTGCCAGTATTCGCCTAACTCTGAATTAGGCAAAAGGAGCCCAAATGTTAATATTATTAGCATCGAACTACACTTACCTGACAATCTTTAAACATAAAGGAGAGTTCATACCTACCTGACAGTCTTAAACAACAAGGTGTACAGAGTCCACACTTACTTGACAATCTTAAACATGAGGGAGAATAGGGCACAGAAGATCTCTTGACAATCCTCTAGCTCAAAACACATGTTAAAGCTCTTGACATAAGCCAAATTCTCCAGGAGGTAAAAATACCGTTTGAAAGCCGGATCTTTTGGATCTTTCAGGCCTGACAACTGCTTGATCAAGAAGAGGAATATCGTCTGTAAAGTAAAAACTGAAGCTAGGTAAAACATAATGGATGGTGTCTGATGAAATGGAAGAAATGTTATGGTAAACCAAATTTTTCAATAATGTATTGCAAAGATTTTATGGCAGTATCTTATGAATATTCATAACTTATAAAGAACCATATATATAATTCACAAAGACAACATAGCATCCAACAGTTTAACAATGCCATAATACTAACCACCTAACACTTCTTACAGTCAAACCAATGACCAATTTTGCTTTATAAACCACATTTCATGTTACTATGAGAGTAGACTGTACTGACTACAACATGTAAGGGTTCACAAAGGTAAAGAACTAGTGAATAAGACAGGTACAGAAAGCACCATCTAAAGGTCATTTGGTGTGAGCATTCAGGCGGGAAATGCCTGTTTTTCCTCATGATCAATGTATTGCATTTTGTCTCACGGTGTAACAAAATCAAGTGCATGGGGTATGGAATGACACATTTACTGGTAAAATATATCACATTTTGTTTGGAAATTTGGGTTCCAATTCACTCCAATTTATTGATGCATTCAGAGATGCAACAATAAATTTCAAATATGGAACCACACAGAAGTATGGGATTCTGTTTACACAGTTATTACAGATGAAAGTGCATTAACTGCAGCTCTAAATGAATGACACCCAAATAAATATGAAATTCAAGACACACAAAATTTCGAAAAATGTACAAGTACTATCAATGACAAGAGTGAAAATTTCTCAACCACTTGTAGAGCTACAAAGGAAAAAAGAGCAAATCAACAGGCAGCCAATTCGGAATTATAATAGTAGCAAATCCTGCTACGACAGAGAAGAGTTAAATTTTCTGGTCGGATGCACCTAGTGATGATCAGCAGTGTCAGGTTGAGACGTGGGGCAGCTGCAACAGACTAGCACTTCCCAATGTGGGGTATGAAAGTGGTAATACAGTAAGGCATTTGGCTTGGTGATAACAGAAAAAGAGATGCATGAGGGTATGTGACAACTGACCTCAACCTAAACAGACCATGGCAATGGCACTTAAGTGACCAAGCAGTGAACACAGGCACAAATCCTAAATATGATAAAGTGGAAATGACAAAATTATTAAAGTGACCCTGGAAGCAGCACACACACCAAATCAGCAACTAATGGCAAAGTAAGGCTGGTGAACCAACACCATGGTAGGCAACATGTTCAGGAGCAACAGTTAAATGCAGGACCAGGTAGCAGACAGTGAAACAGAGAACTGACCTGGTAACCAGCTTTTTGTTCTGTGTACAACATCTGAAATGGATGATAAAGTACAAGGGCTAGGACATGGAAATCTGCGGTAACATGATGCGGTAAGAAACAAAAGCACAGATTATAAGTGACTGCATAAAAAGTGGAACCACATTATGTATGCAAATCTAACAATGATCTTCTAAGTATGATATGGGAACAGATGCAACAAGACAGAAAGCAGATGGAGGAGGACATCAAAAAAGCACATCAAGACAGGAAACAAAGGACACTAGACAGACAGGAAAACAAATCCAAATTATAATAATAAATATACATAAGGCTAAAGGAGAAAAGAACAGTCAGCTAGACAGCACAAGGAAAACACAGCTGGGAATTCAGAAAATAGTAATTTAAAGAAGACTGGATATAAGATAAATGGAAGTATGGTCACACAAACTGAAGGAAAACAAAAAAACTACTACACAACATGAGATTCCTGTTGTGAATATGAAGACTGCAGTGTAAATGATGAGTTGTGTCAACAGATGTCACGAGTCAGACAAAATTAGACAGGACTCGTGACTGAGTTACTTGAGTAGAGACGTAAAGTTAAAAAAATTCTGAAAATTTTCGCAATAAATTAGATCAATTATGAAAATGGTAGCTGAGGAAAACTCTGGTACTCCAAAAAAAAAAGTGTGGAGGCACATTAAAGAAATAGCACCTGCAAGCTGTGGGAATCAGCTCCAAACTAGCCACCTTGACAAAAGATGTGACTGGGCCCAGCAGCCATGCTAGAAATCTTTCCAATGACCACTGCAAATCAATAACAATGAAAATTACAGACATACTAAAGTACCATCAACCAGTGTGGGATGACAGTAACACTGATGGAGGAGGTAACCTGTCACAAACACAAGGGCTTGATGAACAAGGAGATGGACAGTGTGTCACAGCAATGTTTTAAATGAAGTACCCGTACCAACAATATGAAGAATGAGTTCATTTCTTAATCAAATCAGATGAATATTTCTGTCTTAAGGCACTGCCAAAACAGGTCAGAGTTTTGTTAGAAATCCTGACTTGAAATGAGGAGCATTCAACCATAACCCTCAACGTACAGTAATTTCAGGTAATGCATGAAAAAATCTAACTGTATTAGTTTCTCCAAACATACTTACCAATATAAACAGATACTTATAAAATATGTTAGAGTACAGAGAGTAAAACAACACTTTAAAAAATCATTGGCAAAGTGAAACACATGGAAGGAGGTCCCTCTACATTACACCTCCTATGGGACCTCTAGTACATACAGCCATCCCCAAAGTTACTTGTGCCCAGATTACAGTTTCATTTTAAAAAACACGATTTCCTCACCTGATACAAAACTAATCCTATAATTCAAAGTTCAAACATACCTCATCTTAAGTACGGCAAACCATACTAAGAATGAAAATACTGACAGGATCTATGCAGGAATCACATACAATCATTCAGTGAGATAAAATATTTTAACACATCATAAACCAAGTCAGAATAAAATTCGTGTGGCATACAATTCTCAAATAGGATACAATATGACTAACCTAACCTCGGTGGACCATACATTTATACACTATCCATGTTAGGCTTTTTTTTAAGTGGTGCAATTACATTGCACATGACAATGAGAAACTTTTCCTTATTAAACACAGAATATTTAAATACTTATATCTGGTGAGCTAGAGTTCTGGTTCTTCTGCAAACTCTATAAACAACTCACAATATCTCATATGTGTGTGAACAAATATGACCACACTTTCAGACCGACATTTCCGTAGTATTTAGGTTAAAATGTGTTACAAAAAAATGGTAGGGAAGCAACAGAGGGTACAGATGTGACAAGCATGCCAGACATAACAAATTCAAATACAATAGCCATTTTTCTCTCCACTATGGTAAATTACCTTACGGTATCCTAAAAAGTACACACATTAACATACCTTAACTTGCTCTGGATCCTTATAAGGGGCTTCTGGTGCATAAACTCTCAGAACATCAGCAATACAACAGGCAATTAGTAGCTGCACATCTTTACTTTGATGCATCAAGAAATAATCCTCAGCAAGATGGAGTGCCAAGGGTATGTACTGTTGATACATTCCCTCGTCCTGCCCCATTGCTTGTAGCGTATGAGCCAAAGTCTAAAAACAAGAGGAATACATTCTGTAAAGCCCCTAAACAAGCTTTTAACTTCTACTAATTTATACACAACAATTACAAAAATTATGCATAACCATTCATTTGTGTATACCATTACCTTGAATTTAAACTAAAAATGCCAAAGAATATATTTCTTTACAAGTTTTTTTGCGTTCCAGAGCAGTACAAATGAGGTTTCCATTTTTCCAGGACATAAAGCTGTGTCACTAAGTGATCGGTTCCCGACGATTCGGGACGTGGTCTCGAAACGTCGGAAACCGATTTCACATCATATCCCAGGAGAAAAAACGCCTAAATATACGCCCTTACACCTATAATATTACTGCCAACGATGAAAAATGTAACAAAAAAAGCGATAACCTTAAGTCGTCGTATAAGCTCATCTGGACCCAAGTCATCCGTTCCAGGACGACAACCTTGAGGGTAAACAATATCGTGAGGCATGATGATGACAGCGAACGATTAGACGATCATTTAAAACCTGAAATGTAAATTACATTCAATAAATTACTTCCGAAAATGTCATTCCTATTCTTGATCCCCTACTTTCATTACAAAGAAAAATTACAAAACATTAATATGCAACGAACACTTTTGTCAACACATCGATACTATGATCAAAGACTGTACAACAGTATTTTTAATATAAAAAGTGAATACTCAAACAAACCCTGCCGGACTACAGCAACTGTACAACAAATTGTCTCACTGCAAATACAGCATCAGACCTCTGATAAATTGAGAAGGGTGATTTGTTGCCACCGGAAATTAATCACACACACCAATTCCTACAGGATTCATTGTTTATCACATACTATTCTCAACACAAAAATTTACATAAAATGGGTACAACATTCAAACTCTCTTAGCGTTCGCAGTAAAAAGGCAACTATAAATGCATGTCAAAGAAAGACGCGCAACACCATAACCACTGAAACTGCGGGAAACTACTTCCCGGTTAGCCACGGAACGCGTAAATCAGGGGCACCAACCAAACCCTTTCACTCTGTAGCCAAAGTAGTTGTGGTCAAGACCCACCAATAGGAAATATTTTCCTAGGGTTACAGTATAACTTATTATAACTAATGCTGTTGCTGCTACTATTCTGATGCTGCCACCAACATCATCATACACAGATTTGATTTTTGATACTTTCAGTACTGTTTGTTATTCCTGAACACTGTGTACACCAATTAACTTGGCTCTCTCCAATAACCGCGGGGTAGAGTCACTGCCTTTGAGTCGTAGTTTTGGAGTTATAATTACTTTTCTCATACTCTCGGGAATTAGAAGGAGAATAACCATAACAACCATAACAATATAAACACATAAAAATGCTGCTTCTTCTTCTTCTTCTTCTACATTTTCCTCTTCTTCTTCCTCGTCTTCTTGCCTTCTGTGAATTTTTTGGTTTCGAGGTGCCACGGATTACTTTCTACTACTATATATATATATATAATAAATATATATATATATATATATATATATATATATATATATATTTCATCAATCCGCAGACCCTCAGTGGCGTTGGGTATGAAACACGTCTTTAATTTTTTTTTAAATAATGATTATCAGTCGTTACTCTCAATATACATGTACACAAAAAGATATCATGTAACATAAAAAGTAATGTACATACAATTTGTGTTTTCCTATCATTACATAAAATGAAAATATAATAATTTAATATTTTTGAGCAAAAAACATGTCATATCAGACATAACGTCACGAGTTTATATTAGGTGTTCAAGCATTCTTCTATTGAATAGAAAGCATTATCAATTAAATATTTTTTCAATTGTATTATTTCTTGTTTGAGACAAATTCTGCAATAACGTCCAAACGTTTGTTATATATTTTTATAGTGCTATAATAGACACCTTTTTGATACATTATAAGTTTGGTTGATTGCTCATTAAATTTAATTTATGTCTCATGTTTATGTCATAAACTGAAGAATTAAATTTGTAAATTTCCAATTTTGTTGATTTGAACCTCATCAGGGAAGTATGTACTGAGAAGGTACAGTTAGTATTTCCAATTTTTGGAAACAATATTTTGCATGTTGTCCTAGAATTTCATTTGGTCATAATTCCAATTATCATTTTTTGTAGTTTGAAGAATGTTTTGTTTTTCACTGATTTCCCCCACAATGTGAAACGGTTCTCAATTACTGCATGAGAATACTTGCTTACTTACTTACTCCATGGAACAAAGTCTTTCTTAAGAAGCTATCCAGTTTTCAGCAAGTTTAGAAATTCCCTACATTTTATGGAACCTGGAGGTTCATTACTGGATTCACAAGTGCCTGCCACCTGTCCTTACCCAAAGTATCAGTCCAGGTCTGAGGCTTCCTGTGTGAACATTTCATAACAAGATATGTTTTTATAAGTTGTTAGTAGCTCCTCCAACCCCCAAGCTGGAGGTTTACCTCTTGTCAGCTGTCTACGACTGCTTATTCAATATATTCGCAGCTATCCTCCACATTGGAGGCCGTTCCTCTATCTGCAACCGGAGGATGCGCCATGCCTTGGTAACAGGGACCCACTTATCAAGGAGATCATGAAAATAGAGTAGTTATGTAATGGTATGTTATTACATGGATACATCACCCTTTGAAGGTAGTAAACACTACTTATTTGAGGCAAAATTTTATAAGTGTGATTCTTCCAATTTATACTTATGTCAAGTTCCACTCATAAGAATTTAATATTATTAGTCCCAGCAGTTACCTTATTTTGGTATGTAATATGGAAAAGTTCATTTTGACAATAACTTGGAGTAAATTAGCTATATACGTCTTTTCTATATTATCTCCACAATGCATTGGTTACTGCAGCTACCAATAGACAACTGTCAAGGAACACCATCTTGCACTCATCAGCCCAAATATTACTGTAAAGCGTTATTTTGCCCTCATGTAATATTGGTTATAAGGATTCATAGTATCAGCACTAGATAAAATTCTAATCTTTATCAACTGTTATCAAATTTAACAACATATCAAAAAGGAACCCCATATTTTGGCATCAAGGTTTTTAAGAAACTTCCTTCTTGTATGAAAATCTTGTGTTTTTACATGAAACACTTTAAAAACAATTTATATTTAGTTTTTATTTCAACCAACAATGCACAATGTATATATTTTTTATTTTAACAAAGTTTATATTGTAATCAAACTTACATTTTTCAATACATTTGTATCGTACTCAGGGATTTCCAAAGTTGTACGTTGTTAAAGTTACGTAGTTTCTATACAATTAAAAGTTCATATTAAAAATTATCAAATTACATATTTATGCTGTTGTTAATAAAATGTAGTCTAAATGATTTTTACACTGTGATTTGTATCAGAAGTATGTTTATGTGGCCATGCATACAATCTGGCTGTTCCTGTGTGCTGGGGTGGTGAGTATAAGAACTATGTAACTATAATAAAGTACAACTTTGGAACTCCCATAGGATGATAGAAAAGTATTGAAACATGTAGGAGTGATTATAATATATATATATATATATATATA
>Ga0209755_10006756_pt1 | contig 12585 bp, 13 predicted proteins | sample TergutCo191P1_FD_187301 | JGI IMG/M metagenome (GOLD analysis project Ga0209755, IMG submission 187301) | Cornitermes sp. P1 segment gut microbial communities from Petit-Saut dam, French Guiana - Co191P1 (SPAdes) (version 2) | ecosystem: Host-associated > Arthropoda: Insects > Digestive system... | reverse complement strand
TCGCGCGGACGGCGGCTTTCATTTATTTATCAGGAAAAAACCGGATATTTCATCGGTTTTATTAACTGAATCAACAAGAGATCCTGCGATGCTGGCGGATAATTACGCGTACCGCGCCGGTGAATGGAATCCGGTTAACGGCGATGAAATTCGCATTTTAAACGGCGTACCTATACCGCGCGAAAATAACATTTTTTCGCTTATTTCTTCGACAGTTGTAAATCATCCGGTTCTGGGACTTTCCTTCCATATTTACATACCTTATGTTCTTTATTACGGTTATGAAGACGGACGTCACGGGGAAGTATACATAACTGACGGCACATTTCTTAACATAAGAACTTTTACCCTGCCCTACGCCGATTACCGCGGCGCTTTCAGGGATAATCCTTTCCGTTTTGAAGCAATGCAGGAGCCGGATCAAGGGCCGCCTGTCGGGATTTATTTTCAGGAAACGCTTGACGCGTTTGCTGAAATCGCAAGGTCAGGAAGCGGCGATTTAATTTATTCGCGCAGTCCTGATGATGTTGTCGATTTAATCAGGCAGGCGCTGGAAAAAGAAACCGGAAACACTTTAGACCTTGTAATCTGCCTTGACACTACAAACAGCATGAGAAAATACATTGACGCGTTACGCGCAAGATTAATACCGATGCTGGAAGAAATTTTGGGAAGGTTTCCGTCTTTTAGAATCGGCATGGTGCTTTTTAAAGATTATTACGATAATTATTTGACCAGAGTCATTCCCTTTACGGATGATTTCGCGCGTTTCCAGCGTGACTTAAACGCGATAACAGTTCAGGGCGGTGGCGATATTCCCGAAGCCGTCTACGAAGCCCTTTATGACGGCGCTACAAGGTTCTCATGGGAAGCTCAGTCAAGACTGATGATATTGATAGGAGACGCTCCTCCGCATCCACGTCCGAGAGGCAGAATCACACAGGAAATGACAGATAACGCAATTAAGGAAAGAAACATTATGGTTCACGCGATGATTCTGCCGCAGTAAAAATGGAGTGTTAGTAATATGAATATATTAGAAGCTATTATACTAGGTGTTGTGCAGGGACTGACAGAATTCCTTCCTGTCAGCAGCTCAGGCCATCTTGTGCTTTTGCAGCGAATTTTTAAAATAGAGCAAACATCGCTTTTTTTTGACACGATGCTTCACGCAGGAACACTGGCGGCGGTTTTTGCGGTGTTATGGAAAGATATATGGTCGATTATAAAAAAGCCAATCCAGCGCCTGACAGGTTTATTAATCATAGCGACAATTCCCGCTGTAATCGCGGCGCTTACTTTTAAAGACGCGATAGAAAGCGTTTTTATTTCCGCGCGTTTTTTAGGATGGTGCTTTTTGATAACTACAGTTCTTTTAATCACAGCGGAATTATTATCAAGAAAAACCGGAAATAAAAAACTAGAAAAAGAAGAAAACCAGTTACAGCAGAATAAATTAAAACATGAAAGCTGCTCTGTCCTTCAGGCGTTATTCATTGGGATCATGCAGGCATTCGCGATTCCGCCGGGAATTTCACGATCAGGGGCGACAATAAGCGGCGCACTTTTTTGTAAACTTGATCGCGATTTTGCCGCGCGTTTTTCTTTTTTAATGTCAATTCCGGCGATTCTTGGAGCTGTTGTCCTGCAGGTAAAAGATTTAACAGGTTCAAGCGCGGCACAGACTGAAACAGGCATTGGAGCGGCCGCCGTAATCATAGGTACGTTAACAGCGGCAGTTGTTGGTTTTTTTGCGGTTAAACTAATGTTAAAAATCATAAAAGAAAAATCACTTTTTGGATTTGCGGTTTATACTTTTGTAATAGGTGTCCTTATATTAATCGATCAATGGGTCATAAAATTCGCGTTTTAAAAATTATGAACTTACAACCGTACAATTGCGTCCGTTTTGTTTCGCGGTATAAAGAGCTTTATCAGCCAGAATATATAAATCTTTCATATCGTTAGAAACACCGCACGGCGTTATGTGTATTCCCACGCTGATTGTAATAAAAGGCACTACAACTGATTTTTCGTGAGGTATCTTTAAATCGCGTATTGCCTGATTTACACGTTCTCCTATAAAAGCCGCTTGTGCAGAATTTTCATTATGCCATAAAAGGGCGAATTCTTCCCCTCCTATTCTTGCCGCGTATATGCCTTCGCTTTTGCATAAATCATTAAGAGCTTTACCGATTTTTTTTAAGACTTCATCGCCCTGAGGATGCCCGTAATGATCGTTATAATTTTTAAAGCAATCAATATCCATCATTCCTATATATAAAAAATTATCCGACTGCCTGCAAATAGACGTAAACCTCTGGAAAGTATTTATAAAATCCCTTCGGTTTTTTAACTGAGTAAGAGAATCAATTGTATTTTCATCTTTTAATTTTTTTGTGTTTGACATTGATGTTATTCTGTTCATAATGATCTGCCAGCCGAAAATTAAACTCATAGCCGCAGCGAATAATGCGTTTTGAATATCGTAATTCCAGACAGAAGGAATTTTTACATTGATAATCGCTGTTATATAAAAAGCCAATGTGCATATTGTCAGGCTTACATAAAACAAAGGCGATATATTTAAAAGAAACAATACGCATATAAGGATTCCAATAAAAGAGCCCGCGATTTTTTCAGGTTCAGCCCAGACAGCCAGATATAACCCGAAGAACATTACGTTTATATAATAAATAAAGATCAATACATAGATAAGTTTTTTGCTTACAAATACGTTTGTGTCTTTTGTTTGATAATCATTTTTTAACTGGCGGTCTTTAAAACTTGTATATAAAAAAAGGAAAAGCGCGATAAAACCTGACCCAAGATAAAAACCCGCTTTAATAAAATTTTTTTCTGTAACAACCGGAAAAATTGAAAAAATAACCGTTAAAATAAAGAAAACAAAATTTGCCCACCGCAGGGATGCGATATTATTTTCAAACGCTGTATCCATGCATTTTCTGTATTCATCGCGACCAAGCTTGTAATAACGCCATTTTTCATATAATGCCTGCATTATATAAATTGTATCACTTTATAGAAAGATGATCAAGAAACATAAATTAAAAATAAATATTATATGATTATTTTGATTCGGCATTTAAGGTATCTTCGTTAAGGCCGAATACCTCATCTTCCAGATTCCCCTGAGGTTCAATATGAACCACGATGTCGTACACATTTTTAATTTTTTGTTTTATCGCGTTTTCCACTTTATGTGAAATCCAGTGAGCTTCTATTACAGTTTTATTAGGAGGAACTTCAACATCAACATTGATAGCCAGCTTTCCGGCGATTGGGCGTATTCGCACGCGATGAGGATTTCCCGCTTCTTCAACAGAATTCACAGCATCAAAAACCCTCATATAATATTTTTCTTCCGAGCCGCCGTCCATCAGCTCTTTATTAACATCATTAAAAATACTCAACGCGGATTTTATTACCCATATACCTACTAAAATCGCAAAACAGGAATCAATGATGCCGATTTTAAATATCATTGAAAGGCCAAGACCAGCCAGAACTCCGGCTGACAGCATTACATCAGCGGTCATATTTTTAGCGTTTGCTTTCAGCATTGATGAATTCGCTTTTTTTCCAAAGTACCGCTGCGACCACGCTAAAAACAATTTTCCGGCAATGGAAATTACTGTTCCTACAATCGCCATAAATGCGGGTATTTGTCTTTCATTACCTGATAATATTTCCTCCACAGAGCTTAAGATAAGCTGCGCGCCCGCGAAAAAAAGCATGCACGAAAGAACCGCGGTGGCTACAGTTTCTGCCTTACCGTGTCCCCATGGATGCTCAGCGTCAGCCGGCTTTGATATTATCCGCGCGACAACAAGCGACATAACCGCGATCAGCACGTCTATAGAAGAATCGATTCCATCCCCTACTACCGCAAGGCTTCCTGAATATAAACCTGTTCCGATTTTTACAGCGGCAAGAAAAGTATTTCCAAAAATAGCGGTAAGCGACGCTGTTTTTATAATTCGCGTCCGCTGTTCAATCTGAATACTATTATTATTCTGCATTATATTTTTTTCCCCGTTTAGAAATATTAGCATATAATGTTTTGAAAATCAAAATTACAGGAAGAATTATTACAGCGATAAAGCTTCCGGCAAATCCATTGTTATAAAGATTAAGCCCTCCGTTAATATCCCCTATAAAAACCGCGATTGACACATGAAGGAAACCCGTTATTATTCCCCAGTGCCATCCGTATTTTCCCGCGATAGGCGCAAGCCCTGTTGAAAATAAAATAGCAAGCGTATTAACAGACGCGTCAGGTTCAAGATGGTTAAGAAAAACTGCGGTAATACTCCCGATAATAATAGGAGCTGCGTTTTTTAAATGTTTTCCGCAGGCTGCAAATCCCGATACTGTGAAGATTCCTCCTACAACAGGACCGTTAATTGGAATTCTAAGAATAAGCATTACGCTTGTCGATACTATGCACATAATGCCGATATTTATGTAACATGTATTATGATACTTTAAAAGATAGTCGCAGTCGCCCGGATCATGTTCTTTTAAAAGATTTTTAAATTTATAAAAAGCGTTCTTGGGTTTATCTGTGACAATTCCATAAAAAATCAAAGCTGCCGCAATTGAATAAACAAGCACCGATAAAATAAAAGTATGATCTGTATCCCAAATATTTTCCGGAATTATCTCTATTCCGATGCTTCTTAAAAAACCAGCGAACATTGTCGCGATAAAACCGCCTGCGATTCCGCCGTTGTAAAGGCAGTAATGATTGTGCATCACTTTTACATAATCAGCGATAACAGGAAAAATAAAACCAACGAAAACTCCGATACCGTAAGACGCGATAAATTTTAAAACCGATAATTCATTGTTTAGAAAAGCGACTTCGCTTACAATCGGAGCTATGGTTGTGCTTATCATCGCGAAAATTATCATTTCAGAAAAATTTCTTTTAAAGACTTTTCCGTATATCCACACGCCGGCTACTATCGGCAGGGTGTTAAAAAGATTCTTTCCGAATAATGAAAAGCCGATTGTAAGAAAGAGCGAGGCGATTACCTTTCCGTTCGGTTCGCGTTTTACAGCGATTAACAGGATTAAGTTTAAAATAACAAGAACAGCGGAATTTATAAATGCCGCGCTAAGACCGGCGAGCTTGATATAATCTGTTATTAAAACGCTTCTGGAAGTGTGTATTTTTAAATAACCTTTAAGTATCTGCTGCGGCGTTTCATTAAAAAACGCGATAATAATGAATATTAAACAAATTCCAAGCATTATGTAATAATCTACAGGTATTTTATATTTGCCCTGATTTTGCGTTTCCATTAATATATAGAATAAATTAAATAATGATATAATGCAAATTTATTTTATTTTAATTAAAACAGTTGACAAAAATATAAGGAAACTGTATCATTATAGTTGAACGGTTATTCAATTTTTAAACCGTTTTTAAGAGGTGTTTATTATGAAGAAAAAAGGTAAGATCGCAGGGCAGTTTTCATGCGACTGTGAGGTAATCCATGATGATATTGTAAAGCAGGTAAAAGCCTTGATGCCAAAACCAAGGGATTTTTACGACCTTGCGAATCTTTATAAAATGTTTTCCGATAATACCCGCGTAAAAATCCTCTGGGCGCTTTCCTGCAATGTTATGTGCGTCTGCGACCTTGCGGTCCTTCTTGGAATGACAAAATCTGCGATCTCGCACCAGTTAAAATTACTCCGCCTCTGTAATCTTGTAAAATTTGAAAAACAGGGTAAGGTTGTCTACTATTCGCTTGCGGACAGCCATGTAGAAGATATTTTTGAAAAAGGTTTTGAACATATAAAGGAATAAAAAATGAGCGAAAAAATAAAAACAAATACGGATTCTAATGAAAAAGCTGCCTTGATTCGTCTTATTACAGGTGCCGCAATTTTTATCACGGGATTTATATTAAATATTTTTTATATAGACAGTTATCTGCCATTTATTATTTTTTTAACAGCGTATATTTTACTTGGCACGGATATTATTTTAAAAGCTGTTCAAAATATTTTTCGGGGAAATATTTTTGATGAAAATTTTTTAATGAGCATAGCGACAATCGGCGCTTTTATTATTGGAGAGTCCGCGGAAGCTGTGGGGGTAATGCTTTTTTACCAGACAGGAGAATATTTTCAGGAAAGAGCTGTTCAAAAATCCAAAAAATCAATTACAGACCTTATGGATATAAGACCTGATTACGCAAATGTTATAAGAAACGGTCAAACAGTAAAAACAGCGCCTGATATTGTAAATATCGGCGAACTTATCATTGTAAAACCCGGTGAAAAAATTCCACTGGACGGCATTGTAAGAGAAGGCTCTTCAATGATCGATACTTCATCTTTAACAGGCGAGTCAGTTCTAAGAAAAGCAAAAGAAAATGACACTGTAATTTCAGGCTGTGTTAACTTAAACGGTTTATTGACAATAGAAGTAACAAAAATTTTTTCAGAGTCTACAGTCTCAAAGATCATCAGCCTTGTGGAAAATTCCGCGGAAAAAAAAGCAAAAACAGAAAATTTTATAACTAAGTTTGCGCGTATCTACACACCCGTTGTAGTAATTATAGCGGCATTTCTTGTTCTTATCCCTTCATTATTGCTTGGCGGCGATTTTAAAGATTGGCTTCACCGCGGCCTTGTCTTCCTTGTAATTTCATGCCCGTGCGCGCTGGTTCTTTCCATCCCGATGGGATTTTTCGCGGGAATAGGAAAGGCCGCCAAAAACGGCATTTTAATTAAAGGCGGCAACTATCTTGAGGCCTTAAGCCGCCTTGATACTGTAATCTTTGATAAAACAGGAACATTAACGCGAGGCGTATTTAAAGTTGTCAAAATACAAACTGCGGGAGTCTTTGCAAGGGATGATCTTCTTGAATTAGCAGCTAACGCTGAATGTTTTTCAAACCACCCTATTGCGTTATCAATCATGAATGAGTTTGCAGGCAGCGGAAAGGAAATACAAAAAGAAAATTTAAGCGAATATACGGAATACGCCGGGTTAGGCATTAGCGTAAAATTAAACGGCAGCATAATACTTGCGGGAAATCAAAACCTGATGAAAAAAAACAATATCAGTTTTGATGAATCGCAGGAAAACGGAACTAAGATTTTTATCGCCTTTAACGGTCAATTTGCAGGCTGCATAATTATAAACGATGAAATAAAAGAAGACAGCCGCGCAGCGATTGCAGCATTAAAAGAAAAAGGCATAAAGAAAATTGTAATGCTTTCTGGGGATAATCCCGCTACAGTAAAATTATTCACGGATGAACTTTGTCTTGACGAATCGTATGGCGGGCTTTTACCACACGAAAAAGTTCAGATAACAGAAAAAATTAAAGAGCAGCTTAAAAACGGCAAATTCGCGTTTGTTGGAGACGGTATTAACGACGCGCCTTCCCTTGCGATTGCCGATATCGGCATCGCGATGGGAGCGCTTGGAAGCGACGCTGCAATTGAAGCGGCCGATGTCGTTTTAATGACAGACGAGCCTTCAAAACTCGCGAAAGCGATTGATATCTCCCGCTTTACAGGTAAAATTGTAAGGCAGAATATCGTCTTTACACTCTGCGTTAAAGTTGTCTTTCTTGCACTTGGCGCAGCAGGCGTCGCGACAATGTGGGAAGCTGTTTTCGCTGATGTCGGTGTCTCGTTTCTTGCAGTGTTAAACGCAATGAGAACAATGCGCAGGCATTAACTCAATGCGTTTAATGTGCGCAAGACGGCATCTGTAATTAAAACTCGCGCTTTTTATAAAAACGCATAGACAAACATACAGAGCTAAACACAATAAGGATCAATGCAATTATCAATAAAGGAATCAAAAATCCGCTTCTTATTAATTTTATAAAGAATAAAGATACTGCGCTGTTTACATTAAAAAACGCGCTAAACGCGAAGTAACCTGCTAAAATTATCGCGATAGGAAGAATAGATAAAAATTTCGCCTTTGAATAACCAAGTTTAAAATAAAAAGGAAACTGAATTGACTGCATTAAAATTGAAAAGGCGCAAAAAACAAGAATAATAATAAAATCAAATTCTGTTTGTAAACTTGTTATAAAACCGGCAGGATTCACGGCAAATAAACCGATAGCCGCAAGAATAGTAAATAACATAATTACGCATATATTAAGAATTAATGTAAAAACGTATCTTCCGGCCACTACCATTTTTCTGTTAACAGAAAGCGTCGCGTAAAGAGCGTCCATGTTGCTTTTTTCACCAATCGCGAACGGGTATCCTATAAACATCGTTCCCACCATCATTGAAAAACCGACAGCGGAATAAATATTTTTCGACGCTATTGCAAGAAAAACGGCAATCACAGTGTATACCAAAATAATTTTAATTGTTAAATAAGGTTTAATGGTAAAAAAATCCAGTTTCATAAACGCGTTCAGCTTATTCATTTATTTTCGCTCCTTTATTCATAAAAATGATAATCTCATCAAGGCTGATTTCTTCTGTTAAAACATTTGAAGGAAACTTTCCGGCATTCGAAGTTTCTGTCATGCCTTCAAATCCCGCGCTGTGCTGACGGTAACCGATTACATGTCTCTTTTGATCCTCATTTAAATCGTCAATGCCGCCTGCCACACGCGCGTATTTTTGCAGTAAATCATCTTTAGCGCCTGTGAATACAATGTTTCCGTTTAAAATAAACGTGATAAAATCAGCGGTTTTTTCAAGGTCTGTTGTTATGTGAGTTGAAAAAATAATGCTGTGATCTTCATCGGAAATAAACGCGCGGAGCAGATCGCATATTTCATCCCGCGCGACAGGATCAAGGCCGCTTGTAGGTTCGTCAAGGATTAAAAGTTTCGCGTCATGACAGAGCGCCGCTGAAATCTGAAGCTTTACTTTCATTCCGCGCGAAAGCTCTTTTACTTTCTTTTTTGGCTCCAGATCAAATTGTTTTAGATACTGCGCGAATTTATTTTTATCCCAGTTTTTATAAAAAGGCGATATCGCTTTTTGAACGTCGTTAATTGACCACTCATCGGCGTAAAGAGGATAATCCATCACAACGCCGATTTGATCGCTTTGAATATCACCTTTTTCGTTATCAAACAGTTTTATATTCCCGGAGTCTGCGTTGATAACGCCAAGTATCAATTTAAGCGTTGTTGTTTTACCTGCGCCGTTCGGCCCGATAAAACCGGTGACATAACCTTTGGGCACATCAAAAGACACATCATTTAATGTGAATGTATTATAGTTTTTGCGGATAGATCGCACTTCTAGAATATTATTCATCTTCAGCCTCCCATAACAGGTTTAGTCTTTCTATCACTGTTTTTTTTGAAATTTTTTCCGCTTTCGCCGCAGCGATTGCCTCGATTATAGCGCTTTCCATTCTGTGCATCGCATTCTCCTTTGCCAATTCCTTATTTCGCGCAAGGACATAACAGCCCTTTCCCTGTACATTCGCGATAAATCCCTCCTGCTCAAGATCCGCGTAAGCGCGCGTAGTTGTAATCACGCTGACTTTAAGATCTCGGGCAAGCTGCCGAATCGAAGGCAAAATCTCATTTTCATTCAATTTTGTTTCAAAAATCGCGGTTTTTATCTGCTCTTTTATCTGCTCATAAATTGGAACGCCGGATCGGTTTGAGATAATTATTTTTATGACCTGCCTCCTTTCTTACAGCCGGCCTGTAAGACATGAACACTATGTACAGTATAGGCAGTATTGACGCTATTGTCAAGAGGAAAAAGAGAAAAAATTAATTTTTTTTACTGTGGAAAAACAGCTAGTACCCGATAAATTCAACGCTTCCGCAATACGGACATTTATACTCATCAAGCCCTGCTCTTCTGAGGCAATTCTTACATTTTTTTGTTTCAACATTCAATTCATCTTTTTTAAAAGAATCTTTTCCGGCTGGAGGTTGAAACAATGATTCATTCAATACAAACATACAATCCATCCTTTAAAGTTTTATAGAGTAATCATACATATAGTTAATATTTAATAATGAACATTTTTGATCATAATCTAAAATATTTTTAAAATAAAAATGGACAAAAATGTTAAAGGCTCGATTTAAAACCCATACTTTTTTATATCTACCTTTCCGTCTTCAGAGACTTCTACCACTTCGCTTCTTAAAAGCGATATCTGCAGGGCTTTTCCTTCGTCTTCAAGCGCGATTTTACCGTCAGAGCGGACTACTCTGTGCCATGGAAGACTGTATTTTTCCGCCATTGAATGAAGCACCCTGACTGTCTGTCTTGCTCCGTTTACAAGTCCTGCTTTTAAAGCAATGTCTCTGTAACTTGATACCTTGCCCTTAGGAATCGCTTTAATTTGATTTATAATTTTTTGCGTTAATTCTGTCATTCATTTTCCTTTTGCCTGATTATTCAAAAAGTATAGTTAAAAATGTTTTAATATCAAGATTATGAAAATATTTTGATATTTCAATGTCTTTTAATAATGTTTCAATTTTATTATATTCATAATGCAGCCCGGAAAATTTTAGAGCAAGATCGTTCACATCTTCGCTTCCAAAAAAATCGCCGAAAAAAGCAACATTTTTAATTATACTGCCTTTTTCAACATCAAGTAAAATTTCAATTTTTCCGCAGCCTTCAATGCGGCGCGTTTTATGTATATTAAAAGGCGGGGATTCACCGTAATTCCAATCCCATTTGGAATAAATCTGTTCTTTTATTTTTTCAATTTCGCTCTCATCATGATCTGTAATGACATATTCGGTCATGTCAAGTTTCATAAGCATCCGGTTTTTTAATTCTGTCCAAAAATTTTTTATGTTCATATCATTTTTCATATACGGGCGGATATTCGTTACTCTGCTTCTTATCGATTTTATTCCTTTAGATTCTATTTTATCGTCTGTAATATTAAGAGCCTGCGATAAGACATCAAGATCGCAGTCATACAGTAATGTGCCATGATGCATCACCCTGCCCTGCTTTAAATACTGCGCGTTACCTGAAACTTTTTTTCCGTCAATTAAAATATCGTTTCGGCCTGAAAGAACAGCAGGAACGCCGAATGAAATAAGCGCGTTTATTATTGGAAGACAAAAATTATCAAAGTTAATTAAGGAATCGCTTCCTGCGTCAGTTATAAATGTAAAATTTAAGTTTCCAAGATCGTGATACACAGCGCCCCCGCCGGAAAGGCGTCTTACAACGCTAATGTTTTTTGAGTTAACAAAGGAACTGTTAATCTCTGAAATTGTATTCTGATGTTTTCCGACAATAATAGAATTGTGATTCTGCCAGAGCATGAAATAACTGCTTCCCCGATCTAGAGAATCAAAAACAAATTGTTCAAGAGCAAGGTTATAAGAAGGGTCTGTTTTTCTGCTTTCGATATAATAATTCAATGCTGCCTGCCTTGAAATTTCATCTTAATAATAGTATAAAAAATAAATACCTTTTATTAAAGGAGAGTCCAGGATGCTGCAAATCGGATTAAGAGCCCACGATTACGGAAAAAATGTTACGCCGCAGGAACTAGCCGAAAATCTTTATAAATTTAAACCTGATTCAATTCAGCTTGCTCTTTCTAAAGCTCTGTCAGGTGCGCCGCAGTGCGGGAATTTCAATCCGGGCTACGCAAGAAAAGTGCGGCAAATTTTAGAAAAAAAGCAGATTTCCATAGCTGTGCTTGGTTGTTACATAAACCCTGTGCATCCCGATAAAGATATCCGCGAAAGCCAGCTTCGTCTTTTTGAAGATCATCTCCGCTTCGCGCGTGATTTTGGATGCTCCCTTGTCGGAACAGAAACAGGTTCAAAAAACGCAGACTGCTCTTTTCACCCGGATACTGAAAAGCCGGAAACATTTGATCTTTTATGCTCCTCTCTTGAGCGGCTTTTAAACACAGCGGAAAAAAGCGCAAGCTGCGTCGCGATCGAAGCGGTAGCGCATCAGCATACTGTATCTTCGATAGAAAAAATGCAGAAAGTCCTTAGCCGCCTTTCATCGCCTGCGCTTAAAGTTATATACGATCCTGTTAATTTAATTCCTGTCGACGGGTTAGCTGAAACTCAACAGCGGTTTTTCGCGCGCTCTTTTGACGCGTTCGGCTGCGATATCGCGGCGGTTCACGCCAAAGACTTCCGCATGGAAGGAAATAAAAAAAACGGAGCGTTAAGCGCAGGCACAGGCGATCTTGATTATGACGCTCTTTTAAAAATAATTATGGAAAAAAAGCCCGGTATTGATATACTGCTGGAAGACACAAGTCCCGCTACAGGAGCGCAGTCGATGGAGTTTATCAGAAGTAAAGCAGCAAATATAATAAATAATTTTTAGGAGATCAATATGGCGGTTAATCGTTTTAGAAGCGAATATCCAAAGATCGGAATAAGGCCGGCAATTGACGGCAGGCAGGGCGTTTTAAAAGTGCGCCAATCGCTTGAAGCTCAGACGATGAACATGGCAAAGGCTGCAAAGGAACTTTTAGAAAATAATATTTTTTATTCTAACGGCGAAAGCATAAAAGTAATAATCGCCGACACTACAATCGGAAGAGTCGCCGAAGCCGCCGCGTGTCAGGATAAATTC
>Ga0209755_10006755_pt1 | contig 12586 bp, 6 predicted proteins | sample TergutCo191P1_FD_187301 | JGI IMG/M metagenome (GOLD analysis project Ga0209755, IMG submission 187301) | Cornitermes sp. P1 segment gut microbial communities from Petit-Saut dam, French Guiana - Co191P1 (SPAdes) (version 2) | ecosystem: Host-associated > Arthropoda: Insects > Digestive system >... | reverse complement strand
TAAGTACTGTTTGATAAACCAGAATGTTTGAACATTGATAATCTTGACACTTCTCCAGCCCTGTCATTGCCAGATTGAGGAAGTTACTGTAAGTAAGATGTTTAACTGTTTTATTTATTTTTCATTGAAAATTAGCTTAATAGAAGTACAAAAAAAACAACATATTCTGTATGTGAGTTTGGGTTATAAGATAACTCTTGTTAATGGCCTGTCACACAAGCTAAGGGATACCTGTGCTGTAAATTGTATATCACATGGTGCATGCTGTAGAAAGGACTGTGTGGGTACCTACCTGTGCTCCTTGCATCATGTTTTGAGTGTGAATCAAATGTCACATTGTAATGACAATTTGGTTTCAGATACTCCCTGTTCTTTGTTTGTGGTATTTCTGTGTAAGACCACAAAATCAGTATGAAGAGAGATTTCTTCTGTGCTTATTTGCTTTGTTAGATAATCTGCTTTATTCATGGATTGCATGAGGTAGCAAATGTCATTCCTCAGCAGCATCAAATGTAAGTACCTCTTTAGTATTAATATTATTAAAGACACTGAGTGGTGATAATTCTTCTGCTGTTAATGAAAAGTAATTTACCACTTCAGTGGTTAATTAAAAACATGGATTCACAATATTTTAAAATATTTGTAATTTGACAGTCTAACACAGCTTTTTTTTTTTGTATAAAATATGTATCTAAATGATATTTAAATGATAATGACAATTACATGTTTCGGCTTTCCTTTTTAAGTCATCTTCAGGTTGTAACTCTCGGATATTGCAACTTACAATTGACACTGCTTTTATGTACAAGATCTCGGTTACATAAATTCTAGTATGCTAGGATATAACGTATAAAATAAAACAAAGAGTATAAAATTAATTGTAAAATTACTTAAGGAAATAAGATAAAATTATATGGATAAAAGACAGTCTTCTTTAGTGGAGAGTATATTATAATTCTTGTGAAATCTGTTTGTCGTAGCCCTTTTTTCGTGGCTGTATATGGAGTATTTATTCTACATCTCCACATAACGTTATAATACAGCTCTTCACAGAATAAATACACCATATACAGCCACGAGAAAAGGCCCACAACAAACATTTTCACAGAAATTATAATATAATCTCCACTAAAGAAGACTGTCTTTTATCCATATCATTTTATCTTGTTACCTTATGTAATTTTACAAGTAATTTTATGTTCTGTGTTTTGTTTTATATGTTATATCCTAGCATACTAGAGTTTATGTACATGAGATCTCGTACTTAAAAGCAGTGTCAGTTGTATATTGAAATATACAAGAGTTACAACCTGAAGATGGTTTAAAAAGGAAAACTGAAACATGTAGTTGTAATTATCATTTAAATATCACTCAGATACATATATTATACAATAAAAAGTTGTGTTAGACTGTCAAATTACATATATTTTTAAATATTGAAAAACACAATGTGGATACCTCACTTAAAAAGAAATGGATTAACAACTTTTCCATGTGCATTGAAACACATCTGGTGATGGTCAGTCTCAAATGACCATATGTATGGCAGTTCACAGGAAGCAAGATCTTTACCTGGATACAAAAGAATATTAAAATTTCTGCAACTCACATAAATTTCACCCCTAAAAATTCATTGTATATAGAAATGTATTTTCATGACTAGCTGCTGACAGAAAGTGGAAGTTGCATGTTTCTTGGCTTTTGGTCGGATGGCGGTGGTGGGAAAGGATACCAGTGCTGTTGCTGCTAAGCTGCTCTGCTTTCTTGTGTGGCCTGTTTTGATCCCTAACTCTACTGTAAATTGTAAACATACTTTTATCAAATCAAATTAGTGTTGGAAGACGTTCTGTAAGTATATCAGAGAGGCATGTGGTGCTGGAGATACTTCTTACCTCCATCATTAACCTTTTGGCGCCGGAATTATTTTTTTAATTTTAGCACACCCTGTATATAAAATGTGAATAATACAGGAACCAAATTCATTAGAATTATGAAACGAACTGCATTTTGAAGAGGAAAAAACAGATAGTATATGCCATGTTTAAAATATTCAGTACCTATATTTGTTGAATAAATATATAAAATGCAACATTTAGAGGTTAGCAGTGCGGTACGACCACTATAAGGGCCGTTGGGCGTCAAAGGGTTAAGGATGAACATTCAGCAGTCAGCATTCCGAGGTGCAGAGGTGATGGTATAATACACACCCTCCTCCCTTTTTTAAGCCATTCTTCATGAACTGTTGTGATAGTGATTAGATACAAGATGATGGAATGACAAGGACATAGGAAAGTTGAGAAATACATACAGGATTTTAGTCTTAAACATTAAATGAAGAAATATGAAAGAGGCCTAGGCATAGAGGTAGGAGAGTAATGTTAATGCTGTCATGTGGAAGTAAAGGCGTGGGATAATCTGAAAATTATGAGAATTTAAATGGCTGCTGTATCTTCTCATGTTATTGGCAATGACTTTAGGTGACTGGTTTCTTTAAACCCACACTGCATGCTGTCAGTGGTTGACCTTCAGTGTGAAGAATTGAAAACGGGATTTAAAGTTGTGGGGTGTGGGCTGAGTTGAGATGTCTGGATAAGTTCCATTGGTGGGGTGGTGTGAACATGTAGTGATGGTTACATATAGAACAAGAGTGGTTAGTTAGTTCATTACATGAGGAAGTCATAAAAAAGACAGTGTTGAAATATACCTTTGTATATTTGCTTCAGAATAATGCTCTGATATAACAGTACTGTTTGCAGTGACTGATAATGAAGTCACTTGACCCACCACCTTCACAGGTTTTAAAGACTGTAGTTCTGACTTATGTCACTGTGGCATTGTTTTATGTGGTTACCAACATTTCAGAGGAAAGTACTCCCTCTGACTTCAGGGAGGTTCGTGGATTGAATCACCAAGGAAGCAGACTTCATGCTGCCTCCTAAGAATATGAAAAGGAAGATTATTTTTACCTGAATGGGTTGTGGATTCCTCTCAGTAGCTCCTTGAAGGAACCAGATAAGGCTGTATGTAGAAAAGGCATGCACCTTGTTTGGCTTTTTCCTCTTCACTGTATGGCCATTACAAGGGTCTTCTTTGAAAAGCGTTTTTCCTGGGCCCCACTTGAAAGCTGTACCTGCCTGTCCCCCATTCACATAGGCCATCTTTCATGCATAATTATCTTTATCCAGTTGTGATTCACTTCTACCCTGAAGGTGGAGGCAACTTGCTCCTTCAAAATGTTGGTATGCACCCACACAACTACACAGGGTCACAGCATTGGAGATTATAACATTTTGTGTATAAATTTTATTTGGATTAAGTGCACCTTCCAGAGACAGTCATTGATTGTTATTGTATAATAGCTTCTTACTGTTTCTGTCATGTCTTTTTTTATGATTTAAATGTTGTAGTCAGATATGGAAGATAGCAGAATGAGGTTTGTCATATGGTTACAAAGAATTGTTATACATTTAATTTAGTTTTCTTTTGAAAATTTGTCACTTTGGCAGAAAATGTAGGTTGTTAGTTAATCTTCTTTATTTATACATAGGTTGTTACGTGATAGAAATTATCTAGGTGTGTATAGTTCTGGCTCAGGTTTCAGTAAAATTAAATCTTTGTCTTATGTTTACAGTGATTAGCAGTTAGCATACTTCATGCATTCTGTATGTTGCTAGGTCCTTTAAACCTTACCCGTGTCATATATTCTGCACGTGAGGTTTCTCTTTGCAAGTCATTTTTGACATATTCCATCAGCATCCTCTGTTTCTTTTTGTCATATACAGTATATTCTGCTGTATGCCATGCAGTTTCATTGGTTTTGAATATCATGAGCGATTGAAGATTGCAGGAGAGCAGTTTTTGCTGTACTTTTGGTACTGAAAAATAAATTTTAAATTCTGGCTGCAAAAATGAACAGGCCATAGGTATTATGGTAAATTTTTGCAGAACGTAGTGGTTATAATGTGATTTAAAGTTTTTAGTGCATTGTTAATGAAGATTACAGTCTTCTTGGATATAATGCAATGTTAGTAGGTAATTTGTCACCAGTGTTTTGAGGGTGCTTGCTGCCTCCATTATGTAGGGTGGGCAAAGGAGTTGGTTGCATGGGAGAAGAGTGGGTTAAGAGAGATGTAGTGTGCCAATAGGAGTTGAGGTGTTGTGGGGTGGATGGAGTCGGTTGGAGATAAGGAAAGCAAAATGAAGCAGTGGGAGAAAGGAGCCGGAGAAGAAATGCAGATGAAGTAGAGCTGACAGATTGAAACAGAATTGCAAATTGCAGCAGTAGGAAGAGGGAGGGGCTACTGAAGAAGATAAAGCAGAGGAAAATTGATCAGTTGAAAAGAGCCATAATGCTACTGTAGTGTATCTATGTGGGAAGGTGTTCTTTGTTCACCTTCCAGCACCCTTCCCACTGGCTTGCTATGACTTCCACCTAACCTGATCCTCCCTCTACACTATAGTGCAACCAGTTCTTCCAGCAACTTCTTTTTTTTTTACCCTGAAGATGGAGGCAGCAGGCTGCCCCTAAACAATGGTAACAAATTACCAAGCAGTGTGACATTGTTTCCAGTACACTGTTATCTTCAGCAATCACACAATTAAATAGTATGGCATTCTGTGGCATTAAATTCTAAGTTGTATCAGGCTAATTATATTACTAGAATAAGTGTAATATTAAACATGTATATGGTTGTACATATGCCGAACTCTTGCTTGTTGCTTATGAATACTGATGCTTCACTTAGGTTTACGTTCTGGTGAGGTGACACCATCACGACCTCTCAGTGCACTCAGTCAACAGAGTGTGAACAGTGTCAACTCTGGAGTGAGTGTCCGTGCTCGCCCAGTTGCTGCACCCCGCAGGCCTCGACCCTTCAGCATTGCAGTGACAGGTGTAACACATGAGCCTGATAGTCAAGCAAGCCGCGCCTCGCACAGACATAGTGAGGCACTTTGCTTATTATTTTGTTTTCGGGGGGGGGGTTTAATAGATTACGCAAATGAGCTGTGGATGGCTTATGAGACATTTCTGCTTACCTTGCTGGTGTAATTTTATGCTGTACATATAGTTATTTGGAAACAAATGTTGTAAGACCTCTGCTGTGGTGTCAAGGTTGTGTGCTCTGGAATGTGATGCTGTGGAGCTTGGTAGCTAGGTACTAATGTTGCAGAGGAATCTGTAACTTCTTCTGCCCAAACAATGAAGACAACAGCTTCCTTTGAAATGTCATTACCCATTACATCACATCACATCACAACACATCACTTACAGAAGACCATATGCGCTCTTGATTTTGTCTGCCACAGTCCCACAATGGTAATAGAAAATGTAGTTGCAGTTAACCAATAGGAATTTCAAGTATATAGACATATCTTGTGGTCCATTTGTTCTGCATCCATTTATTAAGTACTGGTATACAAGTGTGAGTAAAAATTATGAATTGTGTGAGGTGTATACCGGGGTATACCTAAAAGATGGCACAAAGGCCTGTAACCTAGGCCACTCCCTCTGGCTTTAAACCCAGATGCCACCCAACCAAATTTCTTCTTCCTATTTAAAAAAAAAAAAAGGACATGCTATGAATTGTAGCGGAAGTTCTTAGTGTAATTACATGATGACCCTCGGCTAAGGTGGCATATACATCAGTGTCAAGCACAAAGCTTGTAATAATTGTAAAGTTTCTCTATCATAGCTCAGCAGTGTGTTTCATATGCAGCATTGGCTGTGTGGACCAAGAGACATCAACTTGCACTGTCTCAACCCTTAGTAAGTTTTTGGTTATTTCCACCTTATTCACCCTGCATATCAGGACTGCAATGTGTGCCAAAACATTTGACCAGTTTTAACATATGGTGTGGCTGAACTCCAAGAAGCCAGAATTGTACATTTGATACAGGCTGCAAAAACTAAAAGACAAGTTTAGTTGCAATTACTGACAAGAAAACTGCTATATTTAATACATGGTCATTATTTTGCCAAATTTCCAAAAACATGTTCTGTGTTAGTGCTATAGTGGCTGGTATAGGCTGGCCACTTAAATTTTAGGGGTAGCTTCCTAAAATTGGGTGGGAGGCTGTAATGATTTGCTGCCACCAAAATTATTACTTTCCCTAGTAAATCACTCACAAAGACTATCCATATCCACAACAATAAAAATTAACAGTACCTTCTAATTAAATTATTTTGCTCTAATCACAATACAAAATTAAACTCAACTTGCACAATTTAATAACATCAAAATCACTTACTAACTCCTACTCCAACACTACTTCAAATTTACCACCAGTTCTCCCAGTATTCTGCCTATGCAGTTTCATGTACTCTACACAGTACATTTTTCTCTTTCTCCTCAGTTTCACAGGCTCCAAAACAGTTGTATCACCCTTGCAATTATACAACATTTCGCAGCAATCTCATACCCAAGCCAAAAGGTCCACCCAAGTTCCGTTATAACAAACAAACAAAAAAAAAAACTATTCCCCTCAGTCACACAGATTTACAAATTCACTCCTACCTGTTACAGTGCAAAATAACCACATCTTTCACCAATCAAAATTACTTTCACTTACAAATTCTTCAAGTGGCCACAGAGGTGCGCACAACTCAAACATGTTATTCCAACAAAACCAGAGCAGCAGAGAGAGCTCCCACTGTTTAATGCAAGGTCTTATATCACCTCACCGAATGCCGAAGCCCACCCCACAGGCTAGCAACAACCTTTGCCAGCTTCCACACACTGTAGGCCTGGAGAGAAGTTCGCACGGCATAACTCAATCCAAAGTGCTGACGAACTTTCACGTGCTCTGTCATGAGAACAAAGGGAGACTAGTACTCTTACACTACCCATCAAAATTATACAAACCCATATACAACAAATTAACCAAAACCAGTTACAAAACATAAAACACAAAATCATTCTACCTCAATCATTTGTTACAGATCAAACAACCTTGGCTAGAAAATTTTATGTGCCACATTGAAGAAAATAGCATAAGTTATGTAGAAGATGGCTGATAAAATGTTTAGCCAGTAAAATCACACGAGTCACAGGTGGACACTTTGAACAGATTTTAGATGTGTTCAAAAACTTGTGAAAAGTAACGATTAGCTCTGTCACATCTTTCTTTCCATCTGCATGGAACTGTTCAGCTTCCAATGGACAGATTTTCATGAAATATGATATTTGAGTATTTTTCAGAAATGTGTCAAGGTAATTCAAGTTAAAGTATAATCTGACATGAACAACACTTACTTTACATGAATGCCTGTGTATATTTATGATAGTATTTCACTGAATTCTTCTTAGGATGAGAAATATTTTAGACAATCTTTGTAGAGAAAATCAATACACATTTTTATTTAATAGCATTTTTCTGAAAATCGTATGCTTATAAGATAATGTGGAAAAATACAGTAGAGACAGACAGACCACATACAGTATGGGGCATGTGCCTTGTGTGCTGGATAGCTAAGGCTGCAAACACACACTCAGTATCTAATACAGTGATACCTCAGCTAACAAGTGACCATGCTAACGAATTTTTCAGCTAACGAAGATTTTTTTGCTGTTTTTTGGACTTGGCTAACGAATAGGGATTTGGCTAACGAATGTTTTAGTGGATGCACGCGCTAACATAAACCAGCAAACATGAACGGTTGGGCCGTTCCAGGAGCTTATCTTTACCGTCTGTATGTGTGAGACAAAGAAATTTTCAGTTTAACAGTATAAAGTGTATAATATATTTTCAGTATAATAGTGTAAAGATTGACAGTTTTTCATTCTACTTTCCATTCTCCTTCATCCAATTGGGTAGCTGTTCATCTGAGCCTTTGGTGAGTTTCTGCCCTTATATAGTGTGCTTTTTCTATTTTATAAAACTTATCTTTAAATAGTGGGCAGCATCCAGAACGAATTAAACGGTTTTCTATAGAAGCATACGGGTAATCACGTTTCGGCTAACGAATGTGATTCCGGAACGAATTATCTTCATTAGCTGAGGTATCACTGTACTTAATTCTTTTCCACAGTAACAGTGTTTAGGCAAACTTAGCAGAATGTTGTCTGCCCGCCTTGTTACATGGATTTATTATTATGCATCACCCCTTGTAGTTTTACATTGACACTATTTTAAGTTCTTCATTTTAACCCCTTTATTTCTGCAATGTCTTCATTTTACTACCAAACTGCCATGACATCTTTCACTTCCATTTTGGACCATGCTAATAGAACTCCCTTTTTTATGTAAAATTTATGCGCATGTGAAATTTTTCAGATCCGTCCTGAATCATCCCATATAGCATATACTTACCACATTTTCATTAATTTTGTGGAAGCAGATGATAAAGGTAAAGGTGTTCCTGTACATACCATGAACGCATATGGGGGAGTGGAGGTAGCTTCACTCATTCTATATATTGGCACTAGTTGGGGTGAGTGGTCAGCTTCACACCTCAGCTGCTTTACTCCCAGCGTAAGACCCTGCACTGTGTTGAAAAGGAGGCAGGGTGGGCCCTAGAGTCAGTCTGAGTGCTTTGACAAGTGGTTGAATTTTATGGTGCAAATAAAAATTTGGCGAGATCTTTACAGAGACTTCAGGATTCCTGTAGACAGGCAGAGAGAGTATATTTAGTGTTCATGGAGTTGAGTTTAGGAGGACTGAAATTGCACTGATTTTTGAGTAGGCATTATTATTGTTTCAATGACCAGGTGTTTTAAGTTACTTCACAACATGTGAAGCAGACAAGAGGGTATCTAATAGAGTAGTAATCCTAGTTTTTGTATTATTTATTGTCCTTTCATGAGTATAGTATGTCATTGTATGTGCATTTCTGTATGTAATGCTACAGTTCAGGTTTGCATGAAAATTTTTTGTTTTGTTGTAGCTGTAAATTAAACATAAAGTTTCAATATGAGATTTGAGCAGTATTGCTGACAATAAAGTCATCTGGGATGTGAATCCGTGTTGTTGGGTGAGTGGTTCCCAGTGTTTTGAAACCATGTTGCTTTCATCTTCAAGGGTAAAAATAAAGTTCATCCCGGAATAGGCCATGAAGTTCCAGAGGGGGAGTAGAGGTATAGCTGTACTCTTTCTTTACCCTTGGTGCTTGGTGGTCAGTGGTTAATGCCATGCCCACTTTATCTCCGGGAATGAACCGTTACCCATTGTACAGACTGGGTGGGCCCCAGGGTCAGTTTGGACAGGTGCAGAAATCTCACCCCCACCAGGATTCAATCCCTGGATTGTTCAGCCCATAGCAAGTCGCTATACCAACTATGCTAGCCAAGCCTACCATCTGCAAGGGGAACAGTCCAAATTGTCACATTCCAGAAGACCTGAATCCTTAAGTTTTGTTGTTACAGTTAATCAAGTTTTGGGGTTTTTATATTGGATAGAAGTGGATAATGTTGCTGACATTTCAGAGGAAGTTTCTTCCTCCAGCTTCAGAGTCAAAAGTATGTAGCAAGATAAAGTAATATAAGCATGGGTCTATTGGACCTTCAGTAGGGAGCAGGGGCTACTGGGACAATTGGAACAGAGAACAAGAAACTGTGACACAGCAGAACATTTTTATTTGCTCACCGTGTCTACGGACCTGTACTGGGCACTAGCCTCTTCTTCCCTTCCTGTGGGGCTGAGGAAGTGTTTGCCTATTTAACCTGAACAGTTTCTCCCCCTTCTACCTTTGACCCTGGAAGTGAAAGCAACAAGTTTCTCTGAAATATCAGCAACTTAGCTTATTACCACACTTTGCTACAACCACAACACAGGATCAGCATTAACAGTAAATCATTGTGAGAGCCTGAAGTCAGTATTTGATTTTTTCGTCCAAACACCATGGAGGTGAATTTTAATACTCCAGATGACAGTCGTCTTCCCAGCACAGTAATTTTGTTCAGTTACTAACTTCTTGCAGGTATTGCTGGGGAAATTCGAACCTCAAAATCTCAAAACTTAAACACTGATCATGAGAGTGCCAAACCACCGCTACCGAAAGTTCATACTGCCAAGAAATTACCAAAGTCTGAGACTCCAGGCAAGAAAACTGCAGACAAAGTTATGAAGCCAGCAAAGGTAACATAACACATTTTAATATTTGTAAAGCATAAGTGCAAATATCCATTTCTCATTAATGTGCTGATTTCTGTTATATAACACATGATGTTCTGTATCATGATATACATATTTGCATGGATATTTTAATGTTTGTTCTTGTGCAAACAGATAAGTAGCTTCTTAACAGCAACATTTTTTATATGCTGATCTTCTGTCCCCTTATTTGGGCTTTGTGGTACACTTTTTAATGGTATAGGCTATCAAAGTATGTTGTAATTGTAAAAGCATCATCATTTCTTTGATAGGTAGCACATCATTATATGCTAGTACCCACACTTAGGTCTAAAATTAGTTGATAAAGAATTGTGTATGTTAGTACTACTACATTTGCACGTATGGTATTTTGGAAGCATTGGATGTTATGTGATGGTAAGTAGTCTGGTGCAGAGAAGTCACAATGGCTCAGTATCATTTCTGTTGCAGAGAGTATGCCTAAGGAGCAGGTTGATCAAAGATTGATTCTTGTGTAAGTCATAATTTTTTAGTCACCGTGTTCAGGAAAACTGTGGTTCATAATGTTTGCACTGATTTTAGTTCTCCCCATTTTCAATTCTTTTTGTAACTATTACAGTTTATCACACAGATATTTATTATGTTGGTGTATGCATGATTCTTGGAAAATACACACTGGCTGGCATAACCAGGAGAATAGGATATGATGAAGAATCAGGAATCTGCTGTTGTTGACAGAGTGTAGATTAAAATGTGCATTCTACTGTGGTAGAAGTTGAGCCTTCAGTTATAAAATTCTAGCCATCATTTATGTGTGATGATGACAGCCTTGATTGTGAGCAAGAAAACCAGGAAACAACATGCAGTACATACTGCTTACGATTATTGCAGAAGTGCAAATTCATAACAGATCATGTGAGTGGTAACATTTTGTCATGCTCACAAGTAATGAATGGGGTGTGAAATTTCAAAAACTTACATGATTCAGATCTTGTATTTTCATCAGTGAAGGTAACTGCTAACAGGGGAAGACTGACAACATCATGAAGTTGACAGTGAGTGAATGGAATGTGTTGGACAGTGAAAATGAATACGAAACTGTAAGTGCTGTTACCTCATCAAGTGCATTGTGGAAAATCCTTCACAGAAAAATTTTAGGTTTGTAGTGTTTTGCCATCTACATCCTGTAGTTCTTGAAGATAGTAAGATTACTACTTACAAGCAAACTGCAGCTGTGGAGGTGGATTGAATGTGTTGAAAGGAGTGGAGGTAATAGGGATAAATTCTTTGACATGCAGTCAGTTCATATTAGCAATTGCAAACAAGCAGCACACTGTCACCTGGACACTCCTGGAATGTAGGGTGGCAGCATCTTTTAGTTCACATCACCAGTGATCCCCGTTGTTGCATTTTCCAAGTGGCTCAAGGACTTTAAGAAGAATTACAAAATTAGACAGAGACATGTGACAAAATATGTTATCATTACAGACAGTGCATCTTTTCCAAAAACAGAAGAGCTGAATTCTTTCAAAAACTGCTAGTTGCAGTAATTCTGACTTACAGTCCTGGCTATATAGCAGATACAGACCACACAGGATGTGAGTACCATGTCAACATTGGGTGAAAATTATCCCATAAAGGGGAGAAAACAACACGTTCTAGTATGAATCATCAACAAAATTACACATTCATATACTGTTCAACATCGGGTAAGCTTCTTTCTGCATCATGTCTGTCTGCAAGAAAAAAGTGGTACATATGATCCTCATGTCTGTGAAGACGTGAAAACATAATCATTATAATTTGGGTGTGTTTGTGTAACTACAACAAAATCAGGTAAGCTACAGAGTGTGAGCACTTTCTGAATGGTATGACAGGTTTGTTTGTAAAGAAAAATTTCTGTAAGTTCTTGATTGGTGGGGAGGGCAGACAAATCCAGCACTTCACAGTGAGAAATTTTTCAATGAAACTAATGAGCTCACCTGTACTTTGAAAATAATACCACCAAAGTGTACACCTTGGTTGCAGCCTTGTGATTTGTATTTTTATGTTAAACATTATGTTGGAAATTTTTAGAATTTCCTAGTTCTTACAGCAACTAGTAGAAAATTTCCCAAGATACAGTTCCAAGCACCAGTTTGTGTAAAATTAGTAATGAAAACGGGTCTGCTGATTCACCTCTGGACAAGAAAGCTGCTGATGGATGTGTGAGGTGGTATAGACAGAATACTTTACATTTCCCAACTCCAATGCAAACATGATGATTTTAAAAAAGTGACATCCATGGTAATCAGTCTCAGAACTCATGCTTTATAGGATATCTTTCTGTGCCTTTGCTACTGCAGTTAATGTGGTGGTGCATCTGCTAATGCAACATGTAGAACTCAAGTGGATAGTATGGAAAGTGTAATTGCATTTATAAAGAAACAGTGGAATGTCAGCACCTACCTATTGTGGCCACAAAGTCAAAGTAGAGTCTCTGCCGCTATGCTGCAAAACTAGAACTGAATTGGGGGGG
>Ga0209755_10006753_pt1 | contig 12587 bp, 14 predicted proteins | sample TergutCo191P1_FD_187301 | JGI IMG/M metagenome (GOLD analysis project Ga0209755, IMG submission 187301) | Cornitermes sp. P1 segment gut microbial communities from Petit-Saut dam, French Guiana - Co191P1 (SPAdes) (version 2) | ecosystem: Host-associated > Arthropoda: Insects > Digestive system... | reverse complement strand
GGGCGCCCTCCGCCCGGCTTCCTCTTGTACGTTCTCCCGCTGTCCCGCTCGGGCGGCGGTATCAGGGGCTTTGCCGCCTCCCAGAACTCGTCGGTGATTTCCCATGAGTGTTTTTGTCTCATTGCTTTCCCTCCCGGACTTTCGGCATTATACCGGAAATATCTGTTTAGGGATAAACCCTAAATGCGGGTTTACGCCATCTCGCTACGCCGGCGCAAGCGCCGTCTACGCGGCACGTCGTAAACCCGCCGCCCCGTTATGTGACATCTTGGTTTGGCATTCTGAAAACATTTACCGATCTTCCTGTCGGTTATTCTCAGCCTCCTGTTCCCGTATGTACCGCCGATTGCCCCCTAGTTCTTGCCAACCGTAGGTACATAGTACTCACCCAGAAGCCCTCCACAGTGAATTTTTTCACCACTCTGATTCCAGGCTATAATCGTGCTTTCCCCTTGATGTAGTCCACTACTGGCTCACAGAGTACTTCGTGAGTATCGCTATCAGCATGCGCACATGGTCGGGCAGAAACGCCCCTCTACAATACAGCTTCCCTTTTGCCATGCAAGCTTTTTCCAAAGGTACTTGGCTATCTGACTATACAACCATTTCCGCCATCCACACGATATCTCACTTACATTCCCACACGTTGCGGTTTAGATTTCCTAAAACGTCAAACATTTACGGCCATGGCAAAGTCAATGGTCGCCGGTTCGCGCAATCACGGCCCGTCAGGCGTACTCCTGCACCTCGTCGTGCACGTATTCGAGCTTCACCCCGGCAAGGGCGAACATGGCTTCGGAGTCGGCGGCGGCGTGGTAGCGTCGCTGGCACACCACGCGGACGATTCCGCAGTTGATTATCAGCATGGCGCAGGTGCGGCATGGGGTCATTCTGCAGTACAGGGTGGCCCCGTCTATCGGTATGCCGTTTTTCGCGGCCTGGCACACGGCGTTCTGCTCGGCGTGGACGGTGCGGACGCAGTGGGTGGTAACGCTGCCGTCCTCGTGCACGGTTTTCTTGAACTGGTGCCCCGCCTCGTCGCAGTGGGGCAGTCCCGCCGGCGCGCCTACGTAGCCGGTCACCAAAACGCGGTTGTCCCTGGCTATTACGCAGCCGGAGCGGCCCCTGTCGCAGGTGGCCCGCTTCGAAATCGCGTCGCACACTTCCATGAAGTACTCGTCCCAGCTCGGCCTTCGGTATGCGTCTTCGTCCATCAGTCTCTCCCTCCGTCCGGGTTCTTCCGGCGCTCCAGCAGCAGCGAGCCGTAGGATACGGCCTCGACCCTCTCCCTCGGAACGCCCAGCCTGTCCAGCAGGGCGAAAAGCTCCCCGCGGCTTTCCTCCACGGTCTTTTCGCCGCCGTCTTCGGCCAGGAGCTCAAGTTCCAAAAACCACCCTAGATACCTTACCTTGGAAATCTCCGCCTTTACGGGCTGGCCTCCCTCGGCCTTTGCGGGAACGCTCCATTCCCGGCCGGCCTTTTCCTTGTGCGTCGCCTTAAACAGCCCGAGCTCGCCCGCAAGCTCCTCGAAAAGCCCCGCGTCGGAAACGGAGAACTCGCGCTCCTCGTTTACCTCCATGCCGTCCGACACACGCTTTTTCTTGACGGTGACGAACGCCGACCCGCGTTCCTCGCCGTCGCGCCCAACGCCCCGCTCCCTGCGCACCCTCACGCCGGAGCCCGGGACGGACGCGCCGGGAGGGCCTTCCCCTGCGGGAAGCCAGTACGAGTCGGCCTTTTCGTAGGAGCGCACGAAGCTCCCAATGGCGCACAGCTTCTCCCCGACCCCTTCGGGGTCGTCCAGCCAGGCCTTTATCTCGATTTCAAACGCCAAGACGCTTCCCCCGCTTTGGTTTCATGCAATTATACCACGAAAGCGGGGTTGGGCAAGGGTACGCGGGACATCCGTGCAACATGACGGCACTGCCGGAGTAAACACGGGTTTTGCCGTCGGTACAAAACGGCGATTTTGGCCTTAAAAATGAAACGCATCGTGCCGATAATAATGTGGTATGATCTCTTCCGGCACCATCCTTCTGCTGTCGATTCTCGTCGGGCTGTTTTCGCGCGCCCTGCCGGCGGCGGAAACCGCCCATACAGTCGTAAGGGGGGACACGATTTTTTCCCTTTCCCGCTCGCACGGGGTAAGCCAGGAAGAGCTTATGCGGCGAAACGGCCTTACCGACCCTTCCCAGCTTCAGATTGGAATGAGGCTTTTTATACCTTCCGCCGCCGCGCGCCAGCCGCCGGCCGCGAACATCCAGGCCGAGCACATGGTGTCGCCGGGGGAAACCCTGTTCAGCATAGCCCAGGGGCGGGGCATTACCGTCCAGGCCCTGCGCGAGGCGAACGGCTTTACCCCAAACCGCGTTCTTAGGGCCGGCGAGCGAATCAGAATCCCCCTGCCGCAAGCTGCGGCAAGGCCAGGCGGCCCCCCAATCGCCGCCCAGCCCGCGCCCGGCAGAAGGGCGGATCCCTCCCTCGGCTGGCCCATCCGCTCGACAGAGATATTCTACATGGAAGGAAACCTTGGCGGGGTGATTATCCGAGGGCGGGAGTCCGAGTCTGTGCGCAGCATAAGCCGGGGGACGGTGGTCCACGCCGGGCCTTGGCGCGGCTACGGCAACGTAGTGGTGGTCGAGTCGTCCGGGGGCTTCAGGCTTTTGTACGGGGCCAACGAGAGCCTTTCCGTGAGGGTGGGCGACAGGGTGGAACCGGGAACGGAAGTCGGCAAGCTTGGCATAAACCCGGCGTCGGGCAGGTCGGAGCTTGTCTTTATTGTTTTGAGAAACGGTATACCCGTGGATCCGGCGATTGCGCCGAGATCGTGATACAAAAGGTGGGAGAGTGGCAGATGTCGAGGACAATTTTACCGGTGTCAATGGAAATCGATAACGACGACCTGGATCAGGGGCTGTCTTGGAAACGGAAGAAGTCTTCCGAAAAGGGCTCCAAGCGATCCAAGGCCGCCAAGGAAACCGACCCGCTTGCGCTTTACTTCAAGCAGATTTCCAAGTTTCCCCTGCTTACCGTGCAGGAGGAGCAGTCCATCGGCGAGAAGATCGTGACGATTCGCGGCAAGCTCAAGGCGTTTGAGGACGGCCCCGGGGACAAGCCGGCCGCCGACCGCGACAGGGAAAAAACCGCGCTGGACAACACGCTGCTGTTCTACAAAAACAAGATGATCAACTCAAACCTCCGCCTCGTGGTTTCCATCGCGAAAAACTACCAGCACCGGGGGCTCCCCCTGCTCGACCTTATAGACGAGGGCAACATCGGGCTTATCGAGGCGGTCGAGCGTTTCGACTACACCAAGGGCTGCCGCTTCTCGACCTACGGCACGTGGTGGATCAGGCAGGCGATAATCAAAAGCATCGCGGACAAGGGGCGGGTCATCCGGATTCCCATCCACATGCTCAACACAATCAAAAAGTGCTACTACGTGGCCAAGCAGCTTACGCAGGGCCTCGGGCGCGACCCAAGCGAGGAGGAGCTTTCCGAGTACCTTGGCATTCCGGTTTCCAAGGTGAAGGACATCGTGCGGCTTTCCCAGGAAACCACGAGCCTTGACACAATCGTTGACAACGGCAACCTGACCCGCCTTGCCGACCTCATAAAGGACGAGTCGATGAGCGAGCCTTTCGAGATGGTCTTTTCGATGACGCTGCAGGAAACGATGACGGACATCCTCTCCCAGCTTTCCGAGCGCGAAATGAAGATCATCCAGCTGCGCTACGGCCTCGCCGGCGAAGGCCCACTTACGCTGGAGGAAACGGGGAAGCTGCTTGGCATTACCCGCGAGCGCGTCCGACAGATTCAGGAAAAGGCCACGTCCAAGCTTCGCAGCATGCAGGAGCTGCGGGAGCTCAAAGAGGGCTGATTTTGGTTTCCGCCCAGCTTTGAGCTTCAGGCCGGCTCGGCGGCAACCTTCCAAAGGTACAGCGACGCGACCGACCCGTAAGGCGAGTACCGTTTTGCGTAAAGCCCGAAGCGTTCCCTCGGCAAAGCTTCAAGCCCGTAAAGGCGCGCCATGCCCCGGCGTATTGCAAGGTCGCCGTAGCTTACCACGTCTGGGCGCATGAGGGAAAAAATCAGCAGCATTTCCGCGGTCCACCGGCCAACGCCTTTTAGGGACGTTAGGGTTTCCACGATTTCCGCGTCGCTTTTGAGGCGAAGCTTGGCGAAGTCTATCGTGCCGTTTAAGGCTGCCTCGGCAATGAGCTTGATGTGGCCGGCCTTTCGCATGGACATTCCGCAGGCCTGAAGCTCCGGCGTCGGCAGGGCGAGCAGCTTTTCGGCGGACGTTCCGCACAGCTCCTGAACCCTGCGGCACACCGTGGCTGCGGCCTTTGTGGAAATCTGCTGGCTTATCACGCTTTCCACGAGAGCCGAAAACGGATCCGGGTTTACGGCGCGTTTTATCATGCCGGTTTTGTCGATAAACGCGCCAAGCTTTTTGTCCCTTTTGCGAAGGTGGCCCAGCTCCGTCTCGCCGTATTCGAACCAGGGCTCCGACTTTGGCTTTGGCAAAAGCCGGGCCCTACCTTAACAGGCTTGGCAGCCAGGTGGAGAACCAGGGGATGTAGGCCACGAGCAGCAGCACGGCAAGCCTCACAAGGAAGAAGGGCAGCACGTAGCGGCAGATGTGCATAAACGGTTTTTCGAAGCGGGAGCTCGCAAGAAAAAGGTTTATGCCGACCGGCGGGGTAAGAAAGCCGGCCTCGAGGTTCAGTATGAAGATGATTCCAAGGTGCAGCGGGTTTATGCCGTACGCGTAGACGCCAAGCGGCACCACAAGGGGAAGCAGGACAAAAATCGCCGAAAACATGTCCACCACGGTGCCCACCAAAAGCAGCGCGACGTTCAGCAAAAGCAGGAAGACAAGCCGCGACTCCACGGTGTTCTGCATCCATACGGCAAACCTGTCCGGGATTTGGGTTTCCACGAAGGCGTAGGAAAGGCCGTTTGCCATGGCGAGGATCACGAGCACGCCGCCCACCACAGGAATCGCCTTTGCGAAAACCTTGGGAACGTCGCGGACGGCGATGTCCCTTTTTACGAAAACCTCAACGATTACCACGTAGATTACCGAAACGGCGCTCGCCTCTATCAGCGTGAGCCGCCCCGTAAAAAAGCCCGCCACAAGTATCGCCGGCAAAAGGATTTCCAGAAACGATTCCCTGAGGGAGGCGAAGGCCTCGCCTTTGCCAAAGCGCTCCCTGGGCCCTTCGCTTTTTTGTTCGCCCGCCTTCCTTGTTCCGGAGGCCAGAAGCACGCCGGTGACAATCATCGCCAGCACCAGTATCAGGCCGGGGATAATCGCGCCGGCAAAGTAGTGGACGACCGTGTATTCCATCGGCACGTGCATGAAGTGGAGTATCATGCCGGTGGAGCTGAAAACGAGGATTATCGCGAGGCTTGGGGGAAACATCACGCCGGTGCCGCCGGCGGCGGTGATCAGGCCTATCGACGTGCCTTCCGAGTATCCGTTTTTTCTGAAAATCGTGTAGAGGATTCCGCCAAGCGCAAGAATCGTTACGCCGGAGGCACCGGTAAACGACGAAAAAAAGGCGCTTATCAGCACCGCCACGATTATCGTTCCGCCGGGCAGCCAGCTAAAAAACACGCGAAAGGTTCTTACAAGCCGCTCGCCAGCCCTGCTTTCCGAAAGGAAAAACCCGGTCAGGGTAAAAAGCGGAATGGCCACAAGATCCGTTCTGGCAAGCGAGGCGAAAACCGGAATGTGGAAGGCCTCCGGCTCAAGGCCGGCCGCCATAAGCATGACGGTGGCTATTCCGCCAATCGCCGCGAAAACCGGCATTCCGGAAAGGGCGGCAAGCACAAGCAGAAGAATCGCAAAAACCCGGATTTGCGGGAAGTTGATCACGAGGAAGTACATGTTGTCCACAAGGGAGTAAAAAGGCTCCGGCGGCTCCAAAAACCACACAAGCTTGGCGATTGCCGGCAGGGCGGCGGCGGTTCCAAGCAGAATAGCCGCAAAAGCCATGGCCCGCCCGCGCCACGGGCTAAGCTTGAAGGAAAAGCGCAGGGCCATTGCCATGTAGCCAAGCGGCATCACAAGCGCAAAAACCCAGACCGGCACGGCCCCCACGGAGCCGCCCAAAAGCCCGTACCTGCCGTGCCGAATCAGGGGCAGCGTGTTCCAGGCAAGAATCGTAAGCAGAAAAACGACAAGCAGGGTGCCGGCCAGCTCCAGCGCCCGTCTTGCTCTTTCGTTTTTTATGTACTGAAAAACGCCGATGGCGATGTGCCCCCCGGCCTTCGTGGTAAGCGCGGCGGCAAAGAAAACGAGGACCAAAAAGAAGTTGGTCATCATCCCCCTGGAATGGGGAACGGGTATGGAAAACCAGCGCAGAACAAGCTCCGCTACCGGCAGAACGGCAAGAAGGGCCAGCGAACCGAAGCAGACGGCTTTTTCAAGCCGGGAAAACGCGGCCGCGGAAAACCTCGCGGCCGATGCGAGCTTTGCGGACACCTTCTACTGCCCGTTCCTTGACCTTTCGAGTATCATGCTGATTCTGTAGTGCATGTCGCGGTTGAAGGTGTTCCCAAGAAGCGGGGGAAGCGACCTTACCGCCTCGTTGTGCCACAGCTCCTGCTGCTGCTGGGTGGGCCTGTTTACCATGAGCCCGTCCCTTTGCATGCTGTTCATGGCGTTGGCAACGGTTCTTGGCATGGTGGAGTCGAACTCGGCGGCGATTCGGCGGGTAACGTCCATCATCGCCCGCTGCCTTTCCGGGCCAAGCCTGTCCCAGGTAACGCGGTTAAGGACTATCGCGCCCATGAAGGGGGCGATGGGCATGTCCAGCATGTGCCCGAGGTGCCTGTGCAGCCCCATCGGGGCAATCGCCGCCGGGGTTTGGTAGAGGGCGTTGATCATGCCGTTCGCCAGCATCGTCCCCATGTCGGCCGGCTCGGCTTCCACCAGGGTAAAGCCCATCCCCCTGAACACCGTGTTCATGTTTTCCGACTCGGTGTTGGTGGCCATGCGCATCCTGCGAAGGTCGTTCGGCTCGTGTATGGGCTCCCTGGAAAAGATGTTTACCCAGCCGGCCTTCGACCACGCGAGCACCACGAAATTGGTGTTGTTTGTTTTGTCCTCCAGAACCGGCAGGACGTCGCGCAGAACCATCTCGAGCTCGGCGTCGTTCCTGATCTTGAAGGGGACGCTCAGGTTCATGACTTCCGGGACGATTTCGGACAGGCCGAAAGACGTAAAAAGCGCCGCCTGGACGTTGTTCGTGGCAAGCGACGACAGCATTCTCGGTTCGCCGCCCTCAAGCCCGTCGTGTATAACGCGGGTGCGCACGGTGTTGTTCGTTACCCTGGCCCACTCCCCGGCAATGCGGTCCAGCGTCCTGCCCCAGTCGGAATTGCGCGGCAGGGGGGACGCAACGCGTATCTCTATGGCATCCCCGGCCCTGCCCCCTCGCTGGGCAAAGACCGCGCCGGGCGCGGCGAGAAGAAACGCCAAAACGGCGGAAATAAACGCAACTTTTTTCACGATGGCCTCCTTAAAATCCGGGCACCGTCGCGATGCCCGTGGCTACATTTTACCAATGTTTCCAATTCCGATCAATACCGCACGGCGGGGCCGGTCAATCGAAATCGTCGGGGAAGGGGCGGCACGAAAAATATAGGTAGGCGTTGTCCAGCAGCCAGCGCGCCCTTCGCTGATCCAGAACGGTGAGCAGCCTTGTGGAAGGGTTGTCGTCGGGGTCTATGGCAAGAACGCCCAAAAGGCGCTCCTCGAAGGTGTAGAAGTCCTGCTCGGGCCTGCTTATCGAAAAGGCGTAGGAGATCAGCGCCGAGGTAGACGTTCCCCCGGTCTTTTCCATGGCGCGGGCGAAGTGGAAGCGGGCCCGCTCCGTGCTTCCGCCGAGGATTTCGGGCAGGGAGGCGAAGTACAAAACGAGGAACTCGTCCAGCGTGGCCCCGCCGAAGTCGGGGTCAAGCTCGAAGGCCCTTTCTATCATAAGGTGCCACTTTGGGATGTTGGCGGCAAGCTCGAAGTCGAAAACGTCAAGCGAATAGGCGGCAAGCCCGCTTGCGACTATCCAATACAAAAGCGGCACGTCGCGCCTTCGAAACCTTTGGATGAAGCGGCGCAGGTTGTCCTCGTTTTCGGCGGCGGCGGCAAAGCCCCTGTGCCTCAGCTCCAGCGCGTCCACGAGGATTCTGTGCCCGCGAAGGTAGAGCTGCTTTGCGCGGGCCAGGGCCGCCTCGCGCGCCTCCCATTCGTAGACGGGAAGCATGTCCGCCGGGCCGTGGACAAAGGCGTTTGCGTACATAACGAAAAGCGAGCCGGTGGTAAGCATAAGCCCCTGGTGGCCAGGCGTGGAGTACAGAAGCGCCTCGTACATCTTTATGGCGAACGGAAGCGCGTCGCGCACAAGCTCGGGATCGGGGTCGCCGGTAAAGACCGCCGAAGCCCCGCCGCCGGTAAGCGCGTTTGCCACCAGCGTGTTGATGGAGCAGCCGGAAAGGCCCGCAAGCAAAAGAGGCAGCGCCAAAAGCAGGAGGGGCCGCGTGCGAAGCGTGTTTTTCATAAACCCTAGCCCCCGATTGCCTTTCGCACGTCTTTCTTTATGGCCTCGAGCTTCCCTGCGGCCTCGGCTTTGGCCGCGGCAAGCCCGCCGGGGCCTACCTCGGCGCAGCAGGAGGCGTAAAACTTGATCTTGGGCTCGGTTCCGCTTGGGCGTGCGCTTACCACGGTGCCGTCCTCAAGGAAGAACTGAAGCACGTCGCTTGGGGGCAGGCCGTCGGCCCCTTTTGCCAGATCGCGCACCCGGGACACGGCTATGCCCCCAAGCTTTGCCGGGGGCTCGGCGCGGTATCCGTCCATGATTCCTTTCATAATCGCCGGGCCTTCCGGGCCTTCGAAATACTTCGATATGCCTATCTCCTGCCAGAAGCCGCAGGAGGCGTAAAGCTCGTCGAGGCGGCCAAGAAGGCTTTTGCCTTTGCTGCGCCAGTAGAGGGTCATCTCGGCGGTAATGGCGGCGGCGGAAACGCCGTCCTTGTCGCGGACTTCGCCCGCTATGTTGTAGCCGTAGCTTTCCTCCGTGCCGAACACGAAGCTTCTTGCGGCGGGATCCGCTGATGCAAGGCCGGTTTCCCATCTGCGCATTACGTCGGCAATCCACTTGAAGCCGGTGAGGCACTCGAAGCACTCGGCCCCGTAAAGCCCGGCGACCCGTTTCTGCATTCCGGTGGTGACGATCGAGTTGACCATGGCGGCGTTGGCCGGCAGCTTCCCCTGCTCTTTAAGGGAAAGAAAGAGGTAGTCGGCCATCAGCACGCCCATCTGGTTGCCGGTTACAAGCGCGTAATCGCCGTTTCCGTCCGGAACGGCGATTCCGAAGCGGTCGGCGTCGGGGTCGGTGGCCATCACCACGTCGGCCTTTTCCTTTTTGCCAAGCTTTATGGCCATGTCCAGCGCGGCGGCCTCTTCCGGGTTGGGGAAGGCCACCGTGGGGAAGTCGCCGTCGCCTTCCCGCTGCTCCGGCACTGTGGCCACTTTAAGGCCAAGGTCGCCCAGCACTTTCTCGACGTGCATTGCCCCGGTGCCGTGCAGGGGGGTGAACACGATTTTTACTTCGCCGGCCTTTTCCTTTATGAGCTCCGGGCGGAAAAGCTTCGAGCGGACCATCGCCTGGTATGGCTCGTCGATCTCTTTGTCGATAAGCTTCAGCAGGCCCTTGTCCAGGGCTTCCCGCCTGGAGATTTCCCTGATGGTTTTCACTCTGCCGACTTCGTCTATGATTCCGGAATCGTGGGGGGGGATTACCTGGGAGCCGTCGTTCCAGTAGGCCTTGTAGCCGTTGTACTGGGGCGGGTTGTGGCTTGCCGTCACGACTATGCCGGTGTCGCAGCCCAGGTGCCTTATGGCAAAGGACAGCTCCGGCGTGGGCCTCATGCCCGAGAAAAGCCAGGTTTTGATGCCGTTTCCGGCGAAGATGAGTGCCGCGGCCTCGGCGAACTCCGCCGAATAGCGGCGGCTGTCGAAGGCGATCGCCGCCGAAAGCCCGCCCGCGGCGGCCTTTTCGGGAAACGTTTTTACAAGGTAGCTCGCCAGCCCCTGTGTCGCGCTTTTTACCACGAGGGTGTTCATGCGGTTGAAACCTCCGCCGATTACGCCGCGAAGCCCGCCCGTCCCGAATTCGAGGTCCCTGTAGAACCTGTCCTTCAGCTCCGTAAGGTCGAAGGACGCGTCCGCTTCCGCCTGCGCAAGCAGGTTTTCCACTTCGTCGCGAAAGCCGGCGTCGCGTTCCCTTGCAATATAGTCCCTTGCCCGTTCTATGATTTCAGTCCTTTCCATATCCGTCCCTGGCCGCCAAAGGCCGTTAGATTGACGCCTAAGCCGAAGCTCGGCCTGCGTTCGAAAATCGCCTGCTTAAGTATAATCGGACATGTCCGCCTTGTCAAACGCCGTGCGCGGAATTGCCGGGGCAACAGCGGCTGTCTTGGAATGATGCAAACCATGGCAATTTTCGCGCCAATGGGTTATAATAGGGCATGGGCGATAATTCAACGGAAAAGGCCGTTCTGCATCTTGAGAATTTGGACAGAAAAATGGATGTTATAATCGGCATCATGCAGGCGCCGGAGAATAAGCTCCTCAAGATACTTGAAATGATTGCGACCGTGGCAGGGGTGCTTAGCTTGCTGGGCATTCTAGACGTACTGAGAAACTGGCTGTGGCCATAGGAGGCGGGATATGTTTTTTCAACTAGTCGTAAGCATTTCATTGCTGCTTATCAGCATTTCCCTTTTCATGATTGTACAGGTTCTGAAAAAGAAGCATTAGGCAGTTTCTTCCTCCGAAGCTGCCGGGTGAAACGCCGACCTGAAATGCGCTTTTTCGTACCGTTCCCGGCGGTTATGGCCCCGATAGCCGGAGCGCAGCTGTTGCGCCAGACGCAAGAGGCCGACTCCGTCGCGTCGGCCTTCGTTTTCGGAGCGTCGGGTCGTGCCGGATTTGCCGCGGCTTAGCCCCCAACGCAGCCGTTCGTATTGTTGTACCATAGTCAGACTCCTCTGTTTGCCGTGTTTAATCCGCCAAAAGCGATACCAAAAAATAAGCAAACGAAGGCAAAAGTCAAGCGCAAAACGGTTCCCCCGGGGCAATTGCGGATACCAGGCGGTTGCTTCTTTTTGAAATTGGCGTGTATAATGTTGGAAATAAACCTATGGAGGCAAACAATGACGAAGAAATTTGTGATGGCCACAGCGCTTGCCGCGTTGGTACTGGCCAGCAACGTGTACGCCCAGACGGCGGCGCAACTGCACGGACGATGGAACCTTTCGGAATACACGACGAGCGGCATGGGAACGGCCCGCCCGGGCGACGACACCTGGACGACCAACTACTTTATCGTGTTCAACCCCGACGGAACCTTCGTCGAGCAGAATTTCTGGACGCCGCTGTTCGTGGCTTTCGGCACATGGACCCTAAGCGGCCGAACCCTCACCCTGACCCTGGACGGCAACGACGGCGGGGCGTTTACCTTCGTCAGAACCCGCACGCTTACCCTAAGCGGCAACAACCTGACCATGGAATATTCCAGGCCCGGCTGGAACTACACGGCCAGGTTCACCCGTTCCGCCCGATAGCCCGGGAACGCGTTTTGCCTTGTGGATACTGCGAATGCCGGGCTTGGCATTCGCGACGCGGGCGACGGCTCCTTTATCTCGCTTGAGAACCCTGAAGACGCAAACCGCGCAATCGGGGCCCTGGACGAAGCTCTCAGAATCGTAAGCTCGCAGAGGGCGAACCTTGGAGCTTCCCAAAACCGCCTGGAGTTCGCCATCCGCAGCATCGACATCGGCGCGGAAAACCTGCAGGCCGCCGAATCCCGCATAAGGGACACAAACATGGCAAGCGAAATGGTAGGCTACACCAGAAACATGATTCTCGCGCAGGCGGGAATGGCAATGCTGGCGCAGGCAAACATAAGCAGCCAAGGGATACTGCGGCTCCTGCAATTGTAGCGTAGGCCCGCGCGGTGCCGCGTTTCCCGGTTTTTTTTGGGTATTTTCGCCTGTGGCGAAATTCCGCTTGACACCCTTGACTTTCCCCCGCCGTCGTGGTACAAACATAACCATGCAAACGGCGACCGAAACGCTGCGGAAAATCCCCGAAGCTGCCCCCTTGACAAACGCCGCCGTTTCCGGCATTCTCTCTCTCTCTCTCTCTCTCTCTCTCTCTCTCTCTCTCTCTCTCTCTCTCTAGTATTCGCATCTCAATCTTTTCCCAAAAATTTCCTCCGGCCATGCCCCTGGTGTCGCCAAAGGCTAAAATATCACAAACACTAAGGAGTTACCCTTGAAAAGCAACGCCGCAAAACTTATCGCAATCGCGTTCGCCGCCGCCCTGATAACGCTCGGATGCGACAGCCCCGTAAACGGGAACAACGGCAACGATCACGGCCCATACGGCCCGATAGTAGAGACGGAAACAATCATCGATAACGGTGAGATTCGTTTCACGATTCCGGCTGGCCTTGTGAGACAAGGACAGCTCGCCGCGATTACCGCATTGATAAACGGCCTGGACGTTTCTG
>Ga0209755_10006752_pt1 | contig 12589 bp, 13 predicted proteins | sample TergutCo191P1_FD_187301 | JGI IMG/M metagenome (GOLD analysis project Ga0209755, IMG submission 187301) | Cornitermes sp. P1 segment gut microbial communities from Petit-Saut dam, French Guiana - Co191P1 (SPAdes) (version 2) | ecosystem: Host-associated > Arthropoda: Insects > Digestive system... | reverse complement strand
CATCCGCGCCACTTTCGCGCCCAGCAATTTCAAGCCCGCCTGCGATAGACTCAGGTGCACCATACCCCTGCACCAGCACAGGCACCAAAACCACACGAACAAGGGGATTAAGCCCCCTGATTACCTTTAACATGTCGGCAATAACAGCCCCTGTAGGGGAGGTCACAATGGCGATTTTCTCAGGATACTTCGGCATCGGGCGGCTATTTTCAAAAAGCCCTTCTTCAAGCAATTTAGCCTTTAATTTTTCCAAATCCTGGTGGATATTGCCCTTGCCGGACCTATCCATAAACTCCCCAATAAACCGCAAATCCCCAGACTTTTTGTACAGAGAGACGCGCCCATAGAGACGCACCAAATCCCCATTTTGCGGCGAAAAAGGCAGCTCAGACGCCTCAGCCTTAAAAATAACGCATTTAAGAGCCGCTTCTTCATCTTTCAGGCTAAAAAACAAATGCCCGCTAGAATGTTCCACGAAGTTGGAGACCTCGCCCTGGACCCAAAGGCTGCACAAAAGCATATCATCTTCAACCAAATCCCGCATATATTCAACGATTTTTGATACTCTATACGCCCGAATCTCCACTTTCTGCACCCTCCAGACCCCGCATAATCTTAGCCAAGACCCCATTAACAAATTTGCCCGATTCCTCGGAAGAAAACTCCTTGGCAATGTCCACAGCCTCATTTACAGAAATGCTATTGTCAATATTTTCCTCATAAAGCATTTCAAAAATAGCAAGGCGGGCGATTGCCAAATCCACCTTGGCAAAACGCTCAATTTCCCACGAATCCGCCGCATTAGAGATTAGCTCGTCAATTTTTTCAATATTTTCCAAAACTCCCGAAAACACCCTAAGCACATAATCCGCCTCGCCCACCTTGTTCCCCACGCCCTCCTCGTCCTCGGCATAATACTCACAGTAGTATTCCATTTCTTCTTGGACACAAAAAGGCTCACCCCTGTGAAACTCAAGGGCGAAAACAAGGCATAAAGCGTGCCTTCTGTCGGTTTTACGGCTTACACGGCTCATGGCTATCTCCTTTTTTGTGGCTGATTCGGCTTGTCAAAACGCAGGCTCGCCACAGTCACATTAACCTCGCCAACCGTCATGCCCACCATGGTCTCAAGTGCCGCAATTATGCGGTTTTGCACCTGGACAGCCGTGTCGTGAAGCTTAGAACCATATTTTACAACAATAGTAATATCGACCTTCACCTTACCGTCAACCATGGTGATTTTCACGCCTTTTGCAAAGTTGCGCCGCGCCGCCTTAGGCGATAAGGACGCCGCCGACACTCCGGCAATCACGCCCTCGACCTCGCCTGCCGCCGTGCCCGAAATCACAGCCAAAACCTCGTTTGCAATATGAATTTGCCCAATGTTGCTGCCTACAAATATTTCACTCATTTAGCTACCTCCATGTTTAACTTCCTTCTTATTTGAACATACTTTTACTATTATACCAAAAACTAGATACAAAAAGCAAGCAAACTATAAAAATAAAAAAGGACAAATTATGCGAAAATTAAGAAAAGCCATAATCTGGGTACTTATAATTCTATTAGTATATGTTTTTTTGCCACTGCCTGTATTCAATGCGGACGAGATTGAATACGAGGTCCCCGCCCAAGTTCCCGTAAACCTTGGGATTGAGGCGGGTCTGGCTCTCGTTGTCTGCGCCAAGACGGGGCACATAATCTACGCCCACGGCGACCCTCACCAGCTGGCATTTCCTGCCAGCATGACCAAAGTTATGACTGCACTTTTGCTATTGGAAAGCGGAGCCCAAATGGATGACATAATATTCCATTCACATGAGGCAATCTTTGGTTTTAACCGCCAATCCAGCCATCTTTATATGTCTGTGGGCGAAACTCTAACCGTTTCCCAAGCCCTCCACGCCATAATGCTGCCCTCGGCAAACGACGTTTCAAATGCAATTGCAGAGTTTGTAGCAGGTGATTTGGAAACTTTTGCTGCGATGATGACCGCCCGCGCCCATCAGCTGGGTGCTGTAAATACAAATTTTGTAAATGCCCACGGTCTGCCCCACAGTGACCAAGTGACCACCCCATACGACATGCACCTGATAATGCGCGAAGCCATCCGACACGAGAAATTCCTGGAAGTTGCGGGCACTCCCCGTTTCATCATCCCGCCCACCGAGCTTCAGCCCGACATCAGAATCATCAACAACACAAACCTTATGGTGCGCCCCACTTATCCCCAATTTATGCACGACATAGTGGGCGGCAAAACCGGCTGGACCACCCCGTCGGGACATACGCTGGTATCTTATGGAAGCCGCGGCGGCATTGGGCTGATTAGCGTTGTGATGGTCGCCGACCGCAGAGAGGCGATTTTTAACGACACCAGAACCCTTATGAACCACGGTTTTGAGCAATTTGAGGAGCATGTAATTTTTGAGACAGAATATTTTGAAAGAACTATTGACTTAACCCAAAGGGGCGAAAATGGCGTGAAAGTCATAGGAACGCTGCCCCTCACTGCCAGCCGCGACATTATTTTGCAATTGCCAAATTTCATTGACCTTGATGAAATCCAGAAAGTTATAACCCTGCCAAGCCGAATTGCCGCCCCCGCCGCCCCAAATTTTCCTGTGGGGCGCATTACCGTGACCTATGGCGAGCGTGTTCTTGACACAATCCCCATTGCCACGCTAGAGGGGGGCACCCGCCTGTCAGAAGACGACTTTACCGCCCTTTCAGCCGAGTTGCCACCGCAAAACCAAGGCATGCTGGAATCCCGAGGGCTCCACGAAAACTTCACTTTTCCTTCATGGCTGACCGACCGCACGACGCTAACCTATATAATCTTCGCCGTGCTCGGACTAATTCTGATAATCGGCATAGCCAAACTCCTAAAATTCGGCAAAAAACGCCATCGCTACCTAAAGCCTCACTCAAATAAAAACTTCAAATCCCACATTGCCAAAAATTACAAATACAGATAAAATAGGGCTCATGTCAGTCTAATTTGGGCGAGAGGCTCAAAGTGCCGTCACCCCGCGCTTGACGCGGGGTCCACTCAAGATAGCCGAATGACTTTAGAACGAAGAAACGTTCGGCTAAACCGAGGGGACCCCGCGTCAAGCGCGGGGTGACGGGATTGGGTGCTGTCGAGCAAATTAGATTGACGTGAAATAGGACGACCCCCATCGAGTCGTCCTATTTTTTGAAATTTATAATCACATTCTTATTGTCAATATTTTCTATTAGAGTAATTTTATGCCTATCAACCTGCACGTCCTGCTTTTGGGCTTTTCCATCAATGGAAACAATTGTCTCATACACCCCATCAGGCGGCAAAAGCTTGTCAGGATGGGGAATCAGCGCACTCCCGCGGGCCTTGCCTGTAACAGAAAAATCCCGCCCGCAAAGAGCCTTAAAAAGCTCAAAATCTCCGCCAGCTACAAGCTTGCGCAGGTAATCCGAGCTAATCTTATGCCCTTCATGGACAACATGCCCAATCTCTTGCACCTCAATACCAAGCCCCCCGCAAACCCGCCGCAAAAGTGAAACATCGCCAGCACCGCCCCGCCCAAACCGATAGCCCTCAGCCACAACCAAGGCGCGGGCATTAAGCTTTTTATGGACCACATTATACAAAAAATCCTCAGGCTCGGTTTTTGCGAATTGCTCATCGAATCTATATTCAAGATAATAATCAATTCCTAAAGTTTCAAAAAGTGAAACTTTCTCGAAAGGGTCTAAAATAAGGGGCAGCCGCGCCCTCTTGAAAAAGGCGATAGGGTGGGGGTCGAAGGTGAGGACAAGGGGCGCGAGCCCGCGATAGCTCGCCACCAGCTTAAGCTCGTCAAGAAGTGCCATATGCCCCCGGTGCACGCCATCAAACTTGCCAATCGCCACAGCAGTGGGCTGGCTGATTTTAATATTTTGCGAAGTCATGTGAATCATAAATCACCTACAAAAGCATAGTTAGAGGACGCAAAAAGCCCTCCTTGTTTGCACAAAAAATCCCCGAAAGGTTGCCCTCATGGTCAAAGGCGAGGTGGGGCAGGGGAGAGGCACCTAATCCCTCTACAAATTCCAAAGGAATCTTATTGCCGTTGACAAGAAGTTTGTGCCCGCCCTCGCAAATCGTGATTTTTGGCAGACCCTCAAGGGCTTTATCAATGGGCATAATAACATCAGCCAAATTCGCATTTTTAAGCTGAGCCAAAGAAATACTATTTCTAGCTAAAAAATTGCTACTCCTAGTACGAATCAGTGAACCCATATGGGCAGCCGTGCCAAGTGCCCGCCCTAAATCAGCACACAAAGTACGGATATACGTGCCTTTTGAGCATCCCACACGAATCACAAAGCCGAGGGGCATGTCCCATGTGAGCACATCAAGAGCAAAAATCTCCACAGCCCGCTCTTTTCGCGCAACCTCGGTCCCCGCGCGGGCATATTCATAAAGCTTCTTGCCTCGAACCTTTATAGCCGAATACATAGGGGGCACCTGAACAATTTTGCCCATAAAATCAGGCAAAACCGCCATTACATCCTCACGAGAAATTTCCTTTGAGCACTTTGCAATCACATTTCCATGGGCATCCCCAGTATCAGTCTCCGCCCCCAAAACAACTCTGGCAATATATTCCTTTTCGCCGCCCATGATATAATCCGCAATCTTGGTCGCCTTGCCCACACAAATGGGCAAAACCCCAGTGGCTTGCGGGTCTAGAGTGCCTGTGTGCCCCGCTTTCGACTTTGTGAGCCTTTTAACAATCTGCACCACATCATTGGAGGTAAATCCCCGCTCTTTGAAAACATTTATAACGCCGTTATACATCTCTAACAGCCTTTCTAAGGGCATTTAGGACATTTTCCACGCCCTCGTCAAAATCCGATTCAAAATCTGTGGCAGCTGCAAAGTTGTGCCCGCCGCCGCCAAACTGCGCCGCCACCTGCCGCACATCCACTCCATGAGAGCGAAAACTAGCCTTAACCCGCCTATTTTCCCGCTCACAAAAAAACACCGAAGCACGCACATCCTCAATATTCAGCAGATACTCCACAATCCCCTCAAGGTGAAACCTTCGCGCTTTTGCCTCATACATTTCATTCAAAGTAAGGCTGGTATAAGCAATTCCGCAATCCGTAAATTTCAAATTGCCCAGAGCGCGCATAAAAATCGTCACCTCAGCCTTTGAGCGGTTGTGCAAAACGGCTTGCTGAATCCGCGTAAAATCAGCCCCCGCCCGCATCAACTCAGCCGCAATCTCCATGGTGCGCGGGGAGGTAGAGGAATACTTAAACGCCCCAGTGTCCGTCACAATGCCCAAATACAGGGCATCTGCCACATTTTTGCTAAGCCTGTCCACGGGTATTATATCATAAACAAGCTCGCAAGCCGCAGCAGCCGTGGGCTCAACATAATTATGTGTTGCAAAATTGTCGCTATTAACATGATGGTCGATATTAACTGTGATACCCGCGCCCTCAAAAACCTCTTGCGGCACAAAAACTCGGTTAAAATCGCCACAATCCACAGCCACCAGCACATCCCACTGATGCTCACTCAAATCCGCGCAAATAAAGGATTTACCCTCAACCACATCATATTTTTCGTTATAAACATCAAGATAAATTCGTGGGGACTTGCCCGCCTGTGCTAGAGCGTGGGCGAGCGCGAAAACTGACCCTAACGCATCGCCGTCAGGGCCGATATGAGTAACAAGCAGGATATTATTCCCATTTGTTGTTATATTTTTCCATGCTTCATTTGCACAAAACATCATTCCCCTTTGTTCACCTCATCCAAAATAGCACCAATCTTAAATCCATGCTCCAAAGAATCGTCCAAAATAAAGGTAAACTCAGGCGTCTGGCGCAAATTGATGGCACTTGCAATCTGCGAGCGGATGTGCCCCCGCGCAGACTCTAAAGCCGCCATGCCTTTTGCCCTCACCTCGTCATCCCCCATAATGCTAACAAAAACCTTGCAAAACTTCAGGTCAGAAGTGGTCTCAGCCCGCAGCACACTCGCCATCACCCCGTCAAGCCGCGGGTCTTTAATGCCCTCGCGCAAAATTTTATTTAGCTCATTAGCAATCTCGTCATTAACCCTAATCATTCGGCGTTTGTCCATTTTAGTCCTCCTCTCTAAGCTCCTGCGCCCAGTACACCAAACCTCTTTGCATGATTAACTCAGGTCGCACACCGCCGCTTAATCTTGCGAATTCGACAAAAGTATCCCAATCTTCATGAGTCACTGTCACTTCGACTTTTCTCGCCAACTTGTGAAAGTGGGGGTTTTTTACTCCTCGTGCAAAATCCTCCTCAGTTAGCTCTCTCATCATATCAGCCACCCCTTTCATAGAGCTGTCTTTCGGCTTTTGTTGCGCGCCTAGCTGAGAAAATTCTTATTATATCCTCTCCATTTCGGTAGCAATAGCACACCATAAGTTCTCTAGATACAAGGCTAATGCCAATGACGATAAATCTATCTTCGTCATTGGAATTTTTTTCATCAAAAATTTCAACAGCCCTGTCATCTAAAAACACAGTTTCAGCTTCTTCAAATCTAATTTTATGCTTTTTGAAGTTCGATTCATTCTTCTTCGGGTCCCAATCAAATTTCATGCCCTAACTCTCCCGCTTTATTTCCTCCATAACAAATGCCTCAACAACATCACCTTCTTTAATATCGTTGAATTTATCAAGCACCAGCCCGCATTCGTAATTGTGAGTTACCTCCCGCACATCGTCTTTGAAACGGCGCAGTGTGGACAAAGTGCCCTCGTAAATAACCACATTATCACGCAAAAGGCGCACTTGTGAAGCACGGGTCAGTTTGCCGTCATTAACATACGCCCCGCCAATAGTGCCAATTCCAGATGCCTTGAAAATCTGGCGGATGGTGGCGTGCCCAATGACCTTTTCTTCATAAATCGGGTCAAGCATCCCAATCATTGCAGCTTTTACGTCATCAATGGCGTTATATATGATGCGGTATAGGCGAATATCCACCAGCTGCTCCTCGGCAACCTGCTTTGCCATAGGCTCAGGACGCACGTTAAAGCCGATAATAATCGCATTTGACGCAGATGCAAGCATAACATCACTCTCGGTGATAGCACCCACACCCCCAAGGATTGTGCGAATCCGCACTTCCTCGTTGGAGAGCTTCTCAAGGCTTGCCTTAACCGCCTCAACCGAGCCGCCCACATCCGCCTTAATAATCAAATTAAGCTCTTTCATCTTACCAGCTTGAATTTGATTAAACAGGTCGTCAAGAGAGACTTTTTGCGGTGTTTCCTCAAGCATCTTCACACGATTTCTGGCAATGATATTTTCGGCAACATAGCGGGCTTCTTTCTCGCTTCTAGCTGCAAAAAACAAATCGCCAACAGCAGGAACAGAGGACAATCCAAGAATCTCCACAGGAATAGAAGGACCAGCAATGCTGACTTTTTGTCCTTTGTCGTTAAGCATGGCGCGGACACGCCCGTGGGCTGTGCCTGCCACAATGGGCTGCCCCACATTAAGCGTCCCAGCCTTCACAAGCACCGTGGCAACAGGCCCGCGCCCTTTGTCAAGCTGTGCCTCAATAACCGTACCACGGGCGTTTTTATTGGGATTTGCCTTAAATTCTTTCATATCAGTAACAAGCAAAATCATTTCCAAAAGGTTGTCAATATTTGTCCGCGCTTTGGCAGAAACTGGCACACAAATAGTCTCGCCGCCGTAGTCCTCAGCAACAAGCTCATATTCCGTCAGTGCCTGCATAACGCGCCCAGGGTCGGCTTCGGGCTTGTCAATCTTGTTAATTGCAACAATAATCTCAACACCAGCCGCCTTGGCGTGGCTAATCGCTTCAATTGTCTGGGGCATAACCCCATCATCCGCTGCAACCACCAAAACCGCAATGTCCGTCACCTGGGCACCACGCATACGCATGGCAGTAAACGCCTCATGACCCGGTGTGTCAAGGAAAGTGATGGGACGGTCGTTAATAGTCACTGTATACGCGCCAATATGCTGGGTAATGCCGCCAGCTTCCCCTTCCACCACATCAGTTTTTCTAATGGCGTCCAAAAGTGAGGTCTTGCCGTGGTCAACGTGACCCATCACCACCACAACAGGCGGGCGACTCTCTAAAACCGCGTCATCCTCCTCACCTTCAGCAAAAACTTCTTCCAATATATCAATCTCAACTTTTAATTCACATAAAAAATTATACTCAAGGGCAATTTCTTCGGCTTTTTCAAAAGAAATCTCCGTATTAATCATAAGTGCTTCGCCTTTTTTGAACAGGGCTTTTACAAGCTCGGCACCTTGCACACTCATAAGCTCAGCAAGCTCTTTCAAGGTCAAGGTCGAAGGCACCAAAATAAGCTTGGGCTCGCTGGATTGGCGCACGGTTTTGGTCGTCTTGCGCGCGGTGAAGTCCAAATCCTTTTCCCTGTCGGTGCCCCGTGGGTCGTGGCGGCGGTCGCCCCGCTTGCCAGACTCCAGCTTTTGGCGGCGTCCGTGCTTGTCTGGCGGCGGCTGGTCGTTTTTACCAGCTTTGCCAAAAGCACCCGGAGTTCTTGAGGCTCCTCCACCGGCAGGAGCTTGGCTACGGAAGTTGCCCCCGCCGCCGCTGTCTTTTCTGCCCCAGTCAGAACGTCCGGCACCCCCGCCACCTTGGCGAAAGTCAGGTCTGCCGCCTCTGTCACCTTGAGGTCTGTCTCCTTGCGGGCGGGGCGGTCTATCCCCTTGAGGTCTAGGCGGTCTATCTCCCTGTGGGCGCGGTGGTCTGTCCCCATGAGGTCTATCCCCTTGGGGTCTGGGAGGTCTATCCCCCTGCGGGCGCGGTGGTCTGTCGCCCCTATCTTGTCTAGGCGGTCTGTCCCCTCTATTTTCTCCTCTATCAGGGCGTCCATCCCGTTTATCTCTATCTTTTCTAGGCGGTCTGTCGCCTTTATTTTCTCCTCTATCAGGGCGCGGCAAAGGCTTACCGTCAGCATCCACAGGGCGCGGGCGGCGGGGAAGCGGCTTTCCGTCAGCATCCAAACGAGGCGGGCGGGCAATTGGGTTGCCCTGTGCATCCACAGGGCGCGGGCGGCGCGGCAAAGGATTCCCGTCAGCATCCACAGGGCGTGGACGGCGCGGGAGCGGATTGCCATCAGCATCCAAACGGGGTGGGCGTGGGACGGGATTCCCGTCAGCATCCACAGGGCGCGGGCGGCGCGGCAAAGGATTCCCATCAGCATCCACAGGGCGTGGACGGCGTGGGAGCGGGTTGCCATCCGCATCCAGCTTTTGGGGGCGGCGGGGACGCTCCTCAATAGACTGTGCCGAAACTTTTGGGCTCTCTAAAGAGGCCTGCACAGGCTTTGGCGCGAAATGCTGCCTAATCTTCTCCGTCTGGCTCGCATCCAAAGACGAAAAATTGCTAGCCGTTTCTATGTTCAATTGGGGCAAAAAGCTTATTATGTCCGAAGAATTAATCCCCAATTCTTTGGCTATTTGGTACACGCGTTTTTTGGGCATCTACCCACCCTTTCTAAAAGCAATAAATAATAAATAATAATTAATAAATAATTTTTTGTATGTTTTCGGCGAAGCCCTTGTTGGTTAGGGCTAGGGTTGTTCGGTTGTCTTTGCCTATTGCTCTTGACTGGGCGTCTTTTGTGAATAGGCTTATTAGTGGGACTTTGTAGGATGTGGTTTTGTTGGTGAATTTCTTTTTGGTGTTATTTGAGGCGTCTGTGGCTACTAGGACTAGGTGGGCTTTGCCTGTCCTTATGGCGTCTGTGCAGCTGTCCTCGCCTGTTGTGATAAAGCCAGCCTTCATTGCCAATGAGAGCAGAGATAGGATTTTTGCGTCATTTTGTGATGATTCCATCATACACCTCCTGAGGCACCTTTTGTTTGAAAGACCTGTCAAAGGCGCGGGTTTTTGCGCATTTTTTGTGACAGTCCTCGTCATGGCACAGGTAAGCCCCCCTGCCAGCTGCCTTCATGGTGCCATCAACCAAAAATTCACCTTCAGCCGAGCGCACCACTCTAGACAATGCAGCCTTCTCCTTCATTTGCCTGCAAACCACACATCTTCTCAGGCTTGGCGTGTGTCCCCTTGGGCTTCCCTTACTCTTGTTGATTCTCATCACCTTCATATTCATCTTCGTACTCGTCGTCATAATACTCATCGTCATATTCGTCATAATCGTCGTAGTCATCGTACTCGTCATCATATTCATCGTCGTAATGCTCGTCATCTTCGTAATATTCTTCTTCTGTGCTGTATTCGTAAAATTCAGCAGCTGCTTCGGCATATTCAGCCACACTTACCGAGCCTGCGGTTTCTTCGGGCTCTGCCCCAAGATAATCAGAATCTTTTAAGGAATTTTCTTCCAGAGCCTTGCTATAACTTTTAATGTCTATACGATAACCTGTAAGTTTGGCGGCAAGCCGGGCGTTTTGCCCTTCTCGCCCAATGGCAAGTGAGAGCTGGTTGTCAGGAACGACAATTTTTGCCATCTTCCCGCCGTCTTCAATGCGCACCGCCAGCACCACCGCAGGGCTTAAAGCCGCTGCAATAAACTCCTTAGGGTCGCTTGAATAGTTGATAATATCAATTTTTTCTCCATTTAGTTCACCAACAATGATATTTACCCTCATGCCATTTGTGCCAACGCACGAGCCTACAGGGTCAACATTTTCATTGGTGGTAGAAACGGCAATTTTTGAGCGAAAGCCAGCTTCTCTTGCCACCGCACGAATTTGCACCGTGCCGTCAGCAACCTCAGGCACCTCCTGCTCAAAAAGCCTTGCAACCAGCTCAGGATGGGTCCTTGATACGGAAATTACAGGCCCAGAGCGGTTGCCCTCGCGCACATCCAGCACCACAACCTTCACACGCTGATTGTGAAAATACTCCTCACCCGGAATTTGCTCAACAGGCAAAAGAACAAGCTCGGACTTTCCAGAGGAAATGTAGACATTGCGCCGCTCAATCCGCTCAACCACACCGGACAAAAGTTTAAGTTCTCTATCTGTAAATTCGCTGATAACCTTATTGCGCTCGGCTTCTCTAAGCTTTTGCACCACCACCTGCTTAGCAGTCTGGGCAGACACCCGCCCAAACTCCCTAGGGGTCACCACAACCTCCACAATATCCCCAAGCTCGTAATCCACACTAATTTCCTTAGCATCCGCCAAAGAAATCTCCAAAGGCTCGTTTTCCACGGTTTCAACAACGGTCTTTTGAGCCAAAACCTTAATCTCGCCTGTGATGCGGTCAATGTTGGCGCGGATATTTTCACTTGTGCCATAATTTTTTTTACATGCAGACAAAAGTGAGGACTCAATAGCTTCAAACAAAGCCTCTTTATCTATGCCTTTTTCTTTTTCGATAATGTTTATAGTCGCGACTAATTCGCTGTTTCCTGGCATGTTCATACCCTCCAAAACAATATTAAAGAGTGGACATCTGCCCACCCTTTTCATAACAACTATGATAAGAATACCTGCATTATAACACAAGACTAAAAGGATTGCAAGCTTTTTTTCACATTTTTTGCAAAATTTTCATTTTCCTTCCCTGTGCAGCTTGAGTGTGAACGATATTTGCACTCTTTGCAGGAAGAAAATGGGCGGGGCGAAAGTTCTCCCGACATTTCCATGCACAAACGGTTTCGCTCTAGCGGCTTGTTTTCATAAATTCGCATAATTTTCAACTCCTTCACTCATAAAACCCCGTCATTGCGCGCTTGACCCCGTATCAAGTACGGGGCAGGCTCAAGGAATCCCCTCGATATTAGCCAAACGCTTTTTCGCTGCATAGTCATTTGGCTACCCTGATGGGACCCCGGGTCAAGCCCGGGGTGACGGTGCTTAATTCTATTGTTGCCCAATTTATTCTTTATAACCGCGCATCTGCATATAATTAAAGAAAAAATCTTGTTGACAAGCAGGAAGGATGGAAATTATATGTATTATAGACAGTTTATGACACTTACAGGCTCAGGCACAGGGCGGGTGGTGCTAGAGGGCAGGGGAGAGACGGCTCGGGCGTCACTGTATTTGCAAGATGTAAAATGTGGGGCGTATAGGTTTGTGCTGCTCGCAAAGGGTACAGGCGGCGAGAATTTGGGTGCTGACATTGGCGGCATTGAAATTGATGAAAGCGGGCGTTTTGACGGAAAATTTGAGCTTGAGCGTAAAAATGTGGCGGGCAGCAGGCTGAGTGTTGATGAAATGAGTGCCGCCGCCGTCATCCAAGCAAAAGATGGGAATTTAGCTGATTTTTCTGCACCTCTTACCGGCTTTAAGGGCACACAATATTCTTGGCGCACAGCCCTGACTTTTCCACAATTCAGTGAAAAAGTTGTGGAAAAAGTTGTGGAAATAGAGCCTGAAGTTGCCCAAGTTTCTCAGGTTGCAGAAGAAGTTTTTGCAGAAGAAGTGGTGGCGACAGAAGCTGTTGCAAAAGAGATTCCTGAAGAAAAAATCGAGCAAAAAATCGAGGAAAAAGTGATTGAAGCTGAGGCGATTACACCTGCCCCCGCCCACGTGCCTGCTGCCGCGCCTGAGCCCCCCCACGCCCCCCCTGAGGTCTATGAAA
>Ga0209755_10006751_pt1 | contig 12592 bp, 7 predicted proteins | sample TergutCo191P1_FD_187301 | JGI IMG/M metagenome (GOLD analysis project Ga0209755, IMG submission 187301) | Cornitermes sp. P1 segment gut microbial communities from Petit-Saut dam, French Guiana - Co191P1 (SPAdes) (version 2) | ecosystem: Host-associated > Arthropoda: Insects > Digestive system >... | reverse complement strand
TGGACGAAGACGACTTGAAAGACTTTGAAGAGACTATTAGACGAGACCGAAAGGGGTCTACAAGGCCTAACTTGTGACGGATGTTGATGATGTTAAGTGGAAGTCCGAGAAGAGATTTCAGTAGCAACAACAGAATTGTCTAAGCGACACAAAATGTTGCTGTAATCAAACGGACATGTGGGAACCATGTATTTTTCTTGTCCTCTTTTTTCTTATCTTACCGAATTGCAGTAACTTACGAATGCGAGCCATGGTAATTAAATTACAGTAGTACGTACCGAAACTTATTTTTTATGTACTAAAAATGCTAAGGAAAAAAAAACTACACATCAAAACCGTTGGCACCTTCACCACCCCTGATAGAGGCTGGTGGTCAAGCTTAGAAATTGGCGATATCATTAAATAGAATACTTCCAAGTCCAAGCTGCCTGTACCCCCGTCTTGCTCTTAATCAAACTGGATTGGGGTGTGGTATAAAAATTCGCAACGACCCTGCGAAATGAAACCCTGGGGCTGATAAGAGCAGAATTTAGAACTGCTAAAGGATTTCCCTGTTAATTTTATTTTATTTATTTAATTCCAAAGATCCATAATCGGTAACAACCAACGGATATTGAACCAGTCATTCATATATATATATCCTGGTTTACATATATGAAACTAGTCATCAGTAACAAGATGGAATTAACAAATACTATTTACAATGAACAAAACTATATAATGCTAAAATATCATCCTTAATGTAATATAAAATGGAATGAAAATTAAACATAATGTTAATATGAAGGCAAAAATAATTCAAGAAAAGGTTACAGATGAAGAAGTAAATATTTGGGATATTACATGCCAATTGGTGAATCAATATAGATCCATCAAAGGAGCAGTGGCTCTAACATTATGGTAAAGGAAAAGAATGTGGTTATATTGCATAGATATGAATTGATACAAACCTGTAAGGCACACACTGGGATGGAAGGAAGGCCTGACACATTCTTAACCTTGGCACTATGTACCAGTGTGTTCAGCTTCATGCTCAGGCTGCTTTAATCTTACTGTAACAGCCCTCACTATCCCGCTATGTTAGATGGGTTCCAGATCCAATCTGGACAATGGTGGCAAAGAGGATCCCTGTCCTCACAAGCCACTGAACCACAGATCTCCAAGGCACTTTGTCAGTTTATTATCCAGACCAACAAATGCACAACATATATATTAATAATATTTTATTTATTATAAGCACTCCTACATGTTTCAATGCATCTGCATCATCTTCAGGGAGTTTTAACCTTGTACTTTGCTAAAGTTACAAAATTATTAAAATTACAGCTCAATAAAATTGGTAGATTAGAATTTTCATGTGTTCACTGCTGAATGATAAAATATAATCTGTAAAACTTTAATAACTGTAACATGTGGAAGTTGTTTGTTCGGTGGCTGCCTATACAAACTGGACAATCTTGTGGGTATAATCCCTATGCTGGTGTTTCCTATATACTGGTATGATGAGAACTGAGAGCATATAGGTAACACCAATATAGGGATTACACCCACAGGACTGTCCAGATTGTATATGCAGCCACCGAACAAACAACTTCCACATATTATAATTATTAACGTTTTACAGGTTGTATTTCATCATTCAACAATGAACATTTTAATCAACCAATTATACTGAGTTGTAATTTTAATAATTTTTGTAACTTTAGCAAAGTACAAGGTTAAGACTCCCAGAAGATGATGGAGATGCACTGAAACAAGCAGGAGTGCTTACGAATATAAAATATTATTAATATATATGTTGTGCATTTGTTGGTCTGGATAACAAACTGTACAAGATGTACGGAACATACATTAAAATACTTTACTGTCAGTTTATATACTGTGGGAAACTTCAGAAAAAGTTTACACTTGTGTAAAAAACCAACAAATGCACTAAGATAAAATATGTTTTATCATATATTACTATTCATTGACCTGTTTTGGTCACTTTTGCAACCATCATCAGGATGTCACAGGAGAATACAAACAATAGAAAACAACTACATAAAATGCATAACTAAAACCACCCATGTTACAGTTAATATCTTGAGCACACTCTGTGATCATGAAAGTCAAATTATGTTGTCATTAAAAACAAATATTGTGTTGAATTCTTCTTAGCTGTTTATAGTTGACATACACCCTGTTAGACGAGTAACAATGTGTACCCTAGCGTAGATCACTTAACATAAGTGTAAATTTTCCTCTGTGAACAGACATGGAACATACAAAGTTCACAGAATGGCTGCAATACTTCGAGGTTAAGAAAAGGTTTCGAAATGTTTACTATGTTAGTCATACAATACTTTATTCAGTAACGAGTTCAGCCACAAAGTATCTGGACGGAATGTAAGATGCTCACAAAGGCACATATTTACATACAACTACAAGCATCAATTCCAAACCTTCTGACCATCCTCAGGTTATTGGCAAACTGATCCTGTTTGAAATTTTCTGACATAAGTACGAAGTTTCTCTACATGGCATTCACATCTACCGAAACAAAACAATATTTTATTGACATCTCTGGTATTCACATAACAAAACTAACAGTATGCAAACATGCAAAAAAAATCACACAGATTTTCAGAATTATTATTTTTGTTGATGGTGTACACCTTAACTTCTTATGCACCAATTACATGCAATGACCATTTCAACCCTTGAAGAGACCACCACCATGCTGCCTCAAAATGTTGGACACGAAGTTATCCAGTCTCCCAGTAACCTGGTACCACATACCAAGAGAACAGAGACCTCAATTACACTTCTACAATACCCTAAAAACTCCCAACTTTTGTAAAGCTTTTGATGTTTCAATGGCAATAGTTATCTGATATCTCATGATTTTATGTTTAGAAGATGAGCCAAATATTACATCCTGGTCTAAAGGAACTGTCACTACCATAATTTGGGTTACTGTGGTTTATTTTACAATCTATTTTGATTAATAAGGACTGATAATATCTGATTACCAGTGCCAAAGAGTCATCTTAAAGCTGTCAAACAAACAACTTTCACATTTCAGACACTAACACAGCATGTAAGAGATGACATTTCTGGGTAGTATTGTGGTGGTTCCCAGTCCAAATCTATACCAGGACAGACTATCATAACAAAGGTTCTTCAAGTTTTACTAAACTTCATTCAGACAAATGCTTCAACAGTATCTTCAGTTACACCACAACCTTCCAAGTTCATTACCCCATATTATCCCATCACTTGGCAATGTACAGTCTGAGCTTTTAACAGAATCATTAGATAAATTGCACATACAATAGACAACCAAAGCACTTAGGTCTCTGGCCTTCCATCAGAATGACAGACCAAGATTCGACTCCTACAAAACAGAATTACACTTTTTATTAATCTACTTTTATGAAAAGAAGTGGGCAAAGCACAGGAATGTTAATGAATTAAGATAAAGTTGTCCACATGCCTAGATACCATGCCACATACAGGTAGTGGGGAGGTACAGTTATACACATAGTGGACCTATGCAGTTCATGCAGTCAAATAAGCGGCTTCAAAGTCCAGCAGTTTTTATCCTTGATGGACAAATCTTTGGATATATGTTGGACAGGGTGCTGTCTTTGGCAAGGAAAACTGCTGCTGCTGCAAGGAATCCAAGTTCTCAACATCCGACATGAAATTAGTTATCCTGGCTCAAAACGCTGCTTACATATTGGACGTACGTATACTCTGCTCAGGAAATTAATGCATTTCCTTCTCACTATCAATAACCTACAGGAACTAAAATTTTTAAGGAAGGGCATAACACTTACTAAGAAATTAATTTCATTCATGTAATAAAAGAAATACTGGAAATGAGGATTTGAACCACATCCAAACACCCTGCTGCTTGTAATGAAGGCCTAGTTTGTTCAAGTGACCCCAAACCAAATTCCATCTGGTAACCATGCTGTATCAAAAGCAGTTTACAGAACACAGCTGAACTCCAAAAATAGCTGTCATTATAACACTGTGATGTTTCTCTCCAGTATGTAAACACAATACCAATTAAAACAATTATATAAATAAAGCATAGCAGTGTTACATTTTGTAGGAATTGTTTATAAATACTCAGCAATATTTAGTTCTTATCAGCTTCAGGTAAAGTGTGTAATACATGAAAGTAAGCAACATCTAACCATTACATAAACCATCATCACTGGTTTCATCTGCATATCAGAATGTACTGCTACATGCAATCAGAACTATCAGACTATTTGTAATGTATTATAAAAACTCACTCTTAACCAAGAGTCAAAAATTTTCTGAAAATTTGTTATACAAATATCTCTGTCACCAGAAAATGCACATCACTATTTTCTGGTGCCTTAGTATGGCTCTTCCTGACATATAGAGTGCAAGATTCAATTCTTGCTGTTGAACCATTTATCCTGAACACATACACACACACAAAAAATGAGGCACAAAATGGAGCAAATGAACTGAAAAGAAAGATTATTATGACTTACTAATTATGTTGATTTCCATATTTTTGGATGTAGTTTGCCATTTCCTCTGTGTTACAAAAGACCTAGTGAGACTGACAGACCTGAAAAAGTCAGCTCCTGAATACCAAGTGGGAAATGAGTTGCCAGTCAAAATTTTTTTATCATCAGTGGCTAACCACATGGCCATATTTTTTGACCCCTGTCCACAGACATCACTGTTAACAAAGAAGCATACATGTTTCCAGAAGGTGCTGAAAGCAAAGGCATCCAGTGTGACACAGCCATGTAATGCTGCAAGCATGTAACAGTCATGAAAGTCAAGTGTATCTTAACGCAAATGATGCAGCTTTACACTTCAGATTAAAATACACATTGGTCATTTCATTAACAGGATAAGTATTAAAATAAATGCTGTCACAAATCCTGGCACTGGTAAGAGCTGAATGAATGTGGCCAGTGCACATACATCATATCTTAGGTTGCTCTGCTTGCTTATTGTCTAGCATTATGAAGCAGCATTCCTGTCTGATATTGCACAAACTGGGAGAGAATAAATGTTACTTTAATACTATGAAATAAATACTTTGTCATCTTTGCAATAAAATCCATCTTTTACAAATTAATATATATACATAAAAAAATACTATTTCACAGTGCTGCCAGTCCTACAAAACAAAACACAATAACTTTACAAAAATGCTGTGTAACAATCAAAAGGTATCTCAGCTAGCAAGGGAGTCATCACCTCACTTCTCTCCAAATCTCTAAAACAAATTTTGAAATTTTGATCCAAAAGAAATGCATAAGTAGAGAAGTGTGGTGTGTTAAATTCCAATACACACACTGGAAAAAATCCAAAAAGTTTTAAGAACTGAGAAGTATGAAACATTTTGGACTGTGACATTACTCCACAATCACTTTGATTAAATGGAGTTAATTTTTCTCTAATGTCTGGGGCATTACCTTTTCATTTATTTTTAGTTACAGGGAGAAGCACCATCAGAGAAAAAGGATACGTTCATGAATTCTACTAGTGAGTTGAGATGCTGTACCTTGGCCATGGACTGATCATTAATGTGTGACATACTGACAGGAACTGTCCATAAGTCTTCAAAACATTAACCTTTCCATTGCTCCTATGTCAGTGTGCTCCTGTCTTACACTGATATCTCTTGCTGCAAGCCTGAAATCCATGCTTTTAACTTTTGTCTTAAAGAATAATTATCTTACAATGGGGAGAAGCCAGATTTAAATTTAAAATGATATGAATGCAACAATTTACAAGATTTCACAAATTACCTCCTCAAATTACAAATTATTGAACTCAACATTAGCCATTACCTACAGTCCCAAAGCTGGGCACAATTATTTGCAGCATTCCAAACTAGCAGTTACTTCAGGTACTTTCAGGTACACAAGACTGCTGGCACTATCAGCCCATTATACCATTAACATGATAAGTCTGGACATTATGAGGGTTAATAATTGTTACACCAGCATTTTACATATTGAAACCAAGGCACTGAACAACACTGCTGATACAGATTGAGGACACATGTTTGGTCCCACATGGCACATACTGATACACTAGCCAACATGATTGACAACATTCATGTCGATGTATGTCTCAGTGCTACTGCCTTGTCAACACTGCATCTATCTTCATCTTGTGTGTATAAAAGCGGTCTGTCACTCCGCATGACAAACACAAATAACATGCTAAGGAAATCAGGGACAATAAGCAGAAACGCATCAGCTACTGCAATTGAATGGTGGCTTCACACTGTGCAAACCTCGATGCAATCACAGATGCCTTCATATGAGACTAGTCATATCACAGGAGCAGGCCTTAGCCAAGGTTTCTTCAGATATGCACTGCCAATTATCATTCTACCACTGCTCCATGCTCATCTGTCAGTGTCCCTCTGAAGTATACACCAGTCCTGACCAAGAAGCATGAGGAGACTGAAAATAAAGGGGTGAGGAAGGGTTGAACGAAATGCAGGGTTGACAAAGCTTATTATCATTCACACTGAATAATAAACATTCTCAAGAATGATGCTACAGCCTCTTGAAAGACAAATACTGGCAATGTGGCTCTGTTAATAAACAGCAGTCTGAGATCCAGTTTTCTAAGAGGCAGCAATTTGCCAGTGAGCAAGTACCTGCATGACAACAGCGTCACATCCCAGACTTTAATATTTCGCAACACCATAATGAGAACCTCAATTCTCACAAAGTAGCTTGCTGCCAAATGCAGATTATACATGTTTTAAGCATATTACTGCCTAACAGCCTGTGCCCTGGGGTTGTCTCACCTCTAACAGAAATAAGTGCTACGGATTTCTTCAGGCAGGGTGTAATGCTGGCCAGTGCATAGGGCTGACAACCTTCCCACCTTCATATGCCGAGTGTCTACAAATTCTGGGAGCCTCAGTCTTCTTGATCCTTATGGGCCTGTCCAGGTCTGTAATTGGATAGCTTTACCTTTGCCTTTTACTGCCTGACAGGATAACTCAGTATTCTATACCATGACATCACAGTGTCCTTTCAAAACTGTACTGAAATGGTAAAGTATTTCATACCATACTGTAGGTAAAACATAAGGGAAGGTTCACACAAAAAGATAAGTGTCCTCCAGTATTCTGAATAGCTACATCAATTTTCTTGACCATGGTCCAGGTAAAAGTTCCTGTTGTGGTGTTGCTGTTGATGGAATTTTCAGCTGTTAAATGTGTCATCAGTTGTTTTTTTATTTATGTTCTTTGGCAGAATCCCTCTAAAAAAGGCCTGGGATGTTAGATTTGGGTGGATACAATCCTTCAGAATAATATGATATCTAAAAAAATGTTTCAACCTATATACAGTTATACCCTGTCCATATAACATAACACCAACCTGTTGAATCCTGCAGTGTCCTCCATGGAGATCCAGCACAGACTATAACTGGATTAACTATGGACACACATGCTTCTGCAATTATATGCCAAGATACACAATGTGCAATACAGTTTTAAATGGATCACACGGAACTTAAATTTCCCACTACCAACTATTTCAATATTTGGGCAACTGCTGATGGTCCAGGAATGTATCTCTCGGCTCTGGAGAACTGGTAGCTATATTTTACTTGTTATTAACATTTAAAAAATGCAATTCTTACCCAGGTGAACCATACATATACCATGTCACAATGCATCGCTTACCATCTAAAAGTTAAGCAGAAAATAAAGTGTGGCTGTTGATACTTGTCTACTTACAGAGCTTCACCACAAGTGGGCCAGACAAATACACCAAGAGGCTGAGCTTACAGTTATCATTATGATGTAAAATTTTAAAACATAAATAAACATCTGTAGAAGTACCAGAAGTGAACCAGAATGGAACAACACAACTTGTACAGACAGAGAATCAATCTTCACAAAAATACAAACTGAATGAAATGCAAGTGTCACAGAATCTGACCATCTGAAGCAAACATGTCACAGCAATAATATAAAATAATTATTCTGAGGCCACAGCAAGAAGTCTGCGGATGACAGCACTCAAGGCTTCTCCCCATCTGCCTACTGCTGTATTTCCCTCCAGCCCTGACATCAGTAGCCCCTGGCATTGGAGTGGAGGGAGGGGTTTAGCCATGAGATAGCCTTCAATGGCTTCACTATAAATCCGTGTAGTTGAGCCCTTTTTTTGAAGCACATTCACTCACCTGTTCAAGAAATTCATTGCCTTTCATAATACCCAAAGACTTATCACAATATTCACAATATGTATCTCCTGGACCCTATCGTGAACCAAACAAAATTTAGTTCACACCCTCCCTCACTTTAAAGTCCATTTTAATATTATCTCCCAACTATGCTTCTATTTCCTTAGTGGTTTCTTCACTCCAGGTTTTGTAACTAAAATTTGGTACACAATGTATATCTCCCTATAAATGCTACTTTTTACAGCCATTTCTATCTGACAAGTTTCTGTATACAGATGTGTTTGTTTTACCTGCAGAGGTCTTTGCAATCTGCCTGCCTTAGTAAAGGTAAAGGAGTTTATTCTCGAGATGGTGGCACCTATAAGACAAAATCCTAGCATTTGGCAGTACGATAAGAACAAAGGACAGCAGAGGAGACCTACAGTATGACGTGCAGTCTGAGCTATAATGGAAGGCTCATACTCTTGCAACCTGACCTACAGTGTCCCAAACTCTTGAAAAACATACCGTGTTTCACTCTGACCTTGCACCGTAATTCCTTCCCTTTCACCATACCAACCACAGTCCATGAGCTGCCATCTGATCTGGCTGTTGCTTATACACTGCTTTCTGCTGAGTATAATTCATATGTAAAATAACAGATGGCACGCCTCTGCAATATTTATATGAACTTCCACAATCTTCCTTCAGTGCCTCTTCTTTTCAGGAATAGCTTATGGCAACAGGAAAATTACAATCACTCTGGTTCACTTCGCTACCTAAACAGATTTTTCTCTCTGCAAATGACTCATGAACATTATCACAGCTCGGTTGTGATTACAGTCTTGCGATGTATCACTGGCTGCTCATGTTTGACTGGTTTAGCAGTTGTTTCATTGGTCACAGAAGTGTCAGGAGCTACAAGCCAAGGAGAAAGCTGGTTGAGGCTTGGTACAGACCCACTTGAGTTCAGTTTGGTGGTCTGTTTGTTAGCTACAGTAGCAGTGCCAGCATTAGGTGACTCCTGCAACATGTGACAGCACTCATCACTAAACTACCAACCTACAGATGCAGACACGTTTAGTGCAACACATTATTATGCCATACACTGTGCTGCTGCAGCTATAAGAACTGTAGCCTGGGGTAAAATGCAACGCTGCCCAATACGGGCCATACACAGTAGGTTCACACTCCATTTCTCAGCAAATGGCAATGTTTTTCGTCAAAAATTGCAAAGCTCACAGCATTCTTCTCAGTTCAGAGTAAAAACAAATTGAAAAAGCAGTTGGGGGATGTGTTAAATGTTGTTTACGCTGATGATTAGAATTTTTCTGACCTTTTCAAAATGCTATGTTATGTCTGCTGGCTGCTTTGAAATATGAAGTTATACAGATTACCTTAAGACATGTGAGTCTGGTCCTGTGTTTGTGAAGTGCTTCAGCTTACTGAATGTTACCTCCGAAAGGTATGTCAATCAAAACAGAACATATTCACCCTGCAGGAGCCCAGTTGTGTCAACTACACTACTTAACAGTTTCTATCAGACCAGACCAAAATCTATCCCCTTTATCCTTTCCATGATTCTGAATAGCTTAACTCCTTCCAACACACCTATAAAACTGACCCACTTCTTCCCCCATATCATGCCATGGTCAACCTGGACAAGATTCTGGTGCCATGAAGATGGAGGCAGCACATTGCTCTAAAACATGTGGCAATGCACAATCCATTAGTGTCACTACCCAGAAGACTATTTCACTATTACCACCTATGGAGGCCTGAAAAATTATGAATACAACTAGCCATGTGCTTATATATATATATATGTTTATTGTGACCTATTTTAATGTTTTGGATTTTAAAGAAATTTTGGTGTAAGCTCCATGCAGATGACAAGAGAATATTGCCCGAACATGTACAAGCTCTGTAAAAAAAAATGTACACATAAATTATAAAATAGTGCACTTGTTGGTGTTAAGTGATTTATTGACAGCAAGAGCCAAGGCCTCATTTTAGGTAATGTCATTGCATTTTGTTGGAAGGAGTGAGGACCAAGAAAACCTCAAATGACAGCCAGTCTCTGGGCCAATATACGAATGTGACCTCCTGTACACAAAGCCAGAGAACTACCCACTCAATTGTGATGTTCAATTTTCTGTTGTGATAACTTTAGCATAGTCTTCCCTTTGTGCATCTATTCATTTGCTCCCTTCTTTCACCAGACTTTTCCTATTTAGCATAACTACCCATACACTTTCTCCTGTTAAAGTCAACAAATCTGAAGTATGGCTCCTGAAAAAACTTACCTTTGAAACCTTGCGCTGACGAGTCTCACCAGCAGTGGTGGCAGATGTCCGTTTATCAGCCACTGGAGAGCTCTGTACTACGGGGGACAATGGCACAACAGGCGATTTTGGGGAGCCAGTAGAGGTCTTATCAGATATATCTTCAGGACTATCATGTGTGGTGTGTGACTTGTTACCTTCACACTCCTGGAAAGGATTTGATATGGCAGTAGAAAGAGACAAAAAAGGGTTTGGTTTATCTGCCAGCACTCCATGGAATGGGTTTGTTGGTGGCAGGGACTTGGATTCAGTGGGGGACAACTTGGATGCTGTGAAAGGATTGATAAATGGATTGTTTGCATTCAGGACAGGTAGAGGAGAAAGCTGTGGAGACTTAGGGGACTGTGATATTGGCCTCATGACCTTTGGAGACAGGGATGGAGTGGTATGACTGTTGGAAGTTGTGATCAGACCCAGCACTGGGGGTGTCATGGACTTCTTGGCTGCTGCATCTTCAGCAACAGAGTGGTTTAGGATGGTTTTGTTGTCAAGTGATGATGATGGGAGTATCACACGCTCCAGTTTGCCATGATCAGACCATGAGAAGTGTGTAACAGTCACAGGGGTAGTGCAGCGTTTTTGTGACAACTTGCTGTTATCATTGGTCTCGTCCTGTGCGGTATCATCACTATGTGCACCTTCTTGTGTGACAGTTGTGCCAACAGCCGCGGAGTTAGCACCACCAAGTGCCAAGGTGAGCTTATCGCCACCCTGAGGCAACGTGCATATAAAGCAGGTGACACCAACACAGGGGAAGCATAGCAGAAAGAAAACAAAAAGCAATTAGAAGCATGACAAAAGCACTTACAGAAAAACAAACTATTATGGACAAAATGATAGCAAAACTTACCAGGTCACAAATATACATGGAACACAATGCAAATACACATCTTTTTTACATTCTTCATATAACTACACATATACAATAGAGCTAGACCTCATACAACATACATGGGGATTTGATGTTCTCACAGCAATATCAATGAAGATGTGGGAAGCAGGTTTCTGTGAACCATTGACACCTATCTATCAGACTAAATTCCAGAGCAACATTACAATCAACTTCACATTTTATACATATATATAAACAAGTAAACAATAGGTGTAAACCGGCATGAAGACTGAGAAATGTCAGTGGCCCAAACGGTTTTAACAATGGCAGGAAACCATAACACACTACACAACTGACAGTACAAGCACTATGGGAAAAGTTAGTCAAATTATGGACACAATAGTACACACTCTACACACTAACACAAAAACAAGATTACAGTCTTCTGTAATGTGCAAGTGTCTGGCATTCATGGTGCAGAAAACAACTGTCACTTACCACAGACACAAAAGTAGCACTGAGTGTGTCCAGGGGCAGAGATTTTGGTGACTCCACAAACAGCTGCTGCTTCCTGCTGTAACAAAAGTCACATACTGCCGTTAAGTCTTGTGTATGGACAGAGAGATAGGCAGACACTTTGCTTGGTCACACATGCCCAAGGCACACATTTTATATCTAGTGCACCAACTCAAATACATTGCAAGTTCAAATTGTACTATAAAATTAGAGGTATGTTAGAATACAGTACAATTTTCAATACTAAAATTCAAAGAAATGCTGAAATGTTATAATCAGGGTGGCAAAAGTTTTTAAAATTTAGTGGCCAAAAAATAAGTATGCTGGTTACTAGAAATGGGCAGCTCAGCATTTTCTGTCTCCCTGCTGCGGCAATTTCCTGTCTGCTGTATAAGCATTAATGACTGAATGATCAACCCACCACACAGAAGATACCAGCCAAAACTTTAGTTGCCACTGTTGACCAGTCAATTATATTCTTCAGCTATTATACGCTTATGTACCAACAAAATTGCACTTAAATTTACTTAATTAAAACAACACATTAAAATGATTGTATTGTTTTAAAAGTCTTAAAATTCTCCAACATGTTTCGGGCAATCTTTGACCATCCTCAGGGAGATATATATATATTTTTCTTACTTCAGTTACTAAAGATAAAATTATCTGGTTTGTGGTAGCATGCCTGTTATATTTGTTGTGCTTTGTGTTG
>Ga0209755_10006750_pt1 | contig 12592 bp, 10 predicted proteins | sample TergutCo191P1_FD_187301 | JGI IMG/M metagenome (GOLD analysis project Ga0209755, IMG submission 187301) | Cornitermes sp. P1 segment gut microbial communities from Petit-Saut dam, French Guiana - Co191P1 (SPAdes) (version 2) | ecosystem: Host-associated > Arthropoda: Insects > Digestive system... | reverse complement strand
ATTGTTGGTCTCTCAAAAATCTGAATATTGCTGGCCAATGCCTTTGAGGCAAAAAATCCGAACATCAGAATTACCGCTAATTTTAATACTTGCTTTTTCATTGTATTGTGTGTTTTTGTTTATTTCTTATTTTATTATTATCGTCTTCTGTTTACTATGGTGCTGTTCTTACTGCTCTAAACCCAAAGTGCGACAACCCAGCCGGACGCAACGCTGTTGGCAATTCCGGATTCCCAACCGCTGTAATAACCGCGCCTGCTGCATTTCGTGTTAATTCCCCATGGGTACGGTTCGAAGTTTGATTGCCTCGTGTACCCCATCCACCTCTCTGAAAACCAGCTGCAGATGGCTCTGGCCAGCTTTCTATATTTGCATCACCGTTAACGGCCAAAATGCCATCACCGTGAACACCTGTGAAAAAAGTTGATCCGTCTGTAAGCGAAATCACTCTTTCCCATACATTATCGCTCATATTCATCACGCCAAAAAGCGTTGCCCCCGCTTGCTCGCGGTTCGTCCAATAATGTGCAAAAGCACCTACGCGAATTGGATTACCCGCAATAGGTCTAAAGTTTCCAGCCATCGTTTCACGGCTGCCCCACTCGTGTTGCATATTTATGCCGTTTGTTGGAATACGTCCACCCCAAACAAATTCGCCCGTGCGTGGTTGCACTGGCCCTCGACTGGCTTTTTCAAATTCCATCTCTGTCATCGGTCGTAGCCCTGCCCAGTCTGCATAAGCCAAACCATCAAAAATACTCAAAAAATTCATAGCAATGTTTCCACCATTGCTGTTTCTGTCCCAAGCTGTGCCGCCTGGTGCACCGTTATGGCCATAAACCGCTGGAATTCCAGTAGCAGCAACGCCCGGTGTACGAATACGCACCCAGTTGCGGTTGGCCGCTGTGCCACCCATAGCAGCCGTATTTACAGCTGCTGCTGGGTTGCCATTTACGGTACGACGTTGCTGTTGTGCAAACGTCAATGTATTCAAAAAGTCAACCCAAGCCGCTTGTGTGATCGGGTGCTTCATGATATAAAAACTTCTAAATCCTCTTGGAAAGTCCGGATGAATCGGCTCACCTCTAAAGGTCAAGCTCGGGTCTTCCGATGTAATCGGTGAAATCGCCGAAGGAACTGGACAATTCGCCGCTGTAGCTGTAACAATATCGCCATCTAAATTAAACACAGAAAGATAGCTCACAGATTGTGCACGCTCGCCCGGTGCCAAAGCACGACCTACAAACGCACAGTCACCCATAAAAAACGCTCCAGCAGGAATATACACCATTTCTATAGCAAATAAACGAATGCGAAGATCATCATCCGCAGTATGGCTATCAACACCAAACTGACCATAATTCCAACGCAAAAACGCTGTACGCACTTCAAGCGTACCCATTCCAATCTGATCTCTATGAATAAACACACCCATGCCACGCTCAACACCTTCAACCATTGATGTACCAACTTTCACCGCAACAGAAGCATTCGACTGAGTTACACGATGATTATTCGCATTCAAATCCAAATACATGTGAAGCCAAGGGCCTCCTGCAAGCGAATACTTGGCAAAAATCCAAGCCGCATCCCAATTTGTAACATCTAAATTTAAACGAGGATCATACTGTCTAAAATGCCACGAATTCTCCCACATCACACCAAACTGAATCTCAGCCTGACCCATGGCAACCCTGCGGAAATGAGGGCCGTCACTAATCAGAATATTATTCGCACGAATCTCACCCGACATCAAGCCAAGCAAGATAAAAACAAATAATAGATTATATCGCATAGTGAGGGATTTCATAGTATTGTTTGCAAATTGATTGTGGATTATGGATTGTTATTTATTATATACTGTTTTTTCGCGTCCCGTAGAGACGCACAATTGTGCGTCTCTACAAACCGCATTTTATTTATTACGCACCATCGTCATCATCAGGAATCACTGGCGGCGGAATTGGGCTCGGCACAGATCCAACACCTGCTACAAAATCTCTCGATGTTGTCAACCAATGTTGCGTACGCACCAAACGGATACCACCTTGATAACGAATTGGGTTGTTGTTTCTATAGTGGTAGTGCATCGGCGCTCCACTACGGTTACTGATTCGACCACCATCCCACGCTGTAGTAATAGTGATAACGCCGCTTGTTCCAGCGCCTCCCCAGTTACCAATTGTGATGTTACCAGCATCTAACCATTGTACTGCTCTAAAACCTCTCGGGAAATGCGAGCCTTGTGCAATAGGCCAAACACGAAGTGGCTGGTCTTGAATATGACCGTCAACTCTAAGGTTACCCGTACCGTGGTGACCGTTGAAAACAAATCCTGCAGAGTGCGTTGCACTTACAACCATTTCGTTCACGTTGTCCGACATATTTAATACACCCCAGAACGTTGCTCCAGCACTTTCGCGCGTCGTGTTTTCGCGTGCAAAAGCTCCTACACGCATTACAGATCGAGCTACTGATGAGTGTGTTGACTGAGTACCAGAAGCGTTGGCAAGGCTTCGTCTTAAGAGTGCGTGTATCGAATGTGAATTTCGTCCTACTGCAAGAACCTCATCTCCTGAATTAAAGTGAGCTAAAAGCCCTGATGAAGCAGTGTTCCAAGCACCGTTTGTATTTACAACGTTCCACGCCGTGAAAACTTCATTCAACAAAACAGAACCCCAAACAAATTCACCCGGAACTGGGAAAATTGGTCCACGACTGGCTTTTTCAAACTCAAGTTCAGTCATTGGTCTCAATCCCGAAAATTCAGCAAATGCCAAAAGGTTAAACCACGAAACAAAATTCATAGCCAAGTCTTGTCCATCAATGCCCACGATGTCAACACCGTCGCCATCGTACCTCTCGCGCTCTACAGTTGCGCTGAAGTTGGCTGGGTTATTTGCTGTTAACAATCGTGCATTTACACCAAACTGTACTCTATCACCTACTTGAGTTACCACAAGGTGATTACGATAGTGCCATAAGGCGTTGGCAGCATTATTCCACGGGTTATGCCCAACAACCGCATTACTCAAAAGAGTCACTACGTTTCCAGACGCATCTCTACTGCCCGAGTGTGCATCTTGATGCACAAAGCTGATGGCATTCAAGAAGTCAGCATAAGCCTGCTGCGTCACTTCGTGCTTCATAATCCAAAACGCACGGTAGCCTTTTGGAAACGCTTGAGGGATCGTTCCTGCTCCTGTGTGCCAAGTAGCTGCAGCATCCATACCTACCGCCCAAAGTTCGGTGCGGTTTGTTGAGTTTCTAAGTGTAATAGAGTCTTCGCTATCTACTCTAAACGGGTTTCCAAGTGCAGAGCCGTAAGACGTAAACGAATGTGCTGCCCAAGTAGCGTTTGTACCGCTACAGCCGAGGTAGAAGTGGCCAGTTGGCACAAATACCATTTCGATAGCGAATACTTTTACAGCAAGTTGATCGTCACGGAAAAAACCTTGTCTTTCGTAAGGCCAGAACAAGTTTACGTCTGTAAGGTTTACGGTTCCTCGTCCAGTTCCTACACGGTGGATAAACACACCAACAACTTCGCGTGTCCACGGCGAAGCAAGGTCAAAGCGGTTGATCTGTGCATACGAAAAGCCAAGTTCTACAGCCATCAGGTTGCGTTCTTCTTGCTGCAACACGGTGCCGATATCGCTATTGGCGTGAATGTGTTGGTGCAAGGCTCCAGCACCCAACCCAAAGTGGTGGCGTGTAGAGTCTGGGCTCAAGTAGACATGTGTCCACTCGTTACCGTCCCAAGCTTTAACAAAAACCCAAACGCCATCGTGGTTATTCGGGCGACGAGAACGCCAAGAGTTTTCCCAGCGCAGAGGGAAGCGGATGTAAACCGTCCCTGGTATTCCTTGTGCGTCAACACCACCTCTTGAGTGCAAGGTCGGTGCTTCTGGAATACTTACATTGTTCGCTACAGCGTCTCTCATCTGGAGGAGGCTAACTAGTGCAAACGCGAAAGTGAATAGAATAATTTTTTTCATGACTTTATTGTTTTTCTGTGTTTATGTTTTTTATAAGTTTCTGTGGTAATAATTCATGCGTATACATACATACCCACGCACAAAGATACTGCTTTTTTCCGAACTATGCAAGTTTTTTTTTGAAATTATCAACATTGGGGTGTTTGTTTCCTGATTTTTCATTTGCAAACATCGCTAATAATCAATGTTTTTATTTTGATTTTTAAACGTTGTGTAAATTTAAAAAAATATTGTAGGGGCAAATAATTATTTGCCCCTACAGCCCACGTTTTCAAATGTTAGTTTTTTTTAACTAAAAATATTTGGTCAGGTGGGAATTTGTTTGTACCTTTGCAAAAAAAATCATGTCCTCTAATAAATTCAGAAACCGATATCGCATACCAACCGCACGTGCACAATGGCACAATTATTGCGATGGTACGTATTTTGTAACCATTTGCACGAAACATCGGGAATGTTTTTTTGGGGAAATCATTAATGCGAATTTACGTGCAACGGAAACAGGAAAAATTGCCGAAAAATTTTGGCTGGAAATTCCCAATCATTTCCCATTTGTGGTTTTAGACCAATTTGTGATTATGCCAAACCATATCCACGGCATTTTAATTTTTAATAAACCCATTACCATTGCCACCGCCGCCGTAGAGACGCACAATTGTGCGTCTCTACAATCCCCTATCGCGTCTCTACAATCCCCAACCGCGTCATCCCAATCCTCAATCGCATTCCCACAATCCCGGCAACAATCGCAATCGAACAAATTTGGTCGTCAATCGCAAAATTTGGGTTCTGTTATTCGTGGTTTCAAATCGTCCTTAAAACGATACACCAATGAAAACAATATCAATTTCGCCTGGCAATCCAGATTCCACGACCATATCATACGAAACGCAACCGAACACCAACGTATCGTTGATTACATCACCACCAACCCCGCAAACTGGGAAAATGATATATTAAACGCCCCGTTGTAGAGACGCACAATTGTGCGTCTCTACGGTGTTTCTGTGCGTCTCTACGGTGTTTCTCCGCTGGCGCGGATTTGTAATCCGTGCCAAGATTATTAAATTTTAATAATCAAATTTCAATAATTAAATTTTGATAATTGAAAAATAATACGTATCTTTGCAATTGCAACCGGGGTTACTGCAACCGGGGTTGCAATTCTGAAAAAACATTTATAGTTTATTGGTTATGAAATTTTACGACAGACAAAATGAAATTCGGTTTTTTAACAGAATTTGGAAAAACTCGTCAAATTCGGCACAAATGACGATGGTTGTCGGACGACGACGCATTGGAAAAACCGTGCTTCTCAAAAAAGTTATTGAAGAAAAACCATCGGTTTACCTTTTTGTGTCAAGAAAAAGCGAAGTCTTGCTTTGCGAAGAGTTTGTTCGTGAAATTGAAACGGCACTTCAGGTGCAAGTTTTTGGCGAAATCAAAACATTCAAAGCATTGTTTGCCTACTTGATGGAGCTTTCCAAAACACGCCGTTTTACGGTTGTTTTGGACGAGTTTCAAGAGTTTCATAACATCAATCCTGCCGTTTACAGCGAGATGCAAAATGTTTGGGACAGCACCAAAAATGAGAGTAAGATAAACTTGATTCTCTGCGGCTCGATGTATGCAATGATGAAAAAGATTTTTGAGCACTCTAAAGAGCCGTTGTTTGCACGTCAAACGGAAAAAATAGTTGTGCGCGCGTTCGACATTCAAACAATCAAAGAAATTTTGAGCGACTATCACCCCAAATACACGCCAGAAGATCTTTTGGCGTTCTACCTGTTTACAGGTGGCGTAGCAAAATATGTGGAGCTTTTTGTGAATAAAAAATGTTTCACATTGAAAAAAATGTTGAACGAAATTTTTAGAGACGAGTCGTATTTTTTGGAAGAAGGCAAACAAGTTCTGGTCGAAGAATTTGGAAGAGATTATGGCATTTATTTTTCCATTTTATCGCTGATTGCCTCTTCAATCAACACACGAGGTGAAATAGAGTCTATTCTAAACACCTCTATTGGTGGGCATTTAGAGCGGCTGGAAAACGATTTCAATTTGGTTAAAAAGATTCGTCCAGCATTTTCAAAAAAAGGCACAAAGCAAGTGCGGTATGCGATTGAAGATAACTTTTTGAACTTTTGGTTTCGTTTTATCTACAAATATGCAAGTGCTATCGAAATCAGCAATTACGGCTATGTCCGAGAGATTGTCGAGCGTGATTATGCAACGTATAGCGGCTTAGTTTTAGAAAAATATTTTACGCAAAAACTCATCGAAAGTAAAAATTTTTCAATGATTGGAAATTATTGGGAAAGCGGAAATGCCAATGAAATAGACATTGTTGCTGTAAATGATCTAAAAAAACAGATTTCGTTTTTTGAGGTCAAGCGAAAAAAAACACGAATCAACATAAATGTCCTAAAAGAAAAATCAAAAAACCTCTCCAGTCAATTCGACACCTACAAGCAGAGCCATATAGGATTTTCCATGGAAGACATGTAGGGGCGTATTGCACACGCCCCAATAAACAAAAAAAATTTGCATTTTCAATTTTTTTTTCGTAACTTTGTGCTGTTGAACAAAAATGACAAAAACAATGAAAAAGATTTTTCAGATTTTTTGCACAATCGGCATTCTCACACTGCCTCTGTTATTGACGTCTTGTGGCGAACAACGCACCGTCAATCGTACCGCTCGTGCGTTTTTGCAAAGTTTTTACGTGGAAAACAACTTTGAGGCAGCAGCGCTTATGTCCACCCGTATGACCCAAGAAAACATCGGACAACGTGCAATGATGTTTCGCTTGAATCCCAACTCGGAAAACATGCGTTTTCACAATTTCCGAATCACAGACAGCGAGGTTCGTACCACACGTGCCACTGTTTTTTACATTCTCGACGATGAAGTGGAGCGCCGCTTAAACCTCAGCCGAATTGATGGCCAATGGCTTATCGATATGCCCGAAAGCACATCGCTAAACCCAGCATTTTCGATATCGCCCGTACGCAGCAGCGGTGGTTTTGCATCCGCCATGAGCGAGCCTGTGCGTTTGAGAGATATTCCTGCATATAATCCAAATGAATAATTTATAATTTAATAATCCTATGAAAAAGCTCACAATCCTAATTGCCCTAATTTCTTGGTTCGCAGTTTCTTACACTTTCGCTCAGCGTGGTGCCAGACCTCAAGCTCAACCGCAAACGGCATCTGCTGTTATCGTTGAAGAAAACGGTATTCCTTTCATACGTTTTCCACAACAAAATGACGAAGCTGGAATCACCGCAAGAAACGTACTTGAAGCTGCACAGCGTATCATTTCTCCGCAGGCTATCGCCAGTCCTCCAGATGCAGAGTTTAGTTTTATGCAGGCCACAGAAGATGATCGAAAAGCATTGTTTCAGCAGGCGATTGACACACTTCAAACACTTTTGGTATTCATAAATCCACCTAAGGAAGAAGAGGTGCAAGTGGCTTTGGCCTACGACCAACTGGATGCTCAAGTTGCTTTCGTTCCAAACGCTTTCGTAAATGCACATTATTTACTGGGTATGGCCTGGACTTATTTGACGATGGCTGGGGTGTTTGACCTATTCAGCATGGAGGAAACCGCAGACTTCACCAAAAAAGCCATAGAATATTTCGAAGCCTTCATTCAAAATGGCGTTGCTGGAAACGCTCCTTTTGTTTATGCTATCTTGGGAAATGCTTATTTCCAACAAGACGATCCTCGTCGTGCATTGATAAGTATCGACCGAGCTATTGCTTTAGAGCCAAGAGAGCCTTTTCATCAAATCACCAGAGCTCGAATCCTTCAAGGGCAAGGCTATCTTGAACAAGCTTGCGCATCACTACAGCGTGCTCGTGACCTTGGAGAAAGAGAAGCTTCTGTTAATATGATGCAAGAATTTGGCTGTTAGCAAATTATGCGCAAATCAAAAAAGATAATTGCCACTATCACGCTGTTGTTGCTCCTCGCTGGCGCAACAACATTAGCCATCGTATTCCGAACAGACCTCCAACTACGCTGGCACTACAACCGCATCGAAGCCAACGCCAAACGCGGCAATTGGGAGCGCGTGTTGAGACATAGCGAGCACTATTTGCACTTGGTCGAAAGGCGAGGACGCCGAACCATCAGTCCGGCGGTGGTTGACAACACAAAGTTTGCCTTGGTTAGAACAGGTCGACTTTTGGACAATTTTTTTGCATTCTCGCGGTTTGAAGGCTTTGGGGTTTTGTTTTCGCAAGACTTGCCAGCGTCTGCATTGCGCCATCCCGGCACGTTTCGATTTCTTTCAGAAATGGGAATGGATACCGATTTGGGCATCGGTTTGGTCAATCTCGACAACCGAATTTTGCGCCATTGGCTTGCCAATCCGCAAAGCCAGCGCGCCGGAGAAGCCGTTGTAGCGATCGGCCTTTCTGCAAAATTGCATCAAAACGTGATGCGCGATATGATGTTTTTGCTTGAAAATTTTGACTATGCCTATATCCCGCGCCATATCGAGGAAGCCATCATCACTTACGTGGTTACAACGGCGCCTGAGCGAGGCATTGACGCGCGCGCCTACCTGCGATCGGAAACCTTTGGCGGAATGCCCCTTCGGCTAGAAACCGTCGTTAATGCCGACGATTTTTTCGACTGGGTGTCAAGATTTAACGCCGGAGAAATTCTTTTCCACGAACTTCAGCACCGTTTTGGTGGCACCTATTGGTTTCACTTCTTGTTTATGGAAGTGCCAATGCCTGGACGTGCGCATTAAGCATCGATTATGTCATCTAAAATCAAACTTTTCAGCCTTGTTTTTTTGTTTAGTCTTGGATCTTGCAAAAACCGTGCAGCGTCTAATGACCCTCTTTTCGAAGGCTACAGCCAAACCGAAACTGGGCTTTTTTACAAGTTTCACTCGCGCGGTTCTGGCACAACGGTGCAAAAAGGCGATGTCGCTTTCGTAAAAATGTTTTCGTATTGGTGTGATGATCCAATTGTGGATATGACGCTTGATTTTGATCCGTATACCGTTTTGGGGCCCATTGAAGGTTCCTTGTTTCCTGGAGATTTGTTCGAAGGGCTGATGATGATGACGGTTGGCGACAGCGCGTCATTTATTTTCCCTGCGGATTCTGTGATAAAACATTTGGGACTTCGCAAAAGTTATATCCACCATCTTTGCCAGTTTATGAGGGTTTCTATTCGTGTAAATTGGTTTGAGCCATTTGCTGGATCGGACGATTATTTTGAGCAGCTTAGAGTTGATGCCGAGCGGCAAGCGCGCGTAGAAGAAAGCGATCAAGTGCTAAGAAATCATTTGCGCAAAAACAACATCACCGTGTCGCCCAACAACGACGGCGTTTATGTAATTGTTACACAACGCGGTACTGGCGCACGCATCACAGCAAGTAGCACCGTTATTTTCGATTATACCGCACGATTGGTGTGTGGCCGAATTTTGGACTCAAGCTGTGAAGATATTTCATTTTACGCCGGCATTATTTCCCCCTGGAGGGATTATCAACCGCAAGAAATTACCGTTGGCGAGCAACGATGGATCACAGGCTTAGACAACGCCTTAATCGGTCAAACCGTTGGCTCAACACTTCGCCTGATTATGCCATCAGCCGCCAGCACTGGCCAACGACAGTTTATTATACCCAACTTTCAACCGTTAATCCTTGATGTTGAAATTTTAGACGTGCGGTAGACACAGCCCGTCAGCCGCTGGTGCGGAGAGCCTGCCCTCAGTCGCTGGCGCGGACGTCCACGTCCGTGCCAAAAAAAAATTGCATTTCTCAAAAAAAATCGTACCTTTGCACCGTGAAAACACCCACCACGAAATACCAAATCCCAACCCTTCCGCTGAAAGAGGATGTTGAAGCCAAAAAGGTTCTCAAAAAGGCTGCGTTGGCACATCGTGCTCTTGCAGAGATGAAAGGCGCTGCAACAGGTATTCCCAACGAAAACATCTTGCTCAGTACGCTGTCATTGCAGGAGGCAAAAGATAGTTCGGAAATTGAAAATATCATCACCACACAAGACGAGTTGTACCAATCTGATTTTTCTGCGTATAAGTTCAAAAGCTTGGCAGCAAAAGAGGTGCACAGTTATTCGCAAGCCTTACTGACTGGATTTGCAAATTTACAAGCAAAAGGTGGATTGTCAACAAAGCAAATCTTAGACATCCAATCTGCTCTCGTAGAAAACAATGCAGGATTTCGCAAACTGCCCGGCACAACGTTAAAAAACGATCGCTCAGGTGAAATTATTTATACGCCCCCGCAAAATTATGATGATATTGTGAAGTATATGAACAATTTGGAAACTTTTATCAACAATAACTCCATTTCGGATTTAGATGCTTTGATAAAAATGGCAATTATTCATCATCAGTTTGAAAGCATCCATCCGTTTTATGATGGAAACGGACGTACGGGCAGAATTATCAACATTTTGTATTTGACGAAAGAAGGCTTGCTCGATATTCCGATTTTATATTTAAGCCGATACATCAATCAAAACAAAAACACATACTACGCATTACTGCAAAAAGTGAGAGACGAAGCCGCTTGGGAGGAGTGGATAATGTTTATGCTCGATTGTGTTGAATCCACGTCTCAACAAACAACATTTACCATTCAAGGCATTAAAAATTTAATGCTGAATTTGAAGCAAAAAATCAGAAACGAACTGCCAAAAATTTACAGTCAAGATTTGCTGAATAATATCTTTAGGCATCCTTACACAAAAATTGAATTCGTGATGAAAGATCTAACTGTCAGTCGTATTACGGCTACGCGTTATTTGGACGAATTGACAAGAATAGGCGTTTTGCACAAAGAAAAAATATGGAAAGAGTATTACTACGTCAACAAAGATTTGTTTACCTTTCTTTCCAACACGCCAATCAGTCGCATATAGAAGACGCACACTTTCTATACATGAAAACACTGTTATGTATAGAAATTTCGCTTTTCTATATGTGATGCTGGGACTATTTGCATTTCTCAAAAAAAAACCGTATCTTTGCATTTGCAAAAACTATGCACATCATGAAAAAAATAATTACAACAGCAATAGCATTATTCTTAGTCGCAAACCTAAGCGCTTTTCAGTTTGGCGAGCAGTTTTCGTTCGGTCCTCGTTTGGGATTCAACATGACAACAATGACAAACCCAGGAAATCTATCTGCAGAAACCAACATCAACACCATGATGAAAGGCGGTTTTCAGGCTGGAATCGTTGGAGATTATGCGTTTGAAATTAGCGGTGTTCCGTTTTTTACACAACTCGGTCTTTTGTTTAATTCGCACGGCACACGCTGGAGCCACGAAGGATTTGGCAACGAAACACGAATAACCATCTACTCCATTCAAGTGCCTATCCATTTGCAATACCGTTTGGAAGCAACGCAAGATTTCACGTTTGTGTTCCATTTAGGACCAGTTATGGATTTTGCACTGTTTGGCAACGAAACACGACAAATCAGCGGAAGAAGAGAGTCTGATCGCATGCATTTCGGTAGTGCCTACGATGCACGCCGTTTTGGTATCGGAATGGCTGCTGGCGCAGGAATTCAGGTGCGCGACCTACAACTCACCATCGGCTATAATTTCGGACTAAGAAGCGCCTCAAACATCACAAATCACGGCACCACACGACCGCACGGTTTAACCATAACCGCAACGTATTTCTTCCTTTGGAATGCCGTGTTCTATCGTTAATCGTTAATGGCACGCTGGTGCGGACGTCCACGTCCGTGCCAATCGTAATACCCGTTAGCGTAGGGCGTTGCCCTACGCTATTTTGATTATAGGGCTTCGCCCTAACGTCCACATAATTAACGTTCGCCCCGAAGGGGCATAATCACTAACACAGGGCAACGCCCTGTGTTTTCCCCCGCTGGCGGGGCCGGTCCCTGAGCCTGTCGAAGGGCCCGGCCACTACTTAAACGCAACCTCCGAAAGCCCCGTCCCAGACAACTTCAATGCCTCAAAATAATCCGGCACCGGCTTCCCCAACAACTTATCCACGTAGAGCTTCGCAAGATACTGACAAAGCATAAACCCATGCCCACGCATACCAACAAACAACCCTTTTTCTGGATCAACAATATAGCGCGGCTCAACATAGTAGCCCGACCAAACAGCCTGAAAACCTACGCTCGACAACTCGGGAATCCAATTGCAAAACACTTCCGAAACAATTTCCAAAAATTCTTGATCGGAAACCTTTAGACTTTTATCGGTTTCTTTGGCATCAATCAACGGCGATGCACAGCCAATAATTTGGCCCGTTTCCGCAATTTGTTGCCCATAAACCGCTGAAAAATTCTTGTAATTTCGACGGTCGATAAGCATATCCAACGCTCTTCCGTTTGTGCCAATCAACGGCAAACGCCGCGTGATAAACGCCTGATGTTTCACAGGATATAAACCCGTTTGAAGGCCTAATTTTTGAGCAAATTTGTCGGCCTCCGCACCAAGCGCATTCACAAAAATATCCGCGTGATATTCTTCGTAATCCGTCTTGTTTTTGCGCACCAAAATACGGTAACTTTCGCCCACTTTTTGCACATCAATCACCTCGCAATTTT
>Ga0209755_10006749_pt1 | contig 12592 bp, 17 predicted proteins | sample TergutCo191P1_FD_187301 | JGI IMG/M metagenome (GOLD analysis project Ga0209755, IMG submission 187301) | Cornitermes sp. P1 segment gut microbial communities from Petit-Saut dam, French Guiana - Co191P1 (SPAdes) (version 2) | ecosystem: Host-associated > Arthropoda: Insects > Digestive system... | reverse complement strand
CCTTCACCAATATGGAGTTGGCTACGTTACGCTCAATGCCCATCTTCAAACGCTGCGTGTTCGTAACAAATAAGTCATCCCCCACAAGCTGCACATGCCCCCCCAATGCCCTCGTCAGCACCTCCCCCCCCCCCCAGTCGTCCTCCGCCATACCGTCCTCTATGGAAACAATGGGGTAACGCTCACATAACTTGCAATAAAACTCCACCAACCCTTCGCTGCTATAGTCCTTGCCTTCACCCTTGAGGTTGTAGCGCCCACCACCCTCGTCATAAAACTCGCTGGCCGCAACGTCCAAACACAAAGCAATGTCCTTGCCAGGGGTATAGCCCGCCTTCACAATGGCTTCCATAATCAGCTTCAACGCCTCCTCATTCGCTGGCAAGTCCGGCGCGTAGCCACCCTCGTCCCCTATCCCCGTCAAAAAACCCCCACCCTTCAGTATCTTCCTCAACGCGTGGAATACCTCCGTGCCCCACCTCAACCCCTCTGCAAAAGAGTCAGCCCCCCAAGGCAATACCATAAACTCCTGAATGTCTACCCGCGTGTCCGCGTGCGCACCCCCATTCAATATGTTCATCATCGGCACGGGCAAACAGTTCGCCTGCACACCCCCCACATAGCGGAACAGCGAAAGCCCCACCGCGTCCGCCGCCGCCCTCGCCACCGCCAGAGAAACTGAAAGCAAAGCATTCGCCCCCAGCTTGCCCTTGTTTGCCGTCCCGTCCAACGCCCTCAACCTCGCGTCCAACTCGGCTTGCTCCGTCGCCTCCATCCCCAAAACCTCAGGCGCTATTATTTCGTTGACGTTGTGTACAGCCTTCAATACGCCTTTGCCCAAATAGCGCCGAGTGTCACCATCGCGCAACTCAACAGCTTCATGCTCCCCTGTTGAAGCCCCTGAGGGTACTGCGGCCCTCCCTTGGGCTCCACACTCCAGGGTGACTTCTGCTTCAACCGTTGGGTTGCCTCGAGAATCCAATATTTCCCGCGCTTGCAGCATTATAATTTCAGTCATAAACCTCGTTTTAGCGCTGTTGCCCATAAAGGAAAACACGAAAGCACATTTTAGCCAAAGTACACGCCATATGCCTCTGCCACCCCCTAGGAAAAACCGCCGCTCCCCCCCCTCCTCCCCTCCCCCCCTTGTGGGGGAGCGCCTGCGCGGCAGCCTCTTTGGCCTATGGCTCGGCGAGAGAATGGGGGCCTCCATGCGGGGACTCTGTTTCCCCCTCCCGGAGTTTCCCTCCCTCTATATAAAACCCAAAGCAGTGGGGCCCCCCTTGCGTTACCCCAGGGAGTATGGCCTCCCCCTGGGCTTTGCTTGCTCTGTCGCCCACTGCCTCTTTGAAAAACGAGAATTCCTCCTCGGGGAGCTTCTCCTCGCCTTCCGCCGCTACGCCACCCTCCTCTACCAAACCGGTGTGCTTCCCCCTCCCACCTCCACGCTGGAAGAGGCCCCTAGCCCCACGGAATATACCTCAACAGAAGAGAATACCCCACCACCACCCTCCTTGGAGTCCGGCTTGGCTTGGGCCTTGGAGCAGTTTCCTCGCTTCCACTGCACAGAGGCTTTCCTCACCTTCAGCGCCCACGCCCCCCCTCCCCCTCCTCCCATTTCGGACACGGTGTTGCTGCTCGCCCTCCCTCTGGCTTGCTTCCTCTATGCCCATACCCCTCAGCGTATTGCTGCAGTGGCCCAAACAGCCTTGGCCATGCATACAGGCCCCCTCGGGGCTTTGGCCAGCGTCGCCCTCGCCGCCCTCACCTCCGAGTCCATCCTCTCCAAACAGCCTTGTGCCCCTATGGCGGACTTGTTGGAGGCCATGCACAGGGACTTGTCCCAAACAGCCTTCAACTTGCTGCAAATGGGCGTCGGCCCTGCCTCCTCGGTACAGCAGGCCCAAACCTTCCTCCTGGAGGACATTGCCTTTGCCCAAAAACACAACCCCAACCTCTATGGGCCCGCGCTTAACTTGCGCCAGCACGCAGGGCACTTGCGCCTCAGCTTTCGCCTCGCCCTCTGGGAGTTGTTCCACGCCCCCGAGTCCACCCCGGGTAACGCGGTGGAGGACGTTATACGTAGAGGGGGAAGCCCCACCACACAGGGGGCCTTGGTGGCCTCCCTCTGCGGGGCACGGTGGGGGAAAACCTGCCTCCCCCAACCCACCGGCTTGGAGTTTTCTCCTCCCCCGGCTTCACCCCCTCCTCCCCCGGCTTTTAGGAATGCCTCCTTCTTGGAGGCCCTGGCCGAAGCCATGGTGGCCAACCTCAACAAAATTTAGCGCAATTTAGCGCTTGGGGTTTGGCTCCTGGGCCCTTGCTTGCTTTTGCGCAAACTTTATGGAGGGGCGCAAACAAACAAGGCCGTTGGTGTGCCCAGGTACGGCACCTTTGAGGAGAATGAGGTTGCGCTCGGGTATTATTTCTACCACTTTCAAGTTCTGGGTGGTTACGTTGTCAGCGCCCATGTGGCCAGGCTGCTTTTTGTTGGGGTGTACGCGGCCGGGTGTTTTGCGTTGGCCAATGGCGCCGGGGTGGCGGCGGTATTCGTGCGTGCCGTGCGTTTGGGAGAAGCCGGCAAAATGCCAACGCCGCATAACACCCTGCATGCCGCGGCCCTTGCTGACGCCGGAAACGTCCACCCAGTCATTGGCTGCAAACATTTCCACGGAGACGGGTTTGCCTATTTCCATGCCGGCCGCCTCCTCGGGGCTTAGGCGAAACTCGCGCAGCGTACGCCGAGGGGCAACGTCGGCTTTTTTAAATATGCCCTTGCGCGGGGCATTCAGCAGCTTCTCGCGAATTTCTCCAAAACCCAAAATAACAGCGCTATAGCCGTCCTTCTCCAAAGTGCGCTTGCCCACCACCATGCACGTGCTGGCGTCCAAAACCGTCACCGGAATACGCATGCCGTTGGCGTCAAATATTTGTGTCATTCCCACTTTTTTTGCCACGAGGCCCTTCATGTTTTTTTCCTTTCATATAACGCACACAGCTTCATGCTGGCGGTGCGGGCAGCCCACGCTGCCGGGCGTTGCGCTTTTCGCGCAGGGGCCCCCAGCTAGCAGTGTTTCTCTCGCATAACAAGTGGAATCCTTGGAGAAGCCTGTTTTGGCTGCTAGGCTCCACCCCCTATGTCCGCCCTCTTGGAAAAAGCGAAGGCTTGGCGTTTAAACCAACTGCAAGCAGAGTCCAAACCCCTGGGTATTTCTGCCTTTTTGCCCAACGGCCATGTGGAAATGGCCGGACGCCAACTCTTGGACGCCTGTAGCTTGGACTTTTTGGGGCTTGCCGGGGACATACGTGTACGCGAGGCCGCCAGCTCGGCACTCAAACGCCTGGGGCTTGCGCCTGCTTCCGGCTTGCGCCTGCAAACAGAGTTGGAGCAACGCATGGCCGCCTTTTGGGGCACGGAGGACGCTTTCTATAGCGCGCTGCCCTCCCCTATCTTCTATCCCCTGCTGGAGTTGGCCAAAAACAGCTGGCTTGTTGAGGCCGAGGCCTGGCCCTTCCTCTCCCCCCTGCCCGCCCGGCAGGGCTCCTATGCTGAATTCCTCGAGGCCCCCACCTCCATAGCCCCTGCCCTTATGCTGGCCCCCGGTATTTCCCCCTCCCTGGGGTGCCTGCCCCCTCTGCCCCAACTTTTGCAAAAACTGGGGCCCCATAGGGGGTGCCTTTGCGTGGACGAAAGCCTTAGCCTCGGCCTCCTCGGGGACAAAGGCAAAGGCGTGGACGAGCACTTCCACTTGCCTCCAGGCCATACTTGGAAGCTATGTAACTTGCAACTCCTCGGCGCCCAGGGCTTCCTCTTCGCCGGCCCCAAGGAAATGGTCGGCTATTTGCGCCAACACCCCTTCTCCCAACAACACGCCTGGGGACAGGCCCCCAACCTCAGCGCCGCCCTGCGCGCCCTCCACCTCCTGGAAACCGAAACCTGGCGCAGAGAGCGCCTCTGGGAAATTGCACACCAACTACACAAAGCACTGAGGGCGTGCGGCTTTGACGTGGGGCCCTCCACTACCCCACTCCTCCCCCTCTGGGTGGGCAACGCAATGAAATTGGAAATACTCCGAGAGGCCCTCCTAAAGTCCGGCCTCTGGCTGCGTGAGTGCCTCCACGGCAAATATGCCCACTTCGTCCTCTGCCCCAAAGCCACCTACTCGGACGAGGCGCTCCAACATAGCATGGAGGTGCTCGCAAATGTCGCCCACCACCATAGGTGGAATGTGGGGGAGAAGGAGAAAGGGAGTAGCAGGGAGGGGGAGCCTTTTTATTTGGCGAATACCCACCCCTCTATGGGGGCCAACCCTGCCCCCCCCCACTGGACGGCCCCCCCACTACACCCCCAGCCTCCACCTCGGACGGGCCCCCTCCTCCTTCTCCGCCAGGCCGGTACCTCTGAGTTTATGGAGGAGCTTATTTGGCAACTTGTCAACCTCAACAAGCCCGACTTGCGCCAGAGGGCCGCGGACTGGCTTTTGAAGCGCCTTTATGGGCGCCGCTAAGTGCCGCTCAAAAAGTCTTGACTTCGCCCAACGGGGCCTCTAGAGAAGCAGCTTCGTTGGGCGCAACCGGGCGGATAGCTCAGCGGTAGAGCGTCGCCCTTACAAGGCGAATGTCACAGGTTCAATCCCTGTTCCGCCCACAGGTTTTGTCAGTATGGTGGCTAGGAGAGGAAGCATAGGAAGCGGGAGCGGGCGGCAAGTTGTTTTGTGGAGCGTGTTTGGAGTTGTGTTTTTGGAGTGTATTTGGGGAGTTAGTTCAGTTGGTTAGAACGCCGGCCTGTCACGCCGGAGGTCACGGGTTCAAGTCCCGTACTCCTCGCTTAAATAAGGGCAATTATTTTAGGGGCTTTGAGGGAAATAACCTTGAAGCCTTTTTTGTTGCTTGGTGGCTTCCCACTACCATTCCCACCACATAGGATGAAAAAGCCCCACCTCTAGGTAGAAAAGCACAGGGAACAGTGTTGACTTTGGCTGTTTAAAAATCGGCGCGCTACTAGGGGCTGTCCCTAATTGAGCATTTGTGGAGTTGAACAATTTGGATCTGTTAGGGGTGGTGAGGTGTACAGAGCTTGCCAGGCCTGTTTGTTTGCGATCGAAACTGGGGATGCACCGCCACGCTTTGAGCGACGAGCAGTGGGCTCGAATTCGCCAAATTCTCCCGCCGCAGAAGACCGGTCCCAGGGCTACGTTTGGGGACCGGAGCTTTATTGACGCCGTTATTTTTCGCGCTAAAACGGGCATTCCGTGGCGCGATTTGCCCGAGCGCTTCGGCCCGTGGAAGTCGGTCTATAACCGCTTTTGCAACGGGTCGCGCAAGGGCCATTTTCAAGGCGCTGCAATTCGAGATGGACGAAGAGGGATGTATTGTCGATGGCTCCACAGTCCGCGCTCACCAAGACGCTGCGGACGGAAAAGGGGGGTCCGAAGAAACGCTTTGGGACGCTCTCGAGGCGGTTTTTCAACCAAAATCCACGCGCTTGTCGACACGAAAGGCCGGCCCATACACATCGCGCTCACCGCAGGCCAGGCGCACGAATTGAGTGCCGCCCCCGAGTTACTTGCGCACGCTCGAGAAAAAGCCCTCCCGGCTATGACTCGAATGACTTTCGCGCCTCTATCCGCAAGCGAGGCATGTTCCCGCTCATCAACTCCAAGCCTGAGCGTCTGCGTACACTACCCAAGCGGCGCCACCTCTATGCCAAACGCTACCTCGTCGAGTTGTTCTTCCATGGACTCAAACGTTTCCGCGCTGTCGCCTCCCGCTATGACAAAACCAGCCAAAGCTTCCTTAGCCTCATACGCATCTGCTCCGCTACCCTCTGCTGGCGGAGAATTAGGGACAGCCCCTAGTGCAGTTTTTGTTCAAGTGTTTGCACTTTTTTCCTCTATAACTTGCTGGAGAGGGTGCCTTACAAGGGCATGAGAGGGGTATACAGCGCGCATATGTAGAAACGCATGTATCTATTCAAACCAAAACCGCTCTAATGCCGGGTTCTCTGCTTTGAAGACCGAATCGCTTTGATCACCAGATTGTTCAGGAATGAAATCTTCACTTCATACCCGCCTTGGTTGTCCGCGTACATATACCTTGTCAAAAACGGCATGCAGGGGATGCTCCTGACACACGAGATTCTGAGAATCCTGATACACGGTATCTCGGAAATATTCTAAATCGAAAGGAATGATGCGCTCATAGATTTTTTTGGGAACTATATATTTAACTTCCAAAGGTAGTGTAGGGGCGGATGGCAATCCGCCCGCAATAACTGCCAATTTGTATGGGACGATGGCCATCGTCTCTCACACCACAATCTACGGTAGTTTTGGAAGTTAAATATATAGTTCCTCAAAAAAATCTTCAGATGCGCCAAACAAGCGAAACTTGTATAAGAAGATTGGAATGGAAACATCAGCAGATATCAGACGACGCATTGGGCAACGCATCGCTAGCCTTTTAACCGCCACAGGCCACACCCAGACCGCCTTAGCGGACTTTGTTGGAGTCGCACCGCAGGCAATCAGCCAATGGATAGCTGGAGAAACTGCGCCTCGCCAAGTAAATCTTGAAAAGGTTGCGGAATTTTTCGGGATTCTATCGTCAGAAATCCAGCATTCCGCAAGTTTCTCAAGGCAAGAATACTTAAAATTGGAAACCATGCCTCAAGAGCACGAGCTAAACGACAATAAAACGAAAATTCGGCAGACGATCGGATCAATAGAAATTGATCGAAATGAAGCATCAGCCATGCTTGGCACGCACCAAGTTGGTGCTATTAAGTTGTTAACCGCATTTGGCGACCAAATGAAGCCAACTATTAATCCGAAAGACCTTTTGTTTGTTGATACAAGCACAAATCAATTCTTGCGAGATGGAGTCTATGTTTTTGAATATATTGGAGAATTGATTGTGAAGCGGCTGCAAAAACTCCCTGAGGGGCGCTTTGCTATCAAAAGCGACAATTCATCTTACGAAACCGTTTATATCCAAGGTCTTGAGGAAATACAGATTGTTGGACAGGTGATACGCTCTATGCCTATGCAGCTCAAAGAGTTTGTTTAAGCCACTTCAATTCATAAAGTTCCTAAAAAACAAATGGTTGACAAACCAATAGATGTGATTTCAAGCGACAAACAAGATTTGCTTGAAGCATTCCTTGACCCATTTGAATTCTGCATGTAAGATCTCGCTTGTAAAGGTGGAGACAACTTCATGACCAGAAAAAGCTCAGAAGCAAGAAATGACTTGTTCAACAAACTTTCTGTAGATCAGATTGGAACCTTGTTGAATCTATTGAGGGAGCTTCGAGAGTTTTTTCCACTTGTTGCCAACATGGAGAGAGAGCGGCTTATTGGCCCCGATGAGGTTGCGAGCTTGTTGGGCGTGTCCCGTTCAATGGTTTACAAGCAAATAAACAAAAACGTAATTCCGCCCCCAAAATACATTGGCGAAGCTCCGCGATGGAAGTACGGGGAAATCGTCGATGTTTATAATCGGCTTCCTGATGTGGCTGAACACCGCAGTTCATCTAAATAATCCGCCCACCATTGCATCATCTGGCGCCTCCCACGCAGGTATATTGCGTAATTGTAAATGCCGCGGGTACCTTTTTTTGCATGCGCAAGCTGAGCTTCTATCCAATCTCCGTTGTAGTCTTGCTCATTCAAGAGAGTGGACGCCATAGAACGAAAACCGTGAGCTGTCATCTGATCACCGCTGTAACCCATACTTCTAATCGCAACATTGACGCCATTCTCAGAGAGAGGCCGTTGTTTTCTCGGTCCAGGAAAAATATATTTTCCGCTCCCTGTGGTCTTATGAATTTTTTTGAGCACTTCAACGGACTGCCTAGACAACGGCACAATGTGTTTAATGCGCATTTTCATTTTAGCAGCAGGAATTATCCACTCGCGCTTTTCAAAATCTATTTCGCTCCATTCAGCATGTCGAATTTCTCCTGGTCTGCAAAATGTCAAAGCAGAAAATCTAAGCGCCGCTCTAACAACGTCAGAGCCATTGTATTCGTCGATCGCGCACATGAGCACCCCAACATCTCGTGGCTTTGTTAACGAAGCAAAATGGCTTTTTTCGTATGACGCAAGAGCACCTTTTAGGTCTCTGCATGGATCGGAACCAACAGCACCTATTGCGACGCCATAGCGAAAGACACGGGAACAAATTCCATGTACTCGGTTGGCAGTCTCAAAAATCTCACGCTCTTCGGCTTTTCTAATAATGGCCAAAATGTCTGTTGCGCCAATTTCTCTGATTGGCCAGTTGCCGATGTGCGGGTAAACATGAAGCCGTAGTCTTCCTTCGACAATTTTTACGTGGCGACTTGACCATGTGTTTTTCTGCTTGGCAATATACTCTGAAGCAATGCTCAAAAATGTAGTTGCCACTCTGCTATGCAGTTTTTTTCTCTTCTTCTCCCTGTTTGGGTCTTCTCCTTCTCTTAAAAGCTTTTTCGCTTCGTCTCGTTTTTCACGGGCCTCGCGCAAGGAGATTTCGGGATATGGCCCGAAGCTCAATCTGTTCTCCTTCCTCTTTAACTTGTATTTGAAATACCAGTGTCCACCACGAGTTCCAACCTCTAGATAGAGGCCCTTTTGGCCGTAAAAACGTTTTTTTTCTCGCCTGAAGAAATTGGCTTTATAGCACGCAGTCTTAGCTCTGTAAGTGGGGCCATGATTTCTCCCTATTTATCGCTTTGAAAAAAATGGCCCCAACTGTGCATTCGCTTTGTGTGGACACATAGGAGTCATATGACAAATTCGCCCGCAAAAATCAATGTCCACCACAGCTTTATGAGTGTGGTGGACATGTATAACAACAAAGTCTTGTCCCCGACGGGATTCGAACCCGTGTTGCCGGCTTGAAAGGCCAGCGTCCTAGGCCTCTAGACGACGGGGACAGGTGGGAAGGCCAACTATGCCAGCACCCCAAGAGAGTCAAGCACTTTAAGAAAGCAAACTCAAACCATAGCCTGCACCACCCCCACAGCAGTGCCGCCGCTTGAAGTTTTAGGCAACGTCTCAATCCGTTGCGGGTGGCTCCAATGTCAATGCCACTTCGGCCCATAAGCTTTGCAAAGCCTTCACCCCTTCGTCCGTGGGGTGTAGGCCGTCTGCCAGTTGGTTGGGGTGACTCTTGAAATGCGTGTATAAGTCCGGCCCCTTCGGAAGCTTGTATTTCTTCGTGAGTTCCCCAATCGCCTTGTTAAACACAGGTATGGTTTCATGCTGGCCATCCGAAGCATAGGGAATTTTCGCTAAAATGGGCATGCGCCCCTTCGCTATTATTTTCTTCACCACACCCTCAAGCGTCTGTGCAAAAGGCTTCACATTCGTGTTGTTTCCAGCAGAGTCGTTGCTGCCTATGCCAATGGCCCAATAATAAATGGCCGGGTTGTCATCCAACATGCCCTCAATACGCTGCTCTATCTGCCTCACGCCCTCCCCTCCTATGCCTCCATTCAATACCAATGGACTCCTCCGCGCATCTCCCGCCTGTACACCATCGGCAAAACTGGGACGGTGCTGCGCGGAATTGTCAAAACTCATGGCCGTAATGCTGTCCCCAACAAAAGCCCATGTGTCACAAGCAAAACCCTCCTTGCACATGCTCATGTCAAAAAGCGAAAGCTCGTCTATCTGTACACCATATTGGTAGCAATCCGCTGCCGCAGCCCTTATCTCAAAACGCAAAAAAACCTCCCCCGGCTGCAACTCCACCAAATGACTTCGCGTACGTACACGGTTGTTCTGCACTTCAACAACACTGCGCCACTCCCCGTCTTCACCATTGCTGGAGTCCGCTGAAAACAAAATGGCATAACTGCCAGGCCCACCATAAATTGTCTGGTTGTAGTCCGTGTTGCCAGAAGCCGTCCACTGCACGAGAATACGCCTGTAGCTTTTCGCAAGCCTCACTGCTGCCCACGGCAGCACCACCTTGGAGCCTGAAACAGCAGGCTTGCCCGCCTGCCAACCAAAATCACGAAACTTCCCATCCCACAACGCCTGCGCATTTTGTGTCGAGGGCGCTGAAAATATTTCGGGGCTTAAACCCACTTGAGGCGTGGGCGGCGGCCAAATCCTCCCAGGCAATATATGCAAAGGCTCCGGCACTTCCACCCATCCGTCGTTTTTGGCTGCCTGCGGCTGCGGCTGGGGTTGAGGCTGCGGCTCTACGGCAGGTTGGCGCGCTTTCTTCTTGGCTTTCAAAGACTGGGCATAAGCAAAGGACTCCCCTCCCTTTGCCACCACCTTCCACCATAAACCCAACACGGCTATGGCTCCCGCTGACAAAACAATAAGAAATTTTTTGAGCATTTCCATTCTCCTTGGCCGTATAACCATCTCCATACTACCGCCCTCCAACACTGCCAACGGCTGTTTGGGGGGTGAGCACAATTGGGCCCATACGGAGGGGGCGGATTGGGCCCCTGCGGGGGGCTTTGGCTTCATTCAACCAAAATACGGGGGACTCGCGCACCTATCCCGCACAATACTTCATAGTGGAGACTGCCTATCCGCTCGGCCAAACCGTCCGCGTCCAAACACTCCTCCCCCTCTTCTCCTAACAACGTCACCTCGTCCCCAACAGCTGCCCCCTCAATGGAAGTCACATCCACCAAACAAAAATCCATCGCTACCCGCCCTATGACGCCTGCCCTCCGCCCTCGCAATAATATCTCTCCCTTGTTGGAGTAGTCTCGCCCAAAACCATCGGCATAGCCCACCGGCAATGTCGCTACGCAGGTTGCCTGAGTGGCCCTCCACGTCGCGTCATAGCTGACAGAGTCCCCCGGGGAAAGCCACTTCAAATGCGTAATCCCCGTCTTCCAACTCAATACCCTCTTCAAAGGCAAACTCTTGGGCCAACCCTTGGGGAATAGGCCGTATATGGCGCCGCCGGGGCGCACCAGGTTGAAAAGACGCCCGTCTCTGGCTTGAGGCATGGAAAGCGTCGCCGCTGTGTTGGCTATGTGGCGCCACGCGGGGTTGATGCCATGCCGCTGAAAACAACCCAGGGCCTTCTCAAAACGCTGAAGCTGCAATGCCGTCAACTCGGCCCCCACTTGCTCCGCACAGGCTAAGTGCGTGCATAGGCCTTCCACGCGGAGCTCCGGCCACGCCTTCAACTCCTCCACAAAAGCCTCCAACTCCCCCTCCACAACACCGTTGCGCCCCATGCCCGTGTCTATTTTTATGTGCACCTCGGCCTCCTCCCCCCGGCTTCGCAACAACTGCCCAAAACCTCGCAAATGCTCCCTGCGGAAAAGGGTGGGCGTCAACTTGTGCGCCACCATGAGGGGCCAGGCCCCCTCGTAGGCACCCCCCATCACCACTATGCGCGCCCTTATGCCTGTCTGCCTGAGCTCTATGCCCTCCTCTACGAGGGCCACCGCTAGGCCCCATATGCCTCCAGCCTCTAGGGTGCGGGCGACGTCTACGGCCCCGTGCCCGTAGGCGTTGGCTTTCACTACCGCTAATATGGGCACCGGGGCTACCCAACGCTTCGTCTGCTCCAGGTTGTGCAATAAAGCACTTTGGGAAATTTCCGCCCGCGTCGGACGAATCGGTATGTCCAATGCGCGACGCTTGGGCAATGTCGGAATCTTCAAAGTCGAAACCTTCAGAGGAACTGTCATGGCCGCCTTCCAGGAGTTCTTAAAAAAACACTGCGCCCTAGCCTTGGCATGCTAAAAGCCAAATCTCCACTTTTTCTCTCTCTTCCTATGCTGCCTCTTCGAAAAATAAATAAAGTGGGCGGGGAAATTGACGCCTTCTGCAGCCGCTGCGGTATGGAGTTGGCTCATACCATCCTCGCTATGGTGGACTTGCGCATCGCCCGCGTGCGCTGCAATACTTGCCAGGCCCAACATAGCCTTCGTAAAAACCCACGGGGGGGCCCTTCTCCTTCTTCCTCCTCGGCCTCCCCTCCTCGGAAAACGGCCTCTCCCTCTATGGCCTCCTCTGTCCCCCTCCTCCTCGCTTCAGCGGACGCCTCCAAGGCACGTAACTATAGCCCCAGGGAAAACTTTGCCGAGGGTGACTTTCTCAACCACCCCAGCTTCGGGCTCGGCCTCGTCCAGGCCGTACGCGGCGACAAAATGGACGTGGCTTTCAAAGCCTTTGAAAAAACCCTCATCCATGGGAAAATACCACCGGGGTAGGGAGGTTCGGTGCTAATAAACCTCGCCATGGCCCTCCCCAGCCCTCCTCCCTCTCCTGGCCTCGCCCTCCCCCTCGCCCTCCTTTCTGCCCTCTCCCTCTGCCTCGCTTGCCCCCAAAAGGACAAACAGGCCCCCCCACCACCGGCTGTTGCTCGGGAGAAAGAGCCCAATAACCAGGCCAGCCAGGCCCAAAAACTGAGCCAGGACACCACCCTGGAGGCCGAAATCTCCCTCTCCCCCAACGGAAGGGACGAGGACTGGTTTGAGTTGCCCGCTACCCCCCAACGCTGGGCCCAGGTGGAGGTTACCCCCTCCCCCGGGGTGGACTTGGCCTTGGAGCTTGTCTCCCCAGAGGGTGAGGTTTTGTTGCGTACCCACCAGGCGGGCTTGGGGGGGGGGGGGGCC
>Ga0209755_10006746_pt1 | contig 12596 bp, 6 predicted proteins | sample TergutCo191P1_FD_187301 | JGI IMG/M metagenome (GOLD analysis project Ga0209755, IMG submission 187301) | Cornitermes sp. P1 segment gut microbial communities from Petit-Saut dam, French Guiana - Co191P1 (SPAdes) (version 2) | ecosystem: Host-associated > Arthropoda: Insects > Digestive system >... | reverse complement strand
CAAGCAGTTACTGAGATATTGTTGTACATGCATGTAATACAAAATGAACCCACAAACTCACTATTTACCAAGCCTCTCTTACTGTATTGACTGAAATGATCTGTAACAAACAAACATGTTCCATGTCTATCGTACTCCTCTCTGAAAAAACATCTGGCTTTCTTTAACTACTTATGTGGGCCAATGATTTAGCAAATACTACAATGACATCACAGACACTAAATACATGATATCAGTAAATTTACTGCTGCCAGTTTTATTTATTGGAAAAAAGAGCGCTATATAAAATTTACATCTACAACTGGTACATATTGTGTTCTGTACAGTTTCTGTGCCACATGGAACATATATCCTGATGAAAAGAGTAAATATTTTGAAGAATGCTATTACAGTATCAGTAAAAGGATGGAGAACATTTACTGAGTTTGGTCAGACAGAACTATCCTTAAGCTCTCAGTCCTCTCACTTCAGGGGTTCTACGTTTGACAACAGCTTTACCTGTCCTGCAGACCTCAGCAGGTGTTCCCCTACCCTTTACCTGAGGACAGAGATACAGCCTGTCTATGTCACACCATGTTTAAATTTTTGTACTATCAGCTGCAGCTAAACTGTTCATCAGGTTTTCAAGAAACTGGGTTAAAAAAGAATGGTGAGCAAGTGTGAGTATTGTTAAAAAAATGTCTAAGTGGCATTCACACTTTACTGAAGGGCGTAAACAATTTCTATCCTTATTTTTCACATTTAATGTCTGATTTGGGTGAAATTCAGTACACGAGATCTGCACCCAATCCAATTGTGCATTTGTGGTTTTCATTAAACTGGGGCAGGAAAGGCTGTACTTGTCTGATGAGTGCAAATTAAATTACATTTGTGCATGTACTGTGAAACTGTGTGACATTTTGAAAGTAAAGAACACCTTGGTAACTCTCTGTACTATGTCATGGCATGCATACACCATTTGCAGTTTTCTTAAACACTTAATAACAGACAAAAGTACAAAAAATTGTATGGTGTTAAATGGTAAATGTGATACATCATCATCATCATCAGAACACTACAGAACATTACTTCTGCTACATAAACCATCCCTTACCTGAACCCCACTATAGGGTACTCCTTGCAGATGTTACATTTGGCCTGATGTTTTGCTGTCTCTGCAGCTGAGAGCCTATGAAGGACTGGCAGCCACACCATGCTCTGTGGCTCTTGCTGCAGCCAGTTCAGGAAATGAATAGCCTGCACAATGAACATCATACGGACACTGTAACTTGTGGGCTGCGTACAGTAAGTGCCATTAGACATTACTGCATGGTCATCAAGCATAGACATAAAAACAGACAGATGAATATCAAATGGAAAGATAACATGAAGTTGTCCTATGCATGCAACAAAGATACATGGGAGAATGGATGTAAATATCCACCCGTTCTTAACCCCAACGCTAGATGGAATTGAGTGGTTAGCTTCATGTTATAGCCATCCCATGGAAAAACCCTTGGTATTATTACTCATGAGGATGGGTGGATCCAACAGGTAGTCTGGACATTTTGAAAAAGAGAAAAATCTTGTGCTTGTCTGGGAATCAAAACATAATTTCTCAGTAGTCCAGCCCTCAGCCCAGCATACAGACTATGCTATCTTGGCTTCCAAGGAGTAACTTATAAAGAATATAATTATAATTCCAAAAAGTGGAAATATTACTTTTATTGTGCTTAAATGATATTCACCTCTATGGAAGTTTTATCTTTCCCTGCTTTTTCAAAACAGCTGCGAACTGAGGGTTCTATATTTGAGCCTCCAAAAGCTGCAACTTCACCGAGCTGTCGGGGCACCTGAATGCAGTCATGCAAAAGCAGTCCCAATTTGCGCTGGTCCACTAAACGATTGGGATCCGCAATCAGTCGGAATAAATCTAGAAACCATGCCATTTCAAATTACAATTGGAATGCCATATATGTGATCAGAGTTTACAAACAAGAAATCCCATTTGTGAAGTGGTACACACTTCAGGTATACTATACTCACATCTATACTTTTCTTCCAGATGTCCTTTGCAGAGTAACACTAGTCCAACTTTGAAAGACAAAACTCGAATTTGTCCTGTGCGTTGACTGAAAGGAAATAAGATGAAAGATACAGAAAATTATGAAGAGCTATGGTAATTTGATCACTAAGAAATGTTACTTATTTTATGCAGTCATGATGACTATGCAAAGAAAGCAAATGGATCACCTGTCATAAACATTGAGCAGCCAGTTTATGGCGAGGTCAAGGCAGAGTGGCACATTAACAAGGCTGGGGTTATCGGCTGCAATCAGTTCGTAGAGGGAAGTGAGGACAGTCACCATATCAGGAACATCAATCAATTTGTCATTCTGTGCTCGCAAACCATGAGAGTCAAATGACTCAAGGGCAGCTGACAGACTGAGGAGATCCACTAGAAACAGAAATAGCAAAACAGCAACAACAATTAGTGGTGCAAATATTGATTCAGTTAAGCAGTCAGCTTCATGCTAAATGTATCCATTATCTCTGGTAACAATTAAAGCATTTACCTACCAACATGAATTTAACTTGTTGACAATGTTATAGGATTTCTGTAACATAAAACAATTAAACTGCCATTTTATTTAAATTACTAACCATGATGGACTGCTGCAACGTTCTTGCATGCTACCCCACAGATTCTAGTATTGAACATTTCCTGATTCTAAGAGCCAAACATTAATTTCATATTTCAGATTGCTGCCTCCCAATCATACTGTGCTGTATTATATGCTCGCTGCTCAACTGTTTCATCAGAGACAGCACACAACACTACATGTCTGATATGCTACATTTCAACTGTCTCTTTGGCCTCAGTCATTACATTACATTACATTACACAGAACATATGCTGTCATAAACAGAGCAAACAAAGTGTGACATTCTTATTAGCTTGTCACATACCTAACAAAGCAGCAACTATGGTAACCACGGAAAAAGGATTATGATACCACTGGTTTTTACCATATGGTTATGATGAGAATGTCTTTCAATTTTTCAATGGGAAAACAGGTAATGAACACACAACATAACATTGAGAAGCACTTGGATCTTTGCATCCTGAGCTCTTCTCATATGCTCACACCATTTAATCCACTTCTTGTGGTTCACATTCTGTACATACATTATAGAATGCTAACACTATTTTCACAGCATGTTGTTATATTCCTTTTAAAAACTTATCATTTACATGTATACACTGATGTTAGTGTCTTACACATATTGGCCATACATAACCTCAAAATTCAGCCTGATGGAATGTTTTTTAATGTACATGCATAATATATCTACATAAAAATTACATACTTCTAGATATAAGCAACAAATATTCAATTGTATGATTGTATGACAACTCATAAAGTAAAAACCATAATTTACTTCTGGGCATAAATAACTTTTTCCCTATTCTTTCTACACTTTTTGCCTGAAATGGATAAACTTTGGCACACATTTACTCATAATGCCACTGAGCAATTGTAAGCTTCATAAGAATCTTCTCAATGTAGCGCACTTTAACATAGATGTTGAAATTTAGTATTAAAGACTTACACATAGTGCTGTTGACCATTCATAAGTTTCCAGAAATTACATGTGGAAACAGCCATATTTTCTCAGGGGCATAAATGGATTTCCACCTGTATTTCCCTATTTCTCAAACAATATAGCCAAAATTCTGCACTGGAAATCTAAATGTCATGCTGTTACCCAAATACGAGTTTCATGAAAATCCATGCAATAAGAAATAATTCACTCAAGGGCATAAATAAAAATCTACCAGGAATGTTCACATTTAATAATAAATCTGGTTGCAGTTCAGTCTTGTGGCCCTAAATATTATACTTGTAAGCAACTGTGTTTCATAAAAAATATATTCAGTAAAAGCCATACTTTACTTAAGGGCATAAATAAATTTTTATGTCATTTCTACATTTCATGACTATGATGCAATTTGGTATTGCACATCTGAACATAATGAGGATATGGGATTACAAATTTCACGAATGTATGTTCACTGAAAGCAACACTTCACCGCAGGACACAAATAAATGTACCATCAATATTTCTAGACCGATTTAGGTGCAGTATGGTATTTGGATGTAAACATAATGCTGATAACAATTATGAGTTATAAAATTATCCAATCATTAAAACTCATACTTTATATAATTCATTCGTAATGATTTAATATAACAGCACTAGTGACAAACATAAAGGAAATCTGATATCCTTCATATTACTTACAGCATAATCGTTTTTGCACTGTTCGTAGTTTCATGGCTGTTCTGTATGCTGAGAAGCGAACTTCATTGAGGTCAGAGAGAGAATTCATTAGCTCAATCATCTTGGGATGGTCCCAGTGTGTAGTTTCCAACTGATGACTGCAACACATATCACACACAACTATAATCAAAACAGATACTTAGGTTCAAGTTTTCTACTAGGCCGTCCCACGTACAGGTAAATGTACCAGATGGACACACTGCTACTAAACTTGCTTCTCTAGTGATTTATTTTATGTTGCTGTTAACATCTCATGCCAAATGGTGGAATGACTTAACAAATTATGAATCAGAATGGAGCAGGAAAGAAACAGTTCTGGACAAACTGGTGTACTATCCTGCAATGACTGAGGAAAATTACAGAAAACCTCAATTAGTGTAGATACTGTCTCATCCAAATTTGAGCCAGACACCTCCTAAGTACAAGTTTGGTGTTACTGTTACATGAACCTGCTTGGTAAAATGCGCCACAAGGAAAGATGCAAACTAGTAAAATGTAACTAAGGTAAATTCATGATGAAATTGAAAGAATGAAAGAATGTCATATCTGCACGCACATTTCTGCTTCTCTGTGTGTATCTCTGTATAACACTATTTAGTAACAATGTTCTTACTTCAGTTTCTGTAGACTATACTAGAAAGCAGGAGTGGCCATATTATTGTGCCAGACTATGAGTAAGGGCAGGGGTAAAGAAAAACAAATACAACTATTCAAAATTTAAAATTTTAGATGGAAATGAACAGGACATAGCAATTTTGGTCTAATTTTTGTGCCAAGGTGACAGGCAAAACTTAACATACCGGTTTGTGAGTAATGACAGCTCAGGAAATGGTTATTTCCTGATGTAAGACCAGAGTTCAACTAATACCACAGAATTTAATTTACATCTCTGCCTCCCCGTCCATAATGACTCTTTGCCACCCCAACGTTCTGCCTAATAGGTACCTGGAGTTTATGGCAGTTACACAGTGAAGCTGACCACCAAAGTCATGATGGTCTATGTCTAGGTGTATGCTGTTATAACAATGTGTATTCCATTCAATTTTAGGCCATGTTGGTAAATACAGTAGCCTAGCCTAGTGCCACAAAGTAACAGTTTTACTGAATGTATGATTCTTTGGTTTATCAGCTTTCATTTCAAATGTGCGGGAAGATGTAAGTGAAATAAGGCTGAAATGTGAGATATGTGGATTGAAAGTAGTCATAAAAGCAGTCATGTCCTACTATGTTATATAAACACAGGCTGAAAAGTTTTGCCTTCTTTGTCATAGTTTTATTTAGTGTAATGAAAACTGGTTCCACACAGTCAAGCGATATCTCTCCTCCACCATATGTAAACTTGAACCCACAGTCATCCATAACTTTGGCTCAGTGCCAGTTGAAAAGGAACAACATGCCATTATTGAGTTCCTGACTGCAAAAAAAAATTCACTGCATATGAACAGTGTAAGGGGGAAAGCTGTTTTGATGTACGCACAGTTAGATGTTGGATATGGCAGTTTAAGCAAGAAGTAGGGGAAGCAAGTATGTGTGACACAGCAAGGTTGGAGAGGCCACTGACTGCAACAGGACAGATTCAAAAACTTGTTAAAAGTTGGCACAAGTATATTGAAGTTGGAGGAGATTATGTGGAAAAGTTGTAAATAAAGGTTAAAGGCACATTTATATTTTGTTTCACTTAAATATCTCCCTTCCTTTATTTTTATTGAGCTGGAGGCACAACATTACAGCCCACCTTCATAGTGTCTAGTCAGCATATAACGTTAACCACCCATTGCCAGCCTTTGTGGACTGCATGTTCTTAAATTCTTCACATGCCACTTGCCTCAGTGCCCTGTACTGACTTAAGCAACAGTTCATGCAACTGCTAACTCATGGACAGTTTTGTGGATACTGTAGTGCCATTGTTTCACATAAGCTTCATTCTGATACACAATAGGAGTCTATTTTGATAACCCAAATTGTAATTTCTTTTCAGATGAAATAAATATCATTTTTCAGGAAATACATGTATAGAGAACAACATTTGCTGCACTATGCATGATTGAGTATCTTCTATATTTTATCATGAATGGAATCTATTCCTCAGTATTGTTATGTGGGGATAGGTTTATGCTGCCACTTTGCAATGGATATTGGGTCTAATGAAGTCTTTACCGAAATTGAAAATAGGAGAGTGTAAGCTATCAATTGCTATGTGCACTGACAAATATCAGATATAATGTTATTCTCCTGTGTATTCTTGCTGGCATAGGCCAAAGGTTATCTATGCCACAGGCCACTCCTTGCATTTACACAGCATACCCTTTTAGTCTGTCGCTGTCCTTGGTGACATGTCTCTGCTTATTAGGCACAATTTCATATTTAAGATTTTGCTCTTGGTGTTCCTATATATGTACACAGTGCAGTCCAAAAGTTTTAGGACTGATTTTTTTTAAAACTTAAGAACACATGAGGAAGACACAAACCTTTTCTTTAATTCAAAATAAGCTCCATTGGCATATATACAGGCTTTTGTGCAGTTGTACAGTTTCTGAAAAGCTGCTGAAAATTCCTCTTTTTGAAACTTCTTTAATTCATCAGTTACGGCTTCTTGGATCTCAGCAACATCCACAAAGTGCAGTCCTTTTAACTTAATTTTCAAATTGGGGAACGGAAAATAGTCTGGCAGAGATATATCTGGAGAGTATGGGGGGGTAATAAAGGGTTGTAACATTTTTTTGGGCCAAAAATTGACAAACTCTTGCAGCTTTGTGGTTGGGTGCATTATTGTGCAACAAGACAAAATCTCGAGAAGAGAACACACCTGGACCAACCTGCTGAATGTGCTTCAGGAGCTGATCCATTACTCCTTTATAAAATTCTGCATTTACTGTTTTTCCCTCTGGTGCGAATTCTTTGTGCACTATGTCTTGAGAGTCAAAAAAAATTATCAACATGGTCTTGATGTGGGACCTTTGGAATTTCAGTTTCTTTGGCCGAGGAGATGTCTCACCAACCCATTCAGAACTCTGTCGCTTTGTTTCAGGGTCATAGGCAAAACACCAGGTCTCATCTCCCATAATAATTTTGTTAAAAAAATTTTTGTCTGCATTGGCCATACTGATAATGTTTCGGCAAGATGTTACTCGATCTTCCCTTTGCTCAGGTGTCAAGGAGTGTGGAACAAACGTGCATATAAATTTCTCTTCCCCAAATCCTCTTTCAGAATCTGAAAAACTACAGTTTTGGGGATGTTCAAAGATTCTGTTATCATTATTGATGTGATTTGATGGTCATTTTTTACCAAATCAGCAACAGCCACAATGTTTACCTCAGTTTGAGTTGATTTTGGATGGACACCTCTCTTGTCACTATTTACCAGCTCCCTTCTGTCTCAAAATCGAAAATACCACCTAAAAACATTTGATAGGTTCACAGCCTCATTCCCGTAAGCCCTTTGCACCAATACTAGTGTTTCTGTCGTAGAAAGACTGGCCTTGAAACAAAATTCTATGGCAACTCTCTGTTTATTTCTGCCATCCATGACATATAAAGAAAACTGACTTTACAAGACAAGTTATAACACCACACTGCTGAAGATAAACAAACAAAACTGGTGTGTAAATGATGTTGGTTGATAGTACTTAGTGGATTGGCTGACAGATCGCCCTAGTTCTGTTATTTAAAAAAAAAAAAATCAGTCCTAAAACTTAGGGATTGCACCGTGTATGTCCATTCAAGCATTATTTATTCACCTTCGTGGTTCATGGTCCTGTGCACAGAAAGTTATCTGCTCCATTTGTTATTATTTCCATACAGTAAACTTGCCACTGAAAGAAGCCTTGTGTACTTGTAGACAAAACATACATTTGCAGTTGACATATATAAAGAGTCTTTAAAATTCTCAAGATAAGTTTGCACTTTTCTGCTGGGAGAGACTTTACAAAATCATTTATAATGGATTTTGGCATTCTGCTATCAGGGATATCAAACTATTTATTTCATGTATTCATGTTTTCACTTTCTAGACATTGGGCTGTGCATTCAGAGAATTTACAATCCTTAAGTGCCACTTGGTGTAAATGGATTGCATCCACAAACAAAATTTGAATGAAAAGGAAGTCTTGGACATACTGAATAATTTAAATGAGTGCCTAACTTGTTCCAGCAATAAAAATGATGGCATTGACAGTAGTAGACAAGGCCAGATGACAGAGGGGTTTGCCTCTTGCATAAAACATGGAAGGGAGAAAGACATGACTTTGCTGCCTACAGTGCAATGACAGACTGTACTCTGAAGCTTATCATATGAATCTCTCTAAACTTGGCAAAAATATTTTAATACAATTATAGGACAACTTTTTAACTTCTCTGCAGCTTAATTTTTGTTAGTAGTGAACATAACATATCAGGACATCCACAGTGTTGTGAATTCTGAATCTAAGTTCAATGCAGATAGGCTGCTATTGTACCATATGTGAATGTGAGTGTGTACTGCTGTGAAGCTTTAATGTACAGTAATGTGAGTTTCCTATAAACAGGCTGACAGTGTGCCTTGCATAAATACCAGAGCAGAGTGGCAAGAAGACTAAAATTACACGAATGGGAGTCTGTGAAAACAAGCTGCTAGTGCCAGTTCTGCAGCAAAGAAATTAAAGCGTGGAATGTATAATCAAATTCTGCACTCTTTTCTAAATACACTAAGAAGTTTCAAATTTTGTACTAATTTTATGTTACAGAAATTTTAATGAAGAACTGCATTCATTAAAAAACTGTGTAAAATGTGCGAGTGAAATATTTTTACATGAACCTATACAGTTTTCTGGTAACATTATCAATGTTTTGCTTTTAAAATGTATATTCTTTCATATGTACAGCACTTTTAGTGGAGTACTGCATATTTGTGAGAAAAATATTCAAATTTCCTCTGTGCGTACATTAAGGTTCCTCTTAAGTGTCCTCCATCATCGAAGAGTGTAGTATTTGAGGTTATCACAGGAGTAGAGATTAAAATTGTGGTATTCTGGATTATGACATTGTACAGTCTGTCATGTCATCAGTAACACTTCAGAGGTACCTGCTACCCTGTATAGTCAGGACAGAAGGGAATTCCATGCTGAAGATGGAGGCAGCACATTTATCCTAGATGACAGCAATTATTTACATGGTGCCAGAACCCAGATGACCAGAATACAATTTACAGAAGAGGTTGAGGAACATACTTAATGTAATAAGGCACTTTATTTGAAGTGATAGCACGTTCCCATGGTTGTTCAACAGATGCTGACAGGAAGCCCTGGTTTGGTGGGGATCCCTCCTTTCCAAAATCGGTGAGTTGCTTGTAGCGGTCATCCACAGCAATCTGAAGGACCTTCCACCTGAGGCAAGAAATGGGTAAGACACATAGTTAGATATGTCTATTTATAAATTACAGGCTCAATTATCCACACAGTAAAATAGGCATGTAATCTCATAACAAAACAGATCACTGCATGAAATGAAAAGAATATCATGAAAATCGGTGATTCTTTTGTGCTTCAATTACTATTTTTTTAGATAATCATAACTTTGTATGTGGTCTAACAAAGCTTATGCACTAATAAAATAATCTATAAGAGGTATGGAAAACAAAATAATGTAATTACATTCTTTAAAGTAGTAACCTTGCAGACTTCTGTAGCAGGTATGTTATGATTTCTATTAATTTCATTTATATTCTCAAATCATTGGGCATTTAGAGACAGTTATAGCCACTATGAAGAGCAAGAACCTAGTGTTTATAATTCAGTGCATCCCAGCAAAAGTCTGACAGTTTAACATACCTTGTATTGAGATCTTCTAATCGATTCAGATTGATATGTGAAACTAAAACATTGTTGGAAGTAAATAAAGCTGTTTGATCATTAACATCTTCTACTGTTCTCTGTATTGGCCCCAGCCTTTCACCAAATTTCTGTAAACAGACAAGACCAGCATTTTTAATTGTCCCTCACATCACTTACAATCCTTCTATATATTTTAACACAAACAGTAGTGTCATAATGAACTGCAACAAGAAGTGTCCCTCTGGAGTAGTTAATAGTTACTGCCAGTCAAGAAACTCCCTCCCACTTTTATGGTAAATTACAATGATTACAGGAGCCTGTAAATGCCTTACACTTTATCATAATTTGTAAACTACATGTATCCAAAAGAACAGAGTTACATTTTCTTTACAGTCAACATGATTACTTATTATTCATACAACTTCAGTAGTCTCCTACATTAAATTCTGGACTAGAAGTTAAACAGATGTAGCCACAAACCACATATGTGGAATGGGATGAATAATACAGTGACATACAATTACAAAAAAAAAAAAATGTATGTTAAGACTGGTGATAATACAGCACTTAAAATGATTTGGCATGGAGAAGTAAATTTAAAGCTACCCAAGCAGCAGTTTGTTCAAGATATTATTTCATGCTTGAAACAGTACAAGTTTGGAATGACATCAATGTGGCCAACAGAGATCTCAATTATTGCAGCAACTAGTATCACTGAAGATTAAAATCTAATGGGAAGCAATGTCATGTAGTTTGATAGATCTAACTACACTGACAGCTGTTTAACCCTTTCACTGTTGAGTATTTATGCAGGCACTATGTCATGTTTTGTATAAATATTTCCAACAAAATGAACAGTAAGTTTTGTGAATGGTTTTAGTGGTACTTAATCACAAGCAGCTGGAACAGAACATGTAGAAATGAGAGGGAAAGTATGAAACTACAAATGAGGAAAAATAACTTCATGTAACTTTCAGGAGCAATCAGATATTTGCTAATATTTGCACTGTGACACTGAAATGGTTAAGACAATAGTGTAAGGTAAAAGTACCATTCCATAATGATATACAGCACTACCAGCAAACAGTGAAAAGCCTCACACTCCAGCAATTCTACCCTAAAGGAATGAGTCCCTGATACCCTTCCACATGCCCTAAATACTTCTTTGACCTCTGGCACCTGCTGACTGACAGTACTCCATAGGAGAACAGCAGAATTCAGTAACAGACATTTACATAATCAGGGCTTGGTAACTGATGCAAAAACAGAATGCACCAGATTAGATCAGCTGTTTCCAGACTGCATTATTCCATGGATCAGTGCATTTAAAATCATAACAGACATAAATTTTCATACTATTCCATAAATAATTTATATTTTGAAATTAAAAGAAGTAAGGTATTTCAGCAACTGGAAGTGAACAAAATCATATCTTCCAGGATGTAATGCCACATTTTTTGGTAGGTAGATTCCATTGCTTTGAAGGAGTCTGCTACCTACACCTTCAGCATAAATATATTATAATGAGTAAAAAAACAGATATACAGATACACAGCTCATGAATTAATCAATGGTACGTAAGAGGGCATAAGAGAAACCACGTCTTCCACATCTATATCATTTTTTCATGCTCTATTTACTCTTAAAACTTAAAATGAAGCAGCAGGTAGCAACATCCACACACATTACAGTGAGTACCACAAAACTCACGGATTACAGCATCTGTATAACTTGGCTAATAATATTGGGGGAGGAGCAAACTCTACCATGTGTATTAGGAACTCAGATGCCTATGTTCCGTGCATAGTAAAACACCGGATTTTCATTTTTTTCTGTCTTTACACCACCCAAATAAGTGTTTCAACAATATGTCTATTTTTTTATTTGCCCCTCCTCAACTCAATAGCCAGAAAATTGTTCCTAGGTACAAAAAATACTGGAAGGGCACTTGCGCCCCTTGCATCTCCTAAGTTATGCCTATGGATTACAAAAACATATGTTGTTAACAGATAAGAACACAGCAGATCAGAGCAGAACAGAAAATAACAGTACATAACTGAATGGAATGGAATGGAACAGGAACAGAACAACACAGTTTTGACAGTCTTATTGAAAGTAATACTGGCACCTAACACACATTTCCAACATGCATTTTGTATGGTAAATGAGCTCTCAAACTAGAGTTCTATATCACTGCATTAAATGCACAGCAGCTTGTGACACAGGTGGCAATAGAGGACTAAGCAGCAGTGTCTGCGATACAATAGGTTCTGCACATGGGTCCTAATGAAGCCAGGGAAGATGCAGGGATTAGGCTGGACTCAAGGAATGGTTTATGATACCTGTGGGTTTTGTAAGGAAATACTTGAGGACTTGGGGACAATGCTCTGAAGAGAATATTTGAAATACTCTCCAGCCATGTAATATGAGTCTGTGAAGTGATGCACAACACCTACTTCATCA